>PPCM01000203.1_pt1 | contig 76715 bp, 46 predicted proteins | sample 1555541 | NCBI WGS metagenome assembly PPCM01 (sample SAMN05284479, study PRJNA326546) | Marine sediment metagenome, whole genome shotgun sequencing project. | isolation source: marine sediment | place: Germany: Wadden Sea | collected 2012-09-05 | reverse complement strand
CCCGTTCCCTTGCCCACCTCCTTGGTGGTGAAATAGGGGTCGAAGATCCGCTCCACAACCCCCTTGTCCATGCCTGTTCCCGTATCGGAGATCGAAAGTTTCAGGTAATCTCCGGATGAGAGGGAGGGGACGACAAAGGGCAGTTCCCGGGGCGCTGCGGCCCCAAGGCATACCTCGATGCTCCCCCCTTTTTCCCCCACCGCGTCCCCGGCATTGGTGATGAGGTTCATGAGCACCTGGTGCATCTGGGTGGCGTTGGCGGTCACCGGTCCGCAGGTCCCGTCGATCCGTTCCCTGATCTCGATGGTACTGGGCAATGAGGCCCTGAGCAGCTTGAGGGCCTCCCTGACCACCTCGGAAAGCATGATGGGTTTTCTTTCCGAGTCCCCCTGCCTGCTGAAGGCCAGGATCTGCATCACGATCTCCTTTGCCCTGTGGGCGGCCTTGAGGATCTGCTCCAACCTGCCCACTGCAGGGTGCCCGCCTTTCAGATCCATCTTCCCCAGCTCGGCATAGCCGATCACGGCGGCAAGGATATTGTTGAAATCATGGGCGATACCGCCTGCCAGGGTTCCGATGGCCTCCATCTTGGTGGCCTGGAAAAGCCGTGTCTCCAGTTTTTTCTTCTCGGTCACATCCATGAGCCACCCCTTGATCTCCATGAGACGGCCTGCCTCGTCAAACACCCCCACGGCATTTTCCACCACGTGAATGGTGTTGCCCAGGGGGCCCTTGAGGGTGGACTCGTAAAACCGGATTGTCTTTTCCCGCTGGAGCCTCGAGAGGAAACTCTCGCCGCCGGGCGTATCGGTCGCAAGCATGTCGAGGGTCATATCCATTGCCGCCTCAACCGACAGAAGCCCGAAGATCTCCGCGAAGGCCGGATTACATGCCACAATGGAGCCGTCCGGCTTTGCCATAAACGCTCCGGACAGGTTTTCCTCGAAAAACTGGCGAAACCGCTCCTCGCTCTCCCGCAATGCGCCTTCCACGCGCTCCCTCCGCTCGATCTCCGCCGTGAGCTTCAGGTTGTTTTCCGCAAGGTCCCGGGTGCGCGCCCTCACCCTTGCCCTGAGAACAAGGGCATTGATGAGAAAAAAGATCAGAAGGGCGCAGACGCCGGCAACCCACCAGAGGACCCACCGGGGAAAACCGCTTTCATGGTCGCTCACGAGCCAGCGGTTCACCGCCCTGTGGTATACGGAACCGGAATCATCCTTGAGCTCCAGGATATACCGGTCGATGGTGGAGAGCAGGTCCGGATTTTTCCCCCTCGGCACGGCATAGCGTATCTCGATGGGATTGAAGACAATGCCGCTCTTCTTTACATCATACCCCTTCTGGTGACGATTTCCGTAAAGGCGGTTCACCACGCCGGCATGGACCACGTCGTTCTCGATGAGTTCGAAGATCATCGCCTTGTCGTCGGTCTCGATAAAGCGGCATTCAATACCAAAGGATTCGATCAGGTTCTGGAGGGCCCTGTTGTGGATGTCCCCCTTCAGAACCCCCACCTTCTTGCCGGAAAGTTCGAGGAGCGATTCCAGCCTCCGGTTTGATTTCGTATAGACCTGCCCCCAGTTGGTGATCACGGATCGAAATGTGAAATCGTAATCCCTTGCCCTTTCCTCCGAAAAGGCGATGGTGGTCATCAGGTCGATCTCGCCTGTTTTCAAGCGGGAGAGGCATTCGAACAGGGTTCCGTGAACGTAGGTAAGCTTCCACCCTTCCCTTTTGGCGATATGGGCCAGCACCTCGATAAAGAGTCCCCTGACCCTCCCCTCCCCGTCCTTGAACACCATGGGTTCATTGTCGTATGTTCCCACGCGCACCGCTTGGGCCGAGGCGTTCGCCGCGAGGACAAAGGAAAACAAACAGAGCAGGGACAGTGCGCTAAAGAGAAATCTTCTCATAAAATGCCCGGGATCGTGATCGACCCCTTATCAAAAAAGTCCAAAACCAATTATGACGATCGTTAACAATCGGTTTAACCAACAGAATAGTTCAATCTATTCCCACAAGACCGCGCACGGGAGCATATTGATTCCGCCGCCCTGTTTCAACCCGAAAGGCGATATGGCCCCGCGGCGAAAGGCAACGCCGGGAATCTCCCACATTTCCCGTTCCGGGATCATGTATCGTAAAGTGCCTTGAGCTGTTCGCCGTATTTTTCCATCACCTTCCTGCGTTTGAGCTTGAAGGTCTGGGTCAGCATCCCGTTTTCCAGCGTAAAATCCTCTCCAATAATCAGAAATTTTTTGGGTATCTCGTATCGGCCGTATTTACCCTCGAGGCTCTTCTTCACCTCGAGGCCCACGAACTCCTGGACCACGGTACTGTGGATCAGCTTGTCCAGGCCGGTCTTGATGGCCATCTTTTCCGCGATCTCCTTGAGGGCGGTGAAGTCGGGAATCAGGAGCGCCACGTTATAGGGTTTTCCGTCGCCGTAGACCATGGCGTTGCTGATATAGGGCAGGAGGCGGATATCCTCCTCAAGGGCGGCGGGGAACACGTACTTTCCGTTTTCCAGCTTGTACTGCTCCTTCAGCCTTCCGGTGATATAGAGAAAGCCGTCCCCGTCGATCCTTCCGCGATCCCCCGTGCGAAACCACCCGTCCTCCGTGAACACCTCTTCCGTGGCCCCCTCCTTGCCGTGGTAACCGACCATGACGTTGGGCCCCTTTACCTGGATTTCGCCGTCGCCTTCCGCCTCCTCAACCGCCGAGGCATCGATGCGGACTTCCACGTTTTCGATGGTGCGGCCCACGCTGCCCATTCGGTAGGCATCGGGGTTGTTCATGGTGATGGCGGGAGATGTTTCACTGAGCCCGTAACAATCGAAGACCGGAATGCCCACATCCCAGAAAAAATGGGAGATCTCGATGTTCATGGTGGCGCTGGCCGTAAGGGCTCCCTGAAGCCTTCCGCCAAACCGCTCCCGGAACTTGGAGAACACCACCCGGTCGGCGATTTTGTACTTGAACGCGTTCAAGGGATCCGTCTGCCCGGACTCGCCAAGCTCCCTGCGGCGCTTTGCCGCCTTTACCCCCATGTTGAAGAGGAATTCCGCAAGCCCCCCCTTCTCCTTCATCTTCGCGACAATGCCGTCGTACACCCGGTTGAAGACCCTCGGCACGGCAATGAGAAACGTGGGTTTCACCTTTACGAGGTCATCGGCCAGGGTGTCCACCTTCTCCATGAAACCGATGGAGCCGCCGATCTGGAGCCAGTTGTACAGCTCCGCCGTCTGGCCGTAGGAGTGGGCCCAGGGAAGGATGGAGAGGCTGCGGGAGTCCTCGTTCAGCTGGGGAAACATGCGGCACCCGCCCCTTGCGTTGCTCGCGAAATTTCCGTGGGTCAGGAGCACGCCCTTGGGATCGCCCGTGGTTCCGGAGGTATAGATCAACGCGGCAATATCATCCGGCGACGGCGAAATCGAGGGAACCGGCGCGACTTCACCCGCCGTCTCCAGCTCCGCCATGGAGGGCAAGGTTTCCGTGTCCATCACGTGAACCTGTTCCAGTGCGGGCAACTCGTCCCTGAACGCCCCAACCTCTTCGTGCAGGTCGTCGTTTGCCACCAGGAGGAATTTCACGGCGGCATCCCGGATAATATACTTGCGGATATTGGAGAGCTCCTTTTCATACATGGGCACGAAGCGCGCCCCCAGCCCGTACGCGGCAAAAGCCGCCACCGCCCATTCCGTGCGATTGCCGGCAATAACCCCCAGGGTATCCCCCCGTTTCATGCCCTTTCCGGCAAGGCCGCCCCTGAGATTGTCCACCCGCTTTCGCACGTCGCCGTAAGTGACCCATTCGTATTCGCCGGTGTCCCTGTTCTTGGTGCCGAACAGCTTGTTGTTCTTGAATCTATCCGTCGATGCCTCGAACAGGTCCAGGAGATTATCCGCTTTTTCGATCCTCTGCATATCCATACATATCCCTTGCCGGTTATTGGGGCAGTTCACCGTTTTAGCCGTTCATACCCCTTTCGGGGGAGAACCCAATAAAACGAAAAACCAGGTTGATTGCCAATATTCATTTGATTTTATATGCAAAAGGGATCGGGGTGTCAAGGCTGCGGAAGCAGGGAGCAATTTCGGATCTCATACATTCACGGGACATGGAGACGACAACGCGTTCCCGGAGTTCGCAATCCCCCTTACAGTTTTTTTACGACGAGTCCCCCTTCGAGGGTATAGTGCCCCGAATAGCGGATAAACTCCTCTGCGGCGCCCTGGCTCGGGAGTATGAGGTAGGGTTTTTCGTTATGGCAGAGGATCTCGATGGAGGCGGTGGACTTGAGGGTCGCCTTGATATCGAAACCGATCCTGTTGATTCGATTAACGGTATCGGCCAGTTCCGCGCCCAGGGCCTCGACCCTTTCGGTGATGGGCGCAATCTTTTCAAGATGCTCCTCAAGGCGCTTAAATCGCTTTTTCACCTGCTCCACGGTTGGCCGGTGGAGATGGGGTCCGAGGTCCGCGAGGATGGGATAGGTGTCGTCGAACGTGGAGAGCCTGAGAGTTTCCAGGAGTTCCTTGAAGGATTTGCGCAACGCCTCCTTATCGGCGCTGATCAGATCGGATAGTTTTTTCAGCCATTCAAAGAGCTTTGCCTTTATTTCACCCGTAATCCGGTCATTCTCGGCGGCCTGTTTTTCAATCATCTTCTTTTCCAGGAGCAGCTCCTCCCTTTTTTCAAAGAGGTGCTTGCCCAGGTTGACGCTGTTGGTCCCCCCCACGGCAACATTCAGGATATCCAGGTTGTCCGTATCCATATCAACGTTGGCCAGCATCCCCCGGGAATTTTTTATCTCCACCCTTGCAGCCGCGAGCCTGGAATCGCGCATCTCCTTCTTGACCGTGATTCCCCCTGTTTCGGCGCTCAAAGAGGAGCTGATCACCGTGTTGGTCTGGATATTTCCCGATGCCCGGACCTCGCTGTTCTTCTGGATCTGATCAAAGGTCGCGTTGCTGTTGGTGACCACCGTTCCCCCGTCCAGGTCCTTTACGGTCACCTCCCCGTTCACCTTGATCTGAAAACCGCTCTGTACAAGGTCCACATCCATGCTCACGGGGCAAAGCATCTCACTCCCGATATTCCCCACGGAATAATCGATCTGTTTCAGACGGATCGTATCGTTCACCCCGATCCCCGTGATCCTTCCATCCTCCTTTTCGAGAATCGTCACCCCGTCCTTTTCCGCCTTGACCAGGTATTCACAGGGAACCTCCCCCTCCTCGGTGAGATCCATGCGGAAAACACCCGCCTTGAGGGAAAGGTATCCGCCGTCGCCCCCGGTTGCGGGGATCGCCTTGCCGTCATAGGTGACCCCGTCCCTTTGGGGCAGGTCCGAGCGAACCCGCAGAAGGGCATCGTCCCTTGAAACAGAGGGGTATCGGTTCAGCTCCCTGAAATCGATGGTGCCGTCGGCCATCTGCTTGCCGGGAAGATCCTGATCCTTGAAGTAGACCTCCATCACCTCCTCACCGCCGCCAAGGACAGGGGCCGCTCCCCCGACCTTGATAAGAAGCTTTTCAGTGGAGATCAGAATCTCGACAATACGTTTCGTCTCCCGGGCTTGCGGGGAAGATACCTTGAAACGATAGAGGCTGGGTTTCGTGGAGGAGGCCGTCTGGGCCTTCAGCCCTTCCCGGATGCTGTTTGAGAGGGTTCCTGCGGCTGTCTTGATGTTCAACCGGGAAAGGACGCGGTCCAGTGCCCGGCAAAGGAAAAAATCACCCCCGGGCTTCCTCTGAACCAGGACCGATGCATGGGTCAGATCCTCGGACGCCTTGAGGGAACCCAGGATGGTACGTTCCAGGGCATCGGTTTTCCCATCGAGATCATCCCCCGGGTCCTGTTCGTTTACAACTGTTTCCGTGGATTTCATAGGCAATACAACCCCGTGGTGGATCGGTTAACGGTTACGGAAATGGTGCTTCAACAACACCGCATGCCGGGGAATCGCGGCAACCCCTATTTGGGTGTGATTTTGGACCGACCTCCACTCCGTTCGAGGGAAGTTGAAACTTGGACCATATTCCGATAATGCACTTATTTTACATAAGTTACAAGGATTATGAATGCCCACGCTTTTCGCGGGAAGTGCATGCGGGAAGGCTTGTGTAAAGCACAACCGAATGGAATCCAACCTCGATGTACTCGTAAAAAGTCTGAAGTATATTTTTCAACTACAGCAATCAGTAATCCGGGAGCGAGCCGGATCCTTCATGTCGCGGGCGAATTTTCGAGTCGCTGTTTTTTCATGGGGATCATGCGTGCCCCACGAATCGAGGATGCTATAAAGGAAAAGCAGCCCGCCTTATTTTTGTGCCTTCAGGCACAGTGCATCCTCGACCTCCATCTTCTCATAAACCCACCGCCGGGGCGCAAGGCCACATTCCCTGACCAGGGCTTCCACCTCTTCCCGGTCGTAAAAAATGAAACAGTCCCTGTCGTAACCGCTCTTTTCCATGGCCTCCCTGGAGTTCATCCCGATGACAAGGGTGCCCCCCTTTTTCAATACACGGCGTATTTCGCCCAAAGCCTTTCCGGGATCTTTCCAGAAATAGACGGTATTGAGGGTATAGACCTTGTGGAAACTGTCGTCACCATAGGGCAGGGACGATACATCCCCCCTGGAGATTTCCATTTTCCCGGAATCCACAAGTCGCCTGTTGCGCCGTTCGGCTTCCCTCACCATGGTTTCCGAGATATCGATGCCTGCCGTGAACCCCCGGGATGCAGCCGCCGCAACCCCCAGGTGCTTTCCGTTTCCAAAGCCGATTTCAAGAACACGGTCCCCCTTCCGGATCCCGAGCAGTTCGAAACAGATCTCGTACATCCGCCTGTTCACCCGGTTCATTAGAATCGCGACAACTCTTCCCATAATCCCCTCGGGCCTGGAGAGCAGCCGGCTGATCAGTGCGCCTGTTTTTTTCATCCAATAAGCCTCCTTTTATATTCATGGTCCAACATGATTCCATTCGCTTCCGACATCCGATCAATATGGGAATCTTCACGCGCATTAGTAACGGCCCCATACCCGTCCGGTTGCATGGAGCGATATACCGGTTCCCGGCTCCTGTCAATGAACCCAGCGGGGACAAACAAAACAAGCGCTTAAGGGAGCCGGAAAGAGTTAAGCCCACAAGATTCAGGGAAAAATGTCAACCTCGGAAGGGGCGGCTTTCCAAGTGTGGATTTTTTCCCCCGGCCAACTCCGACATGTCCCTCAGCTTCGGCTCAAACCGCTAAAACCGCTAAAACCGGTTAAATCCGGTTCACGGCGGCATGCATTTATTGATTTCACAATCGGCATTGCATTGCCCGGGGCGTGAAATCTTCACCCCGGAGGAGTTCAAAAGCACGTAAAAATACCGCCATATGGGCCGTCAGGGGTCACAGGGGTTGTAATTGACGAATCTTGTGCTATTATCCAAAAATTCGCAACGGCGCTTTGCGTGATCAAAAAAAAGCATTTTGTTCATCATATCGGCTTGTTATGATCCTTTTGAAGGGTTTTGGAGCAAGCCTTACGTTACCTGAGATTTAAATCAACACGGCAACGGAGGAGGCGGCACAGGGGCGCCCGGCCGACTCCACGCCGATACGGAATCTGGTACCATGAAAGCATTGCACCTACTGAACAACAAGCCGATCCGTTTCAAGCTGTTTTTTTACTATTTCGGTATGTTTGCCTTGTCCACGACCATCGGCAGCATGATCATCTTCTTCCTGATGCGCAGCTCCATCGAAACCAATATCGAAAGGGAGCTCAAGAACTCCACCACGACGATCCTCAATATGGTGCAGACCTCTGCAACCGTTTCCGTGAAAAATTACCTCAGGGCCGTGGTGGAAAAGAACCGGGATATCGCCGCCCATTTTTACGACCAGTACGAAAAGGGGATGCTCACCGAGGAGGAGGCCAAGGCAAGGGCGGGCGAGGTGATGCTCAGCCAGCCCATCGGAAAATCCGGCTATATCTACTGCCTGGACAGCACCGGCACCCTGAGGGTGCACCCCAGCGCGGGCCTCCGGGGTAAGAACATCTCACGCTACGCCTTTATCCGGGAACAGAAGCTCAGAAAGGCCGGGTACCTGGAATACGACTGGAAAAACCCCGGCGAAACCGACGAACGCCCTAAGGCCCTTTACATGACCTATTTTCCCCAGTGGGACTGGATCATCTCGGCCAGCTCCTACCGGGAGGAGTTCAACGAGCTGGTGAACCTCTACGAGTTCCGGGACAGCATCCTCTCCCTCAGGTTCGGCCAGACCGGCTATCCCTATATAATGGACACCAAGGGCAACCTGATCATCCACCCCAAGCTCGAGGGCAAGAACATCATCGACGAGACCGACGCCTCGGGAAGGCAGTTCATCCGGCAGATCTGCCGCCAGCGGAGCGGCAAGATCATCTATCCCTGGCAGAATCCGGACGACGACACCCCCAGGAACAAGCTGGTCATCTTCAACTATATTCCCGAGCTGGACTGGATCGTCTCCTCTTCGGGATACCTGGATGAGTTTTACGCCCCCTTGCAGGCGATCCGGGACCTCATGCTCTGGGCGGTATTCCTCTCTGTTTTCATGTTTCTGCCCATCACCCTCAAGATCAGCTCCACCATCACCAACCCCCTGCGGGAGCTCATGCGAAAGTTCTCCATCGGGGCCACGGGTGATTTCACCGTGCGGATGAACCGGAGATACCAGGACGAGGTGGGCCAGCTCTCCGTATTTTTCAACACCTTCATGGAGAAGCTGGAGGCCTACAGCACCAACCTGAAAAAGGAGATCCAGGAACGAAAACAGGCCGAGGAGGCCCTCAGGTGGTCCGAGGAGATGTTCTCCAAGGCCTTCAGCTCCAGCCCCAACGGCATCTGCATCATCACCCTCGACGACACCCGCTTTATCAACGTGAACGAGAGCCTGCTCAAGTTCACCGGGTACCACAGATCCGAGTTGATCGGCCGCACCATCCAGGAATCGCGCATCTTCCCGGGCGAGGACGACGGCACCCAGCTGATCCAGGCGCTCGGCGCCGATTACCCGGTGGAGTTCTACAACCGGAAGGGAGAGCTGCGCATGGGGGTCTTTTCCGCCGAGATCATCGAGCTCTGGGCCCAGCAGTGCATGCTGGTCACCATTGAGGATGTGACCGAGGCCCAGCGCCTGGAAAAGGAGATCATGGATATCAGCGAAAAGGAGCGCATCCGCATCGGCCAGGATCTCCACGACGACCTCTGCCCCCACCTCATCGGCATCGAGGCCATGGGCAAGGTGCTCCACCGGAAACTGGACCAGAAACAGGTCGATGAGGCGGCCCTTGCCGGAAAGATCGGGGACCTTATCAAGGAGGCCATCAAGATCAGCCGCACCCTTGCCAGGGGCCTTTGCCCCGTGGATCTCGCGGCCCACGGCCTTCTGGCCTCCATCGACGAGCTCACGGTCCACATAAAGGAGGTGTTCGGGGTCAACTGCCGCTTCGAATGCGACAACCAGGTGGTGTTCCACGACAATGCCGTTGCCACCCACCTCTATTACATCATCCACGAGGCGGTGCACAACGCCATCAAGCACGGGGCAGCGGGACAGATCATCATAAGGATGTACGAGCACAACGGAAAACTCCGGGTCACCGTGAACGACGACGGCAGGGGCATTCCCCGCATCGAAGGCAACAGGAGCGGCATGGGCCTCAGGATCATGGGATTTCGCGCCAAGAAGATCGGCGGCACCCTCAAGATCAAGCGGAACATCGACAAGGGCACCCGCATCAGCATCGAACTCAGGAAACAGCACGAGATCGAAGCGGCCCCGGCCGCTTTGCCCGAACCGCCTTGATAAAGCAGGGTTACACCACTTTATCCGCTTTCAGCCGAAGGATATGATCGTCTTCGTACCCGAGCTCCTTCAGTACCTCGGCAGTGTGCTCTCCCATGCCCGGCGAGGGCCTTCGAACGGCGGCCGGCGTTTCTACAAGCTTTACTGGGAAACCCGGCATCTTCACATTCCCCGAGGGCTGGGGTGATTCCAGGAGCATCTCCTGGTGAAGCACCTGGGGATCCTCGAAGGCCTGCCTCAGGTCGTTGATGGGGCCGCACGGCACCCCCTCCCTGTTCAATGTCTCGATCCAGTTCGCCGAGGAATCCCCCGCGATGACCTCTCCCACGATCCGGTTGATCTCTTCACGGTTTTCCAGCCGCTTTTTATTGGTGCTAAAACGTGGATCGTCCACGAGATGGGTGAGTCCGAGAACCCTTGTGAGGCTCAGCCAGGATTTTTCCGTGCTCGGTGCAACGGCGATGGGGCCGTCGCTTGCATGGAACACCCCGTAGGGTGACAGCACCATATGGTCGTTCCCGTTTCTCGGGGGAAGCTCCCCGGTTGAAAACAGGGCGCCCGATGCAAAGGTGAACATGCTCATAAGCCCGTCCACCATGGCCACCTGGATCTCCTCCCCCTTGCCGGTCCTGTCCCGGTTTCTCACGGCCGCAAGGATGCCGAAGGCAAGGTAGAGCCCGGCCACCGTATCGCTGATGGGAATTCCCGCGCGCAGGGGTTCCATGGACCCGTCCCCGTTGAGGCTCATAAACCCACTCATGGCCTGGGCGATAAAATCGAATGCCGGACGGTCCCTGTAGGGGCCGCCTTTGCCGAATCCCGTTACCGCGCCGTAGATCAGGCGGGGATTGATCTCTTTGAGCGCATCATATCCGAGACCGAGCCGCTCCATCACCCCCGGCTTGAAGTTTTCCACCAGGATATCCGATTCCCGTACAAGCCGCCGGATGATCTCCTTTCCCTCTTCCGCCTTGAGGTCCAGGCAGATGCCCCGCTTGTTGCGGTTGAGGTTCACGAAATAGGGATTCTCCCCCTCTCCCATGATACCGGTCACCCGCGAAGGGTCCCCGTCGCGGGATTCCACCTTGATCACATCCGCCCCGAAATCGGCCAACAGCATGGTTGTAAAGGGTCCGGAAACAACCCGGGTGAGGTCCAGAATCTTTAATCCGGTAAGGGGCATCTTGCTCTCCTGTTATGTGTAAAAAGGCTGTTTTGAACGATAATCCTCGGCATTGTCCCCAGATGAAACATGGACAAAGCCATGGAAACCGCAATAAAAGGAATGAGGGTCGACCCGTCGCTTCTAAACGGGAGATCGAGCCGCTGATTAAAGAGCGTCCAATCAGTGAGACGTACACGCCCCCGGCCCCAGTCTCGGACCGCTCTTCATGACCTGGCCGGGAAGGGTCTTGCCCAGAATCTTTTCGAGCAGCCGCGCCGCCTCGATGATTCCGCAAAGGTCGATGCCCGTATGGACGCCCATCTCCTCCAGCATGTAAACCACATCCTCCGTGGGAAGGTTGCCGGCGGCCAGGGGAACATTGGGGCATCCGCCGATTCCCCCGAGGGCGGTGTCGAACGTTGTTGCGCCGGCCGTGAGCGCGGACAGGAGGTTTGCCATGGCGGTGCCCCTGTTGTTGTGGAAATGGCAGGAGAGCTCGGTTTCACCGAAACGGTCCATGAAGTTTCCCACAAGGCGGCTCACCCCGGTGGGCAGGGCCATGCCCGTGGTGTCCCCCAGAAGGATGGATTCGGCCCCCCCGGCCAGATAGGCGTCGATGAGCCGGAACAGGTCCGCCTCGGGCACCTCCCCCTGGAACGGGCAGCCGAATGCCACGGCCACGGCGCCGATAACGGGAATCCCGTGCTCTTTTGCCAGTTGGAAGATAACGTCCAGGCCTGAAAGGGAGCTGTCGATGCTCCTTCGAACATTGGCAAGGTTGTGGGGCTCGCTGGCCGAGATCACCACCACCAGACGGTCCGCCCCGGCCTTGACGGCGTTTTTCGCCCCCGTGAGGTTAGGCACGACAGCGGAAAATTCCACCCCTTTTCTGCCGAGACCCTCCATCACCAGGGCGGCATCCCTGAGCTGTGGAATCGCCGAAGGGCTCACGAAGGACGTGGCCTCCACCTCCCTTACACCCGCCGCCACAACTGCCTCTATGATCGCCCGCTTATCCTCCGTGGGCAGGAAATCGGGAAGGGACTGGAAACCGTCGCGGGGCGCAACCTCGCGGATCTTCACTTTCGCAGGCAGATACATTGGTTCACCTCCTTTGAATTGCAACGGGTTCCCTCGCCCGCGTAAATGCCGGGACAAACGATGATGTCGCCGATGCCGTTATCGGCTTCCGCATGGTGAATTGCCCCGTGCCGTTTCGTTGCCGACCACCGTTATTTCAATGGACCGGGAAGCCCCGGCCGATCGTTGGAACCTGTTGATCGCAAAAGAAATTTTTACAACCTAACCTGCCCGGTGTCAACAAAAATGCCGTTTCCGGGGGACCATGCCGGGCATTACACCGTGAATAAGCTCGACCCCTTTTATCGATTCAATATATCGATTGAGTTCCCCTTCACGAAAAGGCGCGCCGTTCAAAACAGGTGGTGTCACGATATTTACTTAAAAGCTGAGATGGGATAGTATTTAAGTCGGCTGGATACGCTTAACAGGCACTGGTAGATCCATCCGCTCGGGCAACGCGTACCGGGAACAAAAAGGTTCGCCTTTTACAATTATCCATATTGCGTTTCCGCATTTTTCAGGTCTGTAAACGTAACGAACAGTCGAATTCCAGCGGTTGCGGTTTCACAACAAAAGGACCGCCCCCGGGACATACCGGGAGGAGGATATCACTTTGAAAGTATTGAAAGGGGTACTTGTTTTACTTGCTTTGTCCGTTTTTCCAGCGTACGGGGGCCAGGATCGAATAGAGTTTCCATGCGATGATTTTCCCCCGTTCGCTTACAAGGAGAACGGAAAGGTAACGGGAATTTCCGTGGAATTATTGCGTTCAATTCTTCTCGTTTTAAGACTTCCGGATACCATCGTTATATACCCCTGGGCCCGTGCTTATCAAATGGCCTTAAACAGCAAAAACACAGCGGTATTCACAACCGCGAGGACCCCGGAGCGCGAATCGTTGTTCAAGTGGGTGGGACCGATTGCACCTCGGGAAATAAACCTGTATAAGCTAAAACGCCGGAAGGACATCAGGATCAACACTCTTCAGGATGCCAAGGCCTATACTGTCGGTACGGTCCGGGGATATGCGGCGGAAAGGCTGTTGCTGAACAAGGGGTTTGAAATCGGTAAAAACGTTCAACCGGTCACACTGAATATTCAAAACGTCAGAAAAATGTACATGAACCGTATTGACCTGACCCCATCCTTTGATCTACTGATTGCCCATACAGTTAAAGGTACCGGTTATTCACTCGATGATTTCGAGAAAGTACTCGTACTCGATGACGACCACGATTTTTATTATGCCTTTAACAAGGAGGCCGACGATACGATTGTTGCCCGGTTTCAACAGGTACTTGACGCCATGAGAGCTGACGGACGTTATGATAAAATCTTAATGAAATATATTCAGCCTGCGTTGCCTTAAGCGAGCAGCGCGGAATCGGGCAGCATTCGGGATGCCCGGGCTTCAGTGGCCCGAGCCGGCTCCGCTCGAACGGGGTCAACGAAATGGAACTGTTCATAAACTGATGATCCCGCGCATTACCGATTGTAACGCCGACGTTATTCGCCAAAACCTTATTTAGTGAGTTCAGAATGATCAGAAAAAGAAATCCGAGCCCCTCCCCTTCCAGAAATAATACCGCAGCCCGGGTTTCCCTCTCCCGGAAAGGCGGATCCGGCCCCCTCCGCTCATGGCGCCCGAAGACAGTTTACGCACCCACCGGATTGTTTGCCGTTCTTGCCCTATCGATCCTGTTCGCCCTGTCTACACCCGTAACCTGTAGTGCCCTCTCTCCATGGGAAATCCTTGTTATTGCAAACCGGAATGCGCCCAAAGGTGTCGAGCTTGCCCGTTACTACATGAAACAGAGGAATATTCCAGAAGAAAACCTCCTGCTCCTTAAGCTTACCACAGATGAAAAATGCTCGCGGAAAGAGTATGTGGACAGAGTTGCCCTGCCGGTTCGAGACCACCTGAATAAAAGGGGCGGGGCCCAAAAAATCCGTTGCCTTGTCACCCTTTTTGGAATGCCACTGAAGATCGCGCCTCCCGTGCATTCCGTCAGGGAAAAAAAACGACTGGACGACCTGCTGAATGAGCGGAATGAGCTGAGACATAAGGTAAAAGAGCAACCCACCGGGAATCGTTCCCCGGAGAAAAGTCGCCTGAAATCGGTCACCAGGAGGCTCAACGCGCTCAGGCTTGGCCTTGACATGGAAGCTTCCCTGGATTCCGAACTGTCCCTTGTTAAACGCCCCGATTATTCGATCAAAAGCTGGCTTCCAAATCCCTACTGCCTGTCAAACGAAAAGCGGAAATCCCCCTTGAAGAAGTCGGATATTATTATGACGGCCAGGCTGGACGCCCCCTCGCCCGAGCTGGTCAAAAGGATCATCGACGATTCCATTCTCGCCGAGAAAAATGGTTTGAAGGGCACCGCATACTTCGATGCCAAGGCGAGCGATCCGGGGGACAAGAGGCTCGATCCATATAAACTCTACGATCGCTCCATCCACCTTGCCGCGAAGGATCTGAAAGGCCGGGGGGTCAAGGTTGTGGTAGATGAAACGGAAGCGCTGTTCGCCCCCGGAAGCGCCCCTTCCGCCGCGCTGTACTGCGGCTGGTACAGCCTGGCCCGATACGTGGATGCCTTTACATGGAATACCGGTTCGGTTGGCTACCACATTGCCAGCGCCGAATGCACAACCCTGAGGAAAAAGGGAAGCCGGGTCTGGTGCAAGATGATGCTTGAAAAGGGTGTTGCCGCAACCATCGGCCCCGTGGGAGAACCCTATGTTCAGGCGTTTCCCCTTCCCGAACTCTTTTTCCAGGCGCTGAAGGACGGTTACCTGACCCTTGCCGAGTGCTATTTCCTCAGCATTCCCCATGTTTCGTGGAAGATGGTCCTTGTGGGTGATCCCCTGTACCGCCCCTTTTATACATCCAGACAGTAAACGCTCCCTGTTGCGACGATCACGGGCGGCACGCTTAAGGCAATCATCGACAGGCCGGAGGCCGGACATTCAGTCCCCTCTGGAAGAGGTAGTTTGTTTAAAAGGCTTGCACTTGATAAACCATCACAGCTTATGTCGTGCAATCGAACTGCAGTATTTCCAAGTTTTTCATGAAGCAGCCGTAACCGCTCGCTAAAGTAAATGCACCATGATCGTCCGTTGGGCAGAGCATCCGAACTCCGACCCGACCGGAGAACCGGTTTTTTCACGGCGCGATATTCGATTCCGTATCGTAAGCGGTTTTTCCGTGAAAAGCTGCGGAAGCGGCAACCATTGTGAACTCCCTCACTTCAAGGAATCATAGAGAGGGAGAAATTATTCTCCTGCTCCCAATGGCATTTCGATGCCTGAAAAACTTTGACACCCGCCCCCTGTTTAAGGTAAATTGTTAGATAAAGTATTTCTTTCCGCCAACATACTCGGAAAAATACAGCCGTCCTAATCAGCCCGGCATAATATTTTTCCAACTGTTTCGGTTTTCAATATCTCCAATATCATAAATCACTCAAATGTTCTTCGGATTCACCGGGTTTTCCCATAAGCTGTGTTAGGGATGCGGAATTAAATTAATTCACACTCTCGGAGCCCTCGACTCGGGAAATCCTATCCGTTTCTTTACGCTGACGGCATGTGAATCAAGCGTAATTGTGGAGTTTTTTTTCACGATCCCTTTAAGCTGAACAGGCTGCCGCGTCGCCTGCCGATAATCGGGCCACTCACGAATGGAACCGTGGGTGAACGGTATACCGGATTTTTTTTCCGGGTGCCCCAGCGATTCCGGATGACCCGGCGATTCCGGAATTACGAAACATGCTTCTCGGGTCTAAATGTAGCGTCTGACCAAGCATCCGGGCAGGCAATCGCACTTTGTGGGCTCATCAAATCGCTAATCGGCGGGTCAATAAACCCGGCACGTCTTGTATTAGCGTTGAATTTCCCGGAAGCGGGCAGGCTAACTCAACCTGCCGCACCCGAGGCTCCCTGTACGAACGAAATACGGAGATTGGTGCACAAAACAGGAAATAAGCGAAATTCTCAAACGACGGCAACCACTAAAACGGTTGTCGCGCAAGTTCTTTCCCCCTATCGGGGTACGCGAGGTGAGAAAATGGAGGAGCGTCGCAGATATTCCAGAAAAAAATGTAAATCACAGATTTTTTTAACCGATAAGGATGGGCTGTTCCTCTGCACCATGGACGACATCTCAGTCGGCGGTGCACGGATACACCTGAACGATCGCATCCTGCAGGATGATCATCTCACCTTCTTCGTGGACGAGGGGACGCCTTTTATCGCCAGGGGAAAGGTGGCGTGGAACGGCGATTGGACCATCGGGATCGAATTTATGAGATCTTCCGACGGCGATAAAATGATCATGGGTCCCTCGGACACTCCCTGAGCACGAGATGGGCACCCGCCTCCCAACCGGAACCCCATCTCCATAAACGGGCCTTGACGCCACTCGACCTAATCGACGGAAGTGGGTATTTCCCCCACGCCTTCTGTATTGTCGGGAATGGGTATCTACCCACGCTTTCTGTATTATACGGAACCCGCAGCATTGCCGTCATGGTCTTTCGGGAGGATCAAACGGCTGTTTCACGAATGATCGCACCCAGTTTGCGGATCTCCCCTTCGAGGTTCCTGTCCGGGGGAAACGCGCAATTCAACCTGATGCAGTTATCATACAGCCCCGCTCCCGAACACATAAGTCCCGGCATGACGGCGATCCCCTGTTCCATGGCCTTGCGGAACAGCCGCACTCCGTCCGTTGCCCCGGACAGCTCGACCCAGAGCAAAAGGCCCCCTTCGGGCGAGGAGATTTTCGTGTCGCCGGGAAACGCGTTTCCAACCGCAAGGGCGATCCTTCCCACCTGGGTTTTCAGGTCGTTTCTCATCTTTCTCAGGTGCCTGTCGTAATACCCTGTTTTCAGGCAATCGAGGACCACCTGCTGGTTCATTCCAGGACCGGTAACCGAAGAGTTCAGCTTGTAGCGCTTTACCCTTTGGAAATACTTCCCCGGGACAACCCACCCTACCCTGAGCCCCGGCGCAAGGGTCTTCGAAAAGGAAGAGCAAAAGAGAACCAGCCCCTTTTGGTCGTACGATTTAAGGGTGGAGACAGTCCCCTTTCCGAAGTAAAGGTCGTTGTAGACCCCGTCCTCGATGATGGGAATATCCCGCTCGCCCGTTATCTCGACCAGTCTTTTCTTTCGCCCCTCGTCCATGACATACCCGAGGGGATTGTTCACATTGGGAACCAGAATGCACGCCGCGATCTCCCGGCCCGCCAGTGCTTCTTCCAGGCAGTCAAGGTCGATACCCGACACCGGATCGGTGGGCACCTCCAGCACCCCGAGTTCCAGGTCCTCCATGATCTGCAGAAATCCAGGAAAGGTAGGCGACTCAACGGCAACCACGTCACCGGGCCGGGTGATCGCCCTGAGGCAGAGGTACACCGCCTCCATACAACCGTTGGTGATCACAATTTCGTCCGCCGGAACATCGCAGCCCCCAAGGAGCATTCTCTTTGCGATCTCCCGCCTGAGCCCCCTGTGCCCCTGGGGCTGATCATAGGTGAGGGTCCCCCGCATATCGCCGTTCAGGGCGGCCCTGAGGGCCCTGGTGATCTTTTTCACGGGAAGAAGTTCCGGTGCCGGCGCGGCTCCCCCCAACTGCACGAGACCCGGATTGCCCATGGCCTCCACGAAGGCGGCAAAGAGGTTGTTCACGTCGAGGCCGGACGCCTTGATCCCCCCTTGCCGGGGCGTGGGCAGCGCAAGTTTTCCCACGGGCTGTTTTACATAAAACCCCGAGCGGGGCCTGACCTCCAGGAGGTTCCGCTTTTCGAGCTCCACCATCGCCTGGTATGCCGTGGTGATGCTCACCTCGCAGAGGCTGTGAAGCCGGCGTATGGACGGCAGTTTCTCCCCCACGGCAAAATCCCCGTTCCTGATTTTTCCCTCCAGTTCATCCGCCAGCCGTACATACCTGAAATTCTCGGCCACCCTCGCACCCTCCCTTCGAAAAATCTGTTACGGTCGAATTTTCATTATCTGTATCTGTTAGTATATTTTCCCTCTGCTATCAATGGGAAACCGCTTCGGCCGGGTCAAGCATAACTGTTGAAAGCGTCCCGATCGAAGGCACGCACATGCGGCTGTCCCGACGGAGACACCCAGGAATGAAAGACACGATATAAAAGGAGAGAAAGATGATTCCCAACCAGCGGCACCTGTTTGAACTCGACCCGGATGTAACCTACCTGAACTGCGCCTACACCTCTCCCCTGCTCAAGGAGGCCGGAAAAGCAGGAGAGGCGGCATTAAGGAAAAAGGCAAACCCGTGGCGGATTCCGTCCGATGATTTTTTTACAGGACTTGAATCCGTAAGGGAACTTTTCTCCCGCATTATCGAAAGCGACGCGGACTCGGTGGCCCTGATACCGTCGGTCTCCTACGGCATTGCCCTTGCCGCGAAAAACCTCGTTATTAATGAAAACAGCCGAATCATCGTGCTTTCGGAACAGTTTCCGTCGAACGTCTACAGCTGGCAGCGGCTTTGTCGGGAGAAAAAAGCTGTCCTTTACACCGTGGACAGGCCGGAAAACAGCGACTGGACCTCGGCGCTGCTCGATGCTATCGACGAAACCGCAAGCATCGTGGCGGTTCCCAACTGCCACTGGACCGACGGCACCCTTATCGATCTTGTGCGGGTGGGGGAGAAATGCAGGGCCGTGGGCGCCGCCCTTGTGGTGGATGCCTCACAGTCACTGGGCGCCCTGCCCCTTTCGGTTAGGGACGTTCAGCCGGATTTTCTGATCGCAACTTCCCATAAATGGCTCCTCGGCCCCTACAGCCTCGGTTACTGCTATGTGGCCCCAAAGCACCAAAACGGCATCCCTCTCGAGGAAAACTGGCTCAATCGAAAGGGTTCCCGGGATCTGAGCCGACTGGTGGATTACCGGGATGAGTACCGCAGGGGTGCAAGACGCTTCGATGCCGGTGAGGCGAGCAACTTCATCCTCACCCCCATTGCGGAAGCCGCCTTGAAACGGTTGCTATCATGGGGAATACAAGACATTGCCAAAACCCTGAAGACAAAAACGGATGCAATAGCAAGCAAGGCAATGGAAAAGGGGCTTATGGTAGCCCCCGAGGAGTTCCGTGCTCCCCATATGATCGGTGTTTGCTTTCCAGGGGGACTGGATTCGCGCTTATCGGAACTTCTTTCAGAAAACAAGGTATGCGTCAGCATCAGGGGGAATGCGGTTCGCGTCGCGCCACATCTTTATACGGATGACGGGGATCTGGAGCGATTATTCGAAATCCTTGTCAAGTTTTGCTGATTCGAAATCAGCAAAGCGGCGGGCAGGCTCCCCTAATCGATGCCATGGGAATCAAGGGTTTCAGCGTTTTGCGCTGAAACCCTTTTTGATGCGCTCGTAAAAAATCCGAACCCGAATCTTCGAGCACACTATAAAGTATGAGCACGGCGTTTAACGTACAGCCGAGTATGGTCGAAATTCCTCCCGCCGATTTTTTACAGGAAAATCCTTTTTGAGGTTCTCCACAATACGCCGTAAAACAACACATATTTCAGGAAGTTTGCAGGCAATATAATTTCCGTATCTCCATGTCGCGGGTATCCCCGCATCGCGTTTCCATAAAGTCGATCCGAAACAGAAACGCGAACATTTTTTTTACCGGTTCTCAACACCCTTCCTGGAAACCTTCCACTCCAGTTCCGAGCCCCATTTCGCATTAATCGGTAAGAACGGAGCATTGCGAAAACAAACAATGCTTAGAACTGAAGAAAATGACGGTAGAGGCCTTGTATCTGATCGATATTTAGGCCTATAAATATCAGCATATCTTTGTAACCCGCTTTTTACGCCGGTTTCCTCGGTAACCTCTTTTGGCTCGAAAAACCGGAGAGGTTACCGAGAATTTCTGAAGTTTATAACAGTCTGATATTTTGAGTTCTTTGGCATTTCAATATTGAAACAGGAGTTCATTTTGTCTGAATTTTTGGGGTTGACAAGCGCCAATAAAGGAGGTTAACGAAAAGGGTTATTAAACTATCCGATTTTAAGAAGGATAAAATGCCCGGGGTGAAAATCGTTGACCGGACTTGAACGGGATTGCGACATGATTACTCGGGCGAAATCGTTCATGGCCATGTCAGGTGAAAATCGTTGACCGGACTTGAACGGGATTGTGACATCTCGTCTGCGTCACGACCGAGGGCGGTTCCGAGAGCGTGATAATCGTTGACCGGACTTAAACGGGACTACTGCCGAGCATTTTGCGAGCGCTCCGGTGATGCACGAAACCCCGGGGAGCGCTCGCGGAATTTGTATGTGGTTGATATTGCCAAATTAAATAACCTTGATTTTTCCGTTTGGGTATGAATAACGGTATCTTTGAGATGGAAAAAGTGCCAAGTTTTTGGAGCGCTCGCAAAAGGGGCCGGGAAGGCTTGGTATTCGGGGGCTGACAAAGGAGCTATTGCAGCATTGACCTGATTTGAAAGGGATTGAGACCAGGTGTTAGAGCGTCGCCCACATCACGAGCCCCGGATTGCAGCATTGACCTGATTTGAAAGGGATTGAGACTCGAAGAATTGGGGCCGAGGAAGTGTGGGCTCGGCATTGCAGCATTGACCTGATTTGAAAGGGATTGAGACGTACCGTCTCGACGTGCTCCGCGACCTGTACCCCGGATTGCAGCATTGACCTGACTTGAAAGAGATTGAGACGTTGTCCATTGGCCTCCTGAGATTGAGTTGCCCCGGGGTAGAAGCTTTGACATGGTTTGAAGGGGATTTTGACCCACTGGGCATTCATCCAGCGCTTTATTAACTTTTTATGGGGGACCATCCTCCCCAAACATTTAATGTCATATATTCAGTCGATTAAATACCAACCAAGATTTTTTAAGAATACCGCTCCGGCACAACGAAAAGGTTCAGGCTTCCCAAGAACAACGATTCCGATATATGTGACACATATATTTTAGATGTACCCAACGGGTATACAACAATCCGCAACTGTCCGTAATCTCCAAATATTTCATTAGATTTCTTACAAAAACCCGTTGATTATGCTATATGGAGGATAATTGGGGAAACCGGGAATTCCCTTTTACTTGCCCGGCAGGGAGCGGGCATTCGACTTAAAAAGTGTCCGAAGGCGGGGAATGTGGCGGATTTTAAAACGCATCTTACGGTAACCAGTATTGTGGGCAGCATGGCTTCCATCGCCCTCAATGCGTCCGGATTTGCCGCCCCGAGGGAGACCCTTTTCTATTTTATTCTCGCCATAACGGGCGGCCTTCTGCCGGATATCGATTCGGACAGCTCCGTGCCCGTGCGCATGCTCTTCACCTTTCTGGCAACCCTGATCGCATTTCTTGCGGTGTTCAAACATCCAACGGGGGACTCGGTCACGGAGCTGTTTCTGATCTGGCTGGGAAGCTTTGCGGCGATCAAGTACCTGGTGTTTTCCATGTTCACCAAGTTGACCGTTCACAGGGGGATCATCCACTCGGTGCCGGCAGGTCTGCTCTTTGGCTTGCCCGTGGTCATACTTCTTAATCGGTTTTTCGGATTTGGCGAAGTAAAGGCCTGGACGGGCGGGCTTTTTCTGTTTTCAGGCTTTCTCCTTCATCTTTTGATGGACGAAATCTGCAGCCTGAACCTGTCGGGCAACAGGCCCAAAAAATCTTCGGGAACAGCTTTCAAGTTTATCCACAGGGGGGATCTCAAAACCACCGCCCTCGTCTATATTTCGGTACTTATTATCTTCGGCCTGACACCGGATCACAGGGCCTTTGTGGCAAAGTTGACGGACACCAAAACCTATGGTCGCCTCAAAATATTTCCCACGGGGAGCCGTCTTAAAACATTATGCAAAAGCATTGTCCCGCGTTCGAAAAAGCCAGAAGGGCAAGGCGTAGAAAACCTCCTTTAAGGTATGCGGAAATCAAATCATCTCCCCGGGAAAAAACCCCAACTCCAAAAGTCTTTCCTTGACCTTCGACAGGTTGGCGGCGGGTACCAGGATATGGTAGTTTTCCGCCTTTAGAACCAGTTCTTTCAAAGCCGGGTCTCTCGTGAGGGCCGCGACCAGTTCGGAGCTTTCACTTACCTTGAAGACATACATGCCGGTTTCACTGGACAGCGGAGAAACCCTCTCCTTGACCTGTTCGAGGAACGCCTCCCAGACGGGGGGCAGATCACACGACACATTGAGCTTTAACATCGCGATCTGCGTTTCCACATCTTCTCTTGAACGGCAGCGGCCGAGAAAGGATCGAAAGGTCACCTTCCAGTTTCCGGCACTGATTTTCTCTCCTACCCTGTCCAGGAAGAGCCGTTTCTTACGATCTTCACCGGTCAGGGTGGCGATCAGGCGGTTGTCCAAAAAGGTAATATTCCCGGGTTCCGTTTTTTTCTCCACCCGGAATCGATCCGTCATTCCGGTGAGATATTGTCCGAGCTTCGTAAACCGTACATGTCCGAGGCCGTCGAACACGGAGAGGTATTTTTTTCTCTTTGACTTCAGAACGTCGTTCCCGGGATTGTCGTATGCGATGTCCACGACACCGATGGCGGCAAGAAGAAAGAAGATCCCCTTTAGAAAAGGCAGGGTAACCGCCTGATCAAAGTTATCGTCGTTGAGAAGAGCTTTTCTTTCCCCGGAAAGAAATATTCCGTCCGCCTGATAAACTTCATCGTAGTAAAGATACTCTCCGGCATCATGGCGCTTGACCGGAGCAAAATCCATCTCGCGGAAACGCGTAAACCGGAGGATATTATCCCATTCAATCCATTTTCCCACCGGAAACGCTTCAAGAAGTTTCATAAGAGAGGAGACCGTCACGTCCCCGCGAATTTCACAGCCCTGCTTGCGAAGGTCCTTCATCCCCTTCAGATGAAACAGGAGTTCCGTGAAATCAAGACCTGAATTCGACAGGAGCCCCATGGTCAGTATTTTCAAAAAATCGCGGGGAGCGTTCCCTTCTTCGCTCCCCGCCTCGAAACCGTGATGACGGAGAGACATGGCGATCAAACGGGTTCGAATAAGGGCAAGGTTCTTGTCCGAGGCGGGGTAAAACTCGGCAATGTCGCAGTTTCTTTTCAGTCCCCTCAGGGAGGCAATTTGAACGTTGCCGGTCTTCAAAATTTTCAGATTGCCCTGGCCAACATAGTTCGCCCAGAGTTCACCGTCCGCCAGGACCTTTTCCTCGTGAACCAGTTGCCGGCGGTTTTTTTCCGGGTCGGGCACGGGCGTCAGGTCGTACCCCTCAGGGCGCGGTAGGTGTGTTCTGAAAAGCCGGCCCAGTTCCCGGGGAAGGGTCAGAAACCAGTTTTCGGTATTTTCCTCGTCCTCCCAGGGTTGCGGGGAACGGATTTCAAACAGCAGGTAAGGGGTCCGGATTCCCTTTGTTTTTAAACGGCCGCCGCCGCAGGGTACCCCGTCGAAGACAGCCGCGCCAAACCTTTCCGTGGACTCCGACACCGAAATAAGGCCCCCCTCCCAGGAGAGTACCATCATGATTTCGAAAACAGGCGCGGGCAACAGGGAGAGCATCTTCCTGAAATCCTCTTTCCTGGAAAAAACACCCGCTGTAAGGCGCACCAGCACCTCTTTCCGGGGGTATGCCCCCTTTTTGGCCCGCTTCTTGTGAAAACGGTAAAAACACTCGTCATACAACCGCTCCAGACACCTTACGCCGTATGAACCAAGCACGCTGCTTTCGAGGGGGGTAAACGCTTCAGCCGCTTGCCCTGTTCCTATTTTGCCTGTTTTCGCACTGTATACCGGTTTTTTACCCTTTGCGGAGCCAAGGACCAGCCTTTCGGCGGCTTCCCGCAACCATGGATCAGGGTGATTGGATACCTCCACAAGGGTATGGATCGTCGCGGGGTCTTTGAACCCGCCCAGGAGATCCAGCAGGCGGGTCCGCGCTTCTTTTTCCGATTCGATCAGGACGGCCTTGAGGAAATTCTGCACATTGGCGCTGAATGGATCGATGGATAGGGCGCATACTGCGGCCCTCACCCGATACATTTCCGATTCCCCGCCGGTAACCTTCAGCAGCAGGGGGAGCAAGGGCTTTCCGATCAACTTTGCGGCCTCCACGGCCATTCCCCGAATGGCCTTGGCCAGGGGCAGGGAATTCTCGTACTTCAGGTTATCCACGATCCCCCGGTACAACAGGGGCAGGTCGTCGGGGTATTCCCTCCCAACCTTTTCGGCGACTTCCCGTATCCGGGTCATGACCGCCACCCGGTCGGACAAGCTCCCCACATCCGAAAGTGCCGTCAAAACCCTGTCGGCGGCCCATAGTGTCGTTTTTCGACCGGAGGCCTTTTTTTGCAGCTCCTTCAAAGCGCATTGCACGCACATACGCCCCCGGGAGGTCCGGCACCTTGGGGCAAATTCCAGCGCGCCGCACCCTCTGCATGTGAGTCGTTCCGTTCGCCAGTTTTCACCCTTTCCGATTTCGTGAATCACCTGCCTTGGTTTGGCCCTGTAGTTTTCCGACATGCCCATGCTCCATTATATAAAGGTAGTGGTTCCAAAGCGCCCGGAACCGCCCTCTTCCAAACATGCTCCCCACCGTCCCCGGGTACCGCCCTCCTGCCACAAAGCCCCTTATCACAAACAACAGATTTCCGCACCCCTCACCCGGGAGCCCCGTAGGGTAAACGAAAGTAAGTGAACGGGAAAGAATAGTTTACACAATCAAAGCCGATCAGAGTTACCGTTGACGAAAAACAACGCATCCGGTTTCCTGAAACGGGAAACCCGAGATTGTGGAATTATTATATTCAGCATCCCTGACTCCGGCACGCACGCCGGCGGCGACTCGGGCCGCTGAAATATCCGGTCACCCACTTTTATCGACATGATTTCATTGATCGCAAAATCTATATTCAATTGCCTTGGAGCCCCGGATTTTCCACGATGGAATAGATGACCGTGATTTATAACGCCGTGAACTCACTGAGCTGAAAATCTATATGAGCTTGCTGCGGGAAGCACCGGATTCCGAATAAAACTCACGGGAATTGCCCTCTTGAAGTAGAGTAAAAATCGGATCGGTGTATAACTGGAATCGCAAGGCCGATATAAGCCGGCCCGATATGAAGGAGGAAACAATCGTGTTTTTAAGGGAGCGCTACCCCGGGCCCGATAGGGAAACCGGAAGCGTTATGCTTAACGGGGCAGGACGAACTACCGGATGAAACGGCCCAGAGGATTTCGGGCTGTCGTTGTTGCATGGCGGGAGGGTCTTGTTATCGTTCCCTGAGCACGACACTGACGTTTATCTCATAGTCGAGTTCGGCGATCACCTTCTGAATTCCAACGCGTTTCCTGGTATTGATCAGAATGGGGCAGTTGATGTGGGGGTGAATTTTGCCCCCGTGGGCGTCGCCGTTCCTTGAAACCAGAAAGAGAATGGCAACATCCGCCGGCTCCTTGAGTTCCAGGAGTTTCACATCGTTGTCGCTGAGTTCGATATCATAGTTGATGGAAAACTGGACGGGCTTGACCAGGCTGAAGGAAAGGGCGGGATCTTCTATTGACTGCAGATAGTAAACGATGGGCTTGTCTTTTTCCTCATGCAGCAACTGGTATTCCTTGTGGCTTTCAAAGCCCGGGATACCAAGAGGAAACTTAATGATCTTGTTAGCATCAACTTGATGAACGCCAAAATGCCTGGTATTAATCTGCATCAACTTCCCCCGTAATTATTTGATGTGACACCGGTTAATGGTATATCAGTTAGCATTTAGTAATTTTCAAAGTCAAGACGGAATTTTCATTTTCCCCCTTTCACGGACATCGGATTCACCATTCAAGTCGAAAAAACCCCAAACGCTTTAAAACTCCGGGCAGTTATGCACAATCTTCCGCCGCCTCTTTCATTCCGGAAGCAACACCACATGTTGCGCCCCAAAAACCGCAACACCCCATCCATGGGACAACTCAAGGTATCTGGAGTCCAGGACCATTTCGGCTTTTTCCAGTGAAGCGTCCCCCGGTGTGCGGAAAAAGGCGTGTAAGCCCTGAATTGTACGCCTTATTTTATTTCATTTCTTTTTTAAAAAAAATTTAAGCCCATCGAAAAAATGAGCATGGTTTTAACAGCCTTTATCCTTGCTCAGCACATTACTCGCTACCCACGGGATCATGGGGCGGTCGCCAGAACGCCGGGCCAATGCCCCATGAGCCCATGAGCCTGACATTGATATCAAATGCACCGTCAATAATACCGATATACTGGTTTAGTTAAACATGATACCGCCTGACAATAACCGCTACATGGTAGGCGCCCCCCTGAATTTCCCTATTATTAAATGGAATTGATCGTTAGCAACTCCCTGTTCTCCCATGGGAAAGTGTCACGGAATAAAATTCGGGCTGCTGAAAATAACGCTTGACAAAATAAATTTGCGCGCTATAATTCCAAGGTTTTATTTATCAGATCCGTTATCTGACAGAGGTATTCCAAGTTAGCTGCTCCATTCTATCCGGGTTTTCTGACAGATTTAATCATATTTTAATAAAATGGCAACTTTAGCCGAACTCGATTGGTTAAGTTAATGGATCGACTTTTGACGTCTCGGCCTTTTTTTTTCAAAAGCTGAATTAAACAACATTTGATGGAAGCAGGATTTTTTTAAACAAGGAAGACCAACCATGAAAACCGACTTACAGAACGTAAGAAACATTGGCATCAGCGCCCACATCGATTCAGGCAAAACCACGCTCACCGAGAGAATTCTCTTTTACACAGACAGAATTCACGCGATACACGACGTCAAGGGAAAAGATGGCGTAGGTGCGCTGATGGACTCCATGGAGTTGGAGCGTGAAAGGGGTATCACCATTGCCTCCGCGGCCACCTTCTGCGAATGGAAGGGCCATGAGATCAATATCATCGACACCCCCGGCCACGTCGACTTCACCATCGAGGTTGAAAGATCCCTCAGGGTTCTCGACGGCGCGATCCTCGTCCTCTGTTCGGTTTCCGGCGTTCAGTCCCAGTCCATCACCGTTGATCAGCAGATGAAAAGATACAAGGTCCCCTGTATTGCATTTGTCAACAAGTGCGACAGGAGCGGCGCCAACCCCTTCCGCGTTATCGGCCAGCTCAGGGAAAAACTGGGCCACAACGCCGTTGCCATGCAGATTCCCATCGGACTCGAGAACGACTGCGAGGGCGTTGTAGACCTGATCACCATGAAGGCCCTCTACTTCGACGGCGACAACGGCGAGACCCTTCGCGAGGAGGAGATTCCCGCGCATCTCGTGGACGAGGCCAAGGAGAAACGCGAGGAGCTCATCGATTCCGCATCCCTCTTCTCCGACGACCTCACCGAGGCGATCCTTGAGGAGAGCGAGATCTCCATCGAGATGATCATGGACGCCGTCAGAAAGGGTACCCTCAAGCGTGAGCTCACCCCCGTTTTCATGGGTTCCGCATACAAGAACAAGGCTGTTCAGCCCCTTCTCGATGCGGTTACCGAGTACCTGCCCACTCCCTACGACGTTGTCAACGAAGCCGTGGACCTTGAGAACAACGAGGAGAAGGTGGTTCTGGACAGCGAGCAGGACAAGCCCACCGTTGCTCTCGCCTTCAAGCTCGAGGACGGTCAGTACGGCCAGCTCACCTACATCCGTGTATACCAGGGTAACCTCAAGAAGGGCGATACGGTCATCAACCTCCGCACCAACAAGAAGGTGAAGATCGGAAGGCTTGTGCGCATGCACTCCTCGGACATGGAGGATATCGATCAGATCCCTGCGGGTTACATCGGCGCCCTCTTCGGCGTTGACTGCGCTTCGGGCGATACCTTCGCGGCTCCCGGCACCATGCTCTCCATGCTCTCCATGTTCGTGCCCGACCCCGTTATCTCCCTCTCCATCATGCCCAAGGACAACAAGGCCCAGATCAACATGTCCAAGGCCCTGAACAGGTTCACCAAGGAGGACCCCACCTTCAGGACCCATGTTGACGAGGAGACCAACGAGACCATTATCGAGGGTATGGGCGAGCTTCACCTCGAGGTTTACGTCGAGCGTATGCTCCGCGAGTACAAGGCCGAGGTGGAAACCGGAAAGCCCCGGGTCGCCTACAGGGAGACCATCACAAAGAAGGCCGATTTCGATTACACCCACAAGAAACAGACCGGTGGTTCCGGTCAGTTCGGTCGCGTCATGGGTACCATCGAGCCCCTTGAAGAGGGTGATTTCGAGTTCACCAACTCGGTCACCGGAGGAAGGATTCCCTCCCAGTACATCAACTCCTGCGAGAAGGGTTTCAAGGACTCCATGGTCAAGGGCCCCATGATGGAGTACCCCGTGACCGGCGTCAAAATCACCCTCAGCGACGGTGGTTTCCATGCGGTTGACTCTTCGGAGATGGCATTCCAGGCTGCCGCAAGAGGCGGTTACCTCCAGGGTTACCTCAAGGCGAAGCCCGTTATCCACGAGCCCATCATGAAGGTCGAGATCGAGACCCCCAATGAGTTCCAGGGTGCCTGCATGGGCCTTATCAACCAGCGTCGCGGTATGATCCAGGGTTCCCAGGACGAGGGCGTCATGTCCACCATCGAGGCACAGGTTCCCCTGTCCGAGATGTTCGGCTTCTCCACCGTTCTTCGTTCCTCCACCCAGGGTAAAGCCCAGTTCACCATGGAGTTTGCCATGTACAAGCAGGTTCCCCAGGCTGTGACCGAAGAGCTCAAGGAACAGAAGCGCAAGGAAAAAGAAGCAGCCAAGAAATAAAACCCGAACGGTTTGATTCCGCCAAGAGCGGAATGTGATCCGTTGGGTTGCGGCACATATAAAAAGCCCCCTGTGAACAGGGGGCTTTTTTTATTTCAAAAACAGAACCAAAACAACCGGCACCTCCGATAAAACCGTACAACTCCCCCTCCTCGAAAAAACCAACTCAATCAATCCGTCACAATCATGTTTCACACCTGAAAACCATCCGATTTCGAAAGTCGACATTTTGGGACGATACCGGCACTGCACAAAGGGACTATGCCCAAACGCCCGGAATATCGATCAATCATCATTGAATCGGAGTGTCACAGCCACATCACAAAATGATCTCCACCCTGCCCCGCCCGAACTGTTTAACGCTCCATTGTAATTCATGAATACAGGGACACGAAATCACCGATGGCCCGGTGAACCCTTGCCGCCCCATCCCCCAGAAGAATCCCGTGACGGTCAAAATTGAAAATAAAGTATTCCTTGTCCTCGGAGCCGAGGCGGTCGAATACCATCCTGGAACCCTTGGGGTCCACCACGGGATCCAGTCTGGACTGAACCAGGAGGACCGGCAATTTTATTTCCGGCAGTTTGGGCGCAAGGGCGTCCATAAGCCGCTCCAGCTCCCTGATGCCGGCGATCGGGTTGCGCCGGTAGTTGATGTGGGGATTTTCCGGCTGGTTTTCGATAAACTCCTTTTTCGCGCCGCCCAGGCGGACCTTTTCCATGAGCTTATTCCAGGTGTCCACGGCCGGCACGAGTTTCGAGGAGATGTCGTGGAGCTTCATGGGCGGGGCCACGGCAAAGGCGCCCGCCACGTCGTTCACCCGGGTGACCAGATCCAGGGCAAGGCCCGCGCCCGTTGAAAAGCCCCCAACGAACACCTTGTCGCAGATGTTCTTCATGATCACGTACCCCTCCTCCACGGACTCGACCCACTCCATGTAGTTCCGCCCGGCAAGGTCCTCGGGGGCGGTGCCGTGCCCCTTTAGGCGGGGAACATAGACCCAGTAGCCGAGCTCCCCGAAATAATCCGCAAGCTCCCGCACCTCCATGGGGGCCGCCATGTACCCGTGTACCAGCACGATACCGATCCGCGCTTCCCGCCCCTTTACCAGGTAGGGACGCCCCACCTCCCTGGGAAGGGACTCCCCTTCAATTTGGTATTTCTCGTAATCCGTGTCGAACTCAACGGACGCCCGGCGGATCAGGTAGGCGGCGATTCTTCGCTTCACCTCAAGGGGAGGCTCCTTTGCCAGGCGGCCGATCTTCTCCTGGAGGGCCTCGAGGGGTTCGATCTCGTTGGCCATGACAAAGATGGGGTTTCGCACCCTGATGCGGTGAAAATCCGTGTCCTTGTCAAAGGCGTTCATGAGCTTGAGTCCCCTTTCCGAGATCCGATCCATGAGCATGATCCTGTCGTTCACCTCGATCACGCCGCTCTTGAAGGCAACGGAGAGAAATTTCCGATACTTTTCGAAACGGTCGTCCGTGAGCAGGTGGACCTGGTTGCGCCTCAGGGAATCGTGGGCGTTGTACGCCGTGCTGTCCAGTGCCTCGGTGGCGGCCAGGAACACCCGGCATTTCAGATCGTATGCATTCAGGTAGTTGTAGGGGATCTTGCTGAGAAGCGAGGCAAAGAGATGGTCGTGGTTCACCGTGGTCATGCTGTAGATGGCCGTCATGTACTCTTCCATGAGCTCCACGGCAATGCCCCGCATCTTCTTTCTGGAGCCGATGGGGTCGTCGAAATCGATTCTTTGATCCGAGAGGATATCCGCCTGGATCGACGGGTCCGAAAGATAGCGATCCACGGCAATCCCCTTCCCGAAGCGGATATCCACATCCACCCCGGAAAGAAACATGGTGCCCTCGGTCATGAGCTCCTCCACCATGCGGTCGGGGATGTCGTCGATCATGTTCGCGGCGAGGGTGGAGAGGAGATTCTTCCTGCTGTACATGGGGGAATAGGTGATGTTCACGGGAACCACGAAGGTCCGGCCGCCCACCACGGGCCCCAGGGATTCCAGCTGGTACAGCTCCATGAGCCTCTGTACCTCGTCCGGGTTGTTGCGCAACCTCTGGAGACGCTGGCGGTAAAACTCGGTTCTCAAGGCAAGGGTGGCGGCGCCGGTATGGGGGCTGTGCTTTCCCGTTGACGAGGAGATAAGAAACTTTCCGTCCTCGTAAATCTTCTTGTTCTTGATCATGCTGCCTTCGGGGTAGATGATCCAGTTTGCCTCCCCGGCCAGGAGGCTCTTCACCATGAGCAGATCCCGGTGCGGGTGGCTCGTGGAAACCCCGCCGGCCTTGTCCAGGAACTCCCCCAGGGCCCCGGAGAAGAGAGAGGCGTCCCCAAGGGACCAGACCGGCAGCTTTGTGAGCTCCTCTATATGGTGGGGCAGGAACACCGCCTCGCTTCTTGTAAAATGGTTGGCAACAAATACGCATGAACCTTCGGGAATGTTTTCAACACCGTGGAGTCTGACCTTCGCCTTTGAGAAATCATAGAGCTTCTTCAGGGCGAAACCGGTTGTCAGAAAGGCAAATTTATTCATATATCATAACCTTGCATTGATGCCCGAGTCGTCAGGGCTTGAACAGGAGGATATCCGAATCCGTCTCGGCATCCCTGCGGATCTTGTGGAGCTTCTTGCGTTCCTCCGCCGGCAGATCGGGACAGCTTCTCCGGGGTATGCGCTTGACGAAAACAGACCCCGTATCCGTGTGAAAAAAGATCTTCCGGGTCATGGTTCCCCCAAGGTCTTGATTCACGACCCGTATGCCCTCGTTTGCGAGGAACGCTTTAACGAAGCTGATGATCTTGGGGCCGATCCTGTAATCTCCCCGAATTCCGGGTAAAACATCCGCGCCCCCGAATAGCTTTGCCCTGAACCGCTTTCTTTCTCCCCCCGCCTTCATCATGGCGTTGATCAGCAGCTCCATGGCATTGATACCAAAACGCGCCGGCATATCGAATGCCGCAAGATCCGCCCGGCCGGGCAGGAGTATATGGTTCATGCCCCCCACCCTTGTCACCGGGTCCATAAGGCAGACCGATACACAGGAACCCAGGATCGTCTTGATGACGGTGGGCCTTCTTCCGGCATGGTATTCGCCGATATGGATTATCACCAGATCTTTTTTCACGTCACGCTCTTTTCAGGATTCCGGGGACGCCTCGTCCCCATGGATGATTGCCGCAGATTCTTTTTTAAAATAACCATGTTTCATTTTCTTATAAAGATGTCGCATATTTTTGCTCCAACGGCAACCCTCTCCCTTCGCCCCGCACGAAACGAAAAAAGCCGGTCCCTGGTCCCCCGCACCCAATGAAAAGGGATTATGGATTCGCCCCAATGATAAACGATCGGCGGACCAACCCGTTGATCCAACGGGCGGATTATCAGATCATGCCCCATGCATGGTGAGAAGTTTCGGATGATGGTTTCGGAACATGCTCAAAACAGTCGTTTAATCCGGAATGCCGACAGAGGTCGCTTGAGCCCCAAGCCCCGAGGACACCGGTTGCAAGTGAATCGGCAGCCACAAACCGGTGCACCGCACCAATCGAATGTAATTTTTCAACGCGATGAATTCATGCTGTTTTCAACGATTGGTCATCAATGACAACGGGTTGAATCGTAACCGGAGGGCACGCCGAAGTTGGGTGCGTTTGTCCACCGAGGGGCGGTCCCACGCTTGACAGGAAACGCCAATTCCATTATATTCACGGGTCCTGACGCACTTAACGTTAATTTTATCTGGGGGTATTAAATAAATTGTATTCGAAAATACTCATTCTGCGCTTTTCCAAAAACGAAGCTCAGAATCCCGTGGTCTGCAGGCTGGTCAAGGATTATGATCTTACTTTCAATATCTTGAAGGCCGCGATCCTTCCCCGTAAGGAGGGGCTGATGGTCCTTGAACTCTCCGGTACCAGGGAGAATTTCAAGAAGGGCGTGGAGCTCCTGAAAGCCCAGGGCGTGGACGTCCAGAACGCCGCCCAGGAGGTTACCCGCGATGATGAAAAATGCACGGACTGCGGCGCCTGCACGGCGGTCTGTCCCACCGGCGCCCTTGTGGTGGTAAGACCCGAGATGAATGTCATGTTCGAGCAGAAGAAATGCAGCGTATGCGGTTTATGCGTTCCCACATGCCCCACCCGGGCAATGAACATCAGCCCCACAACCGAAGTCTTCTTTGAATGATTAAGCGGAAAAAACAGGCAAAACGCATTGCAACGGCCGTCAGCGGCGGAGTTGACTCCCTTGCCGCAGCATTCCTCCTGCTCCGTGAAGGTCACGATGTTTTCGGCATCCATTTCACGACCGGCTTTGAGCCGGAAAAAAACCGGGATGCAATCTCCGCAAACACGGGCGACGGACCGGAACCTCCCTTCACGGCCAACCCGGCCCATATGGAGGCTCTTGCCGAGAGGCTCGGGATCACCGTTCACACCATCGATATATCAAAAAGATTCCAATCCGATGTGGTGGATTATTTTACCGGCACCTACCTGAAGGGTGAGACCCCCAATCCCTGTCTGGTATGCAATCCCCGGATCAAATTCGGGCTTCTCATGGAGCATGCCCTTGAAATGGGGGCGGACCTTCTGGCGACGGGTCATTACGCGCGGATCCGGGAGGGGGAGCGCCCCCGCCTGCTCAAGGGCAGGGATCCCCTCAAGGACCAGTCCTATTTTCTCTCGTTTCTGACGGGCCGCCAATTGGAAAGGGCCTGCTTTCCCCTTGGAGGAATCACAAAGGAAGAGGTTCGAAAGCTGGCACGGGATGAGGGGCTCGTCCCCTCGGATACCGGGGAGAGCCAGGATATCTGCTTTATTCCCGGAGGGGATTACGCGTCCTTCCTCTCCTCCCGTCCCGGGTTCACCGGCGGTCCCGGCCCCATCACCACGGTTTCGGGCAAAACCATTGGAGAGCACCCCGGCCTCCACAGGTTCACCGTGGGCCAGAGAAAGGGGATCAACTGCCCTGCCGCCGAGCCCTATTACGTGCTCCGCCTGGAGACCCGGGAAAACAGGCTGGTGGTGGGCTTCAAAAATGAGCTTTTTTCCAGGACCTGCCTTGTCACGGGCATCAACTGGATCGCGCCGCCCCCACAAAGCCCCGTCAAGGTCTGGACAAGGGTCCGGTACCGCCACAAGGAGGCCCCGTCCATGCTGACGCCCCTTGGGCCGGATTCGGCAAGCATCGTTTTCGACGCCCCGCTTTCGGCGGTCACCCCAGGCCAGGGCGCCGTGTTTTACAGCGGCGACGAGGTCCTTGGCGCGGGCTGGATCAGCCCCTCTTAATCCCCAATCAATCGGTTAAAGAAATTTTCAAGATGAAAGAGTTTTCCATCACCACCCTGGGTTGCAAGGTCAACCAGTACGAATCCGAAGCCATCGCCCTCTGCCTGCAGGATGCGGGTTGGGTCCAGACCCCCTTTTCCGGAGGGGCGAACCTTTGCATCATCAACACCTGCACCGTGACCGGCAAGGCATCCACCCAGTCCAGGCAGGCGATCCGCAAGATCATCAAGGAAAACCCGGACGCGTTTGCACTGGTAACGGGATGCTATGCCCAGACCGAGGCCGCCGAGATTCAAAAGATCGAGGGTGTGGATTCGGTTGTGGGGCATACGGACAAGCATATGATCCCCTCGGCGATCCTCTCGGAGGTCGAACTCCTGCCCCGGTTCACCAAAGAAACCTCCTGCGGGGAAAGGGAGTTCAAGCAAATGCCCGTCGTGGTCACCGGGAAAAGGTCCAGGCCGTTCCTGAAGATCCAGGACGGCTGCGATTCGTTCTGCACCTACTGCATCGTCCCCTACTCGAGGGGCAGGAGCCGCAGCATGCCCGAGGCGGACGTGCTTTCCCACCTCTCCGAGCTCACCGCCCGGGGATATTTCGAGGCCGTGCTCACGGGCATCCACGTGGGCTGCTGGGGTCTTGACCTGACCCCGAAGAGCACCCTCACGGACCTGTTCAGGGTCATACGGGACAAAAAGACGATCGGAAGGCTCAGGCTCAGCTCCATCGAGCCGGCCGAGATCACGGACGGGATGATCGACCTTGTGGCGGATTCGGACACCTTCTGCGACCACTTTCACATCCCGCTCCAGAGCGGGGACGACACCGTTCTCAAGAGAATGCACAGGCCTTACGACAGCACCCTCTTCAAGAACCTCGTGGAGAAGATCCATGAACGGATCCCCCATGCCGCCGTGGGCGCGGATACCCTTATCGGCTTTCCCGGGGAAACGGACGAGCAGTTCGAAAACACCTACAACCTGATCGCGACCCTGCCCGTCACCTATCTTCACGTGTTCCCGTTCTCGCCGCGCAAGGGGACACCGGCCTCTTCCTATCCGGATCAGGTTCCCGCCCATGTGCTCAAGGAGCGCTGCGAAAGGATGCGCGCCCTCGGCAAGGCCAAGAAGCTCGCCTTTTACAACGCCATGACGGGCAGGACCGAGTCGGTTCTCATCGAGGGAAAAAGGGATAAAAAGAGCGGGCTGCTCAAGGGGATCACATCGAACTACGTGACCGTGCTTACGGAGGGTGGAGACGAATTCCAAAACCGAATTTGCCGTGTTGAACTGCAAAAACTCCACGGGAACGACGCGGTGATGGGAATTATCCGGGACGCATCCCCGGGAAGCCTTGCCGTATAGTTTCCCGATCCGATGCCTTACCGCTCAAGAAACGCCGGTTGCCGGCTCATGTCAGGGGCAGCCGGCGAAAAACCTTGAATTGCACTGCCGGGGCAGTAGGTCGTCATCGGCAAAGTGGGCCGGAAAGCGGTAACAATATGAAAAACCTCGGGTAACCGCGAGAAGCGTGGTTGGAAAGTCGAGGTAGTTCGCTCCCCGTTTGATTAAAAACCCCGCTTCCGCTTGATGACCTCATAGGCTTCCTGAACTTCACGGAATTTGTCCTGGGCAAGATTGGTAAACTCCTCGGGCAACCCCTTTGCAACGATCCTGTCGGGATGGTACTCCTTGACAAGGCTTCGATACCGCTTCTTGACCTCGTCGTCCGAATCGCTCTCCCTGCACCCAAGCACCGCGTAGGAGGTATCGGCCTCCTCCACATACCTGGCTTTGAGGTTGCGGTAAGCGCTGTCGCTGAAATTAAAGATCCCCACGGCGGAGAGGATCAGCCGCTCCTCTTCGGAGGTCAGACTGCCGTCGGCGACCGATACCCTGAGGAGGATGTCGATCATCATCTCCAGGATCCGGGGCTGGGAACGAAACTGCTCGTGAAACTGCATGGCAAAGCTTTCAAAACGCTCCGGAGAATCCACGGCACTGCGGAACACATCCACCGCAACCCGCCTGCTTTCCGGGTTCAGGCGCAGATCCCGGATCATAAACTCGTCGATGGAGCGGATCTCCTCCTCGGTCACCCTGCCGTCGACCTTGGCGAGCTTTGCCAGCATGGAAAAAACGGCAACAAAAAACGTCAACTGGGCCTGTTCGTCGTAGGTGAGATTTCCGCCGCCGGTAAGGTAGACCTGTTCGCTCTTGTCAAATTTATGCCCCACTGCGGCTCCCAGAACCGCCCCAAGGGGGCCTCCAAAGGCCAACCCAAGCGCTCCGCCCACAATCTTTCCCAACCAGCTCATCTCAATCTCCCCTTTATTTTTAAACGACCTCGTGAAAGGTGTTTCAAATCTCGATTCTGTCCCCGATCACGGACTCGGCAACGGGCACAAATTAACAGGAATCCCCTTCCCCGTAAAGCCGAACTTAATCGGGCGAGGCCCCCTGTATTAATTTACCTATTGATCCGGGGTGGAATCCGGTGTAGTATCCGGCCCCATCTAATAACACTGTTTTGGAGTAACGCGGATGAAATATACGATTTTCGATACGCCTGTTTTATGCAGGTTCATGCCCCTCCTGTCGAGGATGGCGCTGGTGGTTGCCGGATGGCGGGTTGAGGGCAAAAAGCCCGACATGGACAAGTACGTCGTGATCGCAGCCCCCCATACGAGCAACTGGGACTTTCCCCTGACCCTCTTGATCGCGTTTGCCTTAAGGCTCAGGGTCAAGGTCATGGCCAAGGACAGCCTCTTGAAATCGCCCTTCGGCGTGTTCTTCAAATGGTTCGGGGTCATCCCCATCGATCGGTCCAGCTCCAACAACGTGGTGGCCCAGTCCATCGAGAAATTCAACCAGCGAAACAGGCTTGCACTGGTGGTTTCCCCCGCCGGCACCCGCTCGAGGGTCAGCCGCTGGAAAACCGGATTCTACCATATCGCCAACGGGGCCGACGTGCCCATCGTTCTGGGGTTTCTCGATTACAAACGAAGGGCGGGGGGCATTCGTGAGATCGTCATGCCCACCGGCGACCTCGAGATGGATATGGCAACCATCAAAGGGCATTACAGGGGCATTCAGGGAAAGTATCCCGAAAAGCAGCTCGATTTCAGTTAAGCCCCCAATCCATCCGGCTTCCTTCACCACTTTGACCGGTGAGGGAAGCGAAGCTCGCGAGCGCAACACGGCTTTCCCCCTTCCCCAATTTCGACCCACTCAATCACAACCGACCACACTCGATCGAGTTTCCCTCGCCGCAGTACCGGTACCCGCTACAACCACATTTCCGTTGAACCTTCGGTAAGACCCTGACTTCTTGCCGCATGCCGCATTTCTTGATTAGGAAATGAGAATAATAAATTCCGGCGGAGCCCCTAAAAAAGGTTCCACCGGTCCATCGTGAGTTTATTGCTTAAAACAATACCGGTACGTGGCAAAAATTTGACACATCGGTCACCGTCGGAATGAAATATCTGTAATTCCGGGACATTCACTCCTACGTACTTCATGAGCTCCCATGGCCATTGCCACTCGACATCCAGGGAAACAATATGGATTGATCGTCCCCTCGAGGAGCCTCCCGAGGGCGGCCGTTCCATGGGTGGAACCTCACCCAATGTCGATTCCCCGGCCGCCTGGGCCGATGCACCGGCTTATAAATCCGGCAAGGCCCATGCATCTTTAAATACTCGGAAACCGATGGGGCGGAAACAATGCGATTGTAATAATCGTATTCCCGCCCCACCAAAGCCGGCGGCACACTTTCCGTTAAGCGCCGGCTGAAAAATAATCCTTTACGGTGTCCACAACATACGCCAACTGTTCATCCGTGAGCTCCGGGTAAACAGGCAGCGCAAGGGTGTGTTTCGCGGAATACTCGGACACGGGCAGGGAGCCCTCGCCATAACCCAGCCCGGTAAAGCATTCCTGGAGGTGAAGGGGCACGGGATAGTATACCTCATGGCCGATTTCAGCCTTCTGGAGCGCTTCCTTCAGCCCGTCCCTGTCGTTCTCAACAGAGATCACGAACTGGTTGTAGATATGGCGATCCTCCCTCTCCTCGGGAAGTTTCACCAGCTCCGTCAGGCCCGCCTTTTCAAAGAGCGCGCGGTATGTCGCGGCATTTTCCTGCCTGCCCCTTGTCCAGTCGTCCAGGTGCACAAGCTTGATGGATACAACGGCCGCCTGGAGGGCGTCGAGCCTGAAGTTCCCCCCCACCATCTGGTGGTAATACTTGGGATGGGAGCCGTGGTTCCTGAGCTTGACAAGCTTGTCGTACATCTCCTCGGAGTTGGTGGTAACGATACCGCCGTCCCCGAACGCACCGAGGTTCTTGGAGGGAAAAAAGGAAAAGCAGCCGAAATCTCCCATGGAGCCGGCTCTTTTTCCCCTGTATTCGGAACCGATGGCCTGGGCCGCATCCTCGATCACCACGAGCCCGTGCTCCGCCGCGATCTCCGAAAGGGCGGCCATGTCCGCGCACTGCCCGTAGAGGTGAACCGGGATGATCGCCTTCAGCCTGGCCTTTTCGTCCTCGTCCATTGCCGCGATCACCCCCCTCACGCATTGGGGGGAGAGGTTGTAGGTATCGGGGTCGATATCGCAGAATCGGGGTTCCGCACCCACCCGCGCAATGGAACCGCCGGTTGCAAAAAAGGTGTAGGGGGAGGTGAGCACCAGATCCCCCGGACCGATATCCGCCGCCATGAGCGATATGATCAGGGCATCCGTTCCCGAGGAGACCCCAACCGCGAACCCGCAGCCGCAGTATTCCGCGATCTTCTCTTCAAGGGCCGCCACGTGGGGGCCCATAATGAAATACTGACTCTCGTAAATCTCCTCGGTAACCTTCAGGATCTCTTCCTTGATGGTTTTGTACTGGCTCTTGAGGTCCAGCAGGGGTACTCTCATCTTGATATATATCCTCTCTTATCCGTAAAAACCCGCCCGCGCCGAACACACGCGAACAGCGCCTCGTGTCCATGCCGGCATGACGGGAAAAGCCCCGCCCAACAGGGACGCACTGTCGTGCCCTACCGGATAACGGTTCAGGTGAAAAAACTCATTCAGGGACGTGCAATTATGATGACCCGTAAAACCGCTTCCCCCTTTAGTTGGGAGCCCCCTTGCCGCCGCCCCACTTCTTTTTCTTTTTCGGGGCCAGCTTGGCCGGTTTTGACAGGAGCTGAACGCACCCGGGCCCGAGGATCGAATCGATCTCCCTGGTGAGGGCCTCGCTGGCGGCGAGCCGGAGGGTTTCCGGAAGCGTCACCTTGACCTCGCTCCTCCTGGGATTCAGGAAATGGAGGTTGGCGCCCAGGTTTCCGGGATGCCTGTGGAACACCCCCTTGAGCTGGGTGATGTCGTCCGGGTTCACCTTGGTGAGGTCGAGGTTGATCCTTACCCGGTCGGTCCAGGTCTCACCCGCCTTTTCAACGGGTACGATCTCCTCGGCGATGATCTTGATGCCGTAATCGCTCCTCTGGGCCTCCCCCAGAACGATCACGGCGCGGTCCACGGTGAGAATGTCGCTTGCCCGCTCGAAAAGGCTGGAAAACACCACCACCTCGATGGTGCCCAGCTTGTCCTCGAGAAGGGCAAAGGACATCATGTCCCCCCGCTTGGTGCGGATCACCTTGTTGCTCTTGATGGCGCCGCCGATGCGAACGGCCGAGCCCCCGGCAATCTCCTCAACGGCAAGGGTATCGGTGGTGGAGTAGGTCTTGATCAGGTCCAGGAAGCGGTCCAGGGGGTGACCCGAGATGTAGAACCCGAGCGCGTCCTTTTCAAGGGCCAGCTTCTCCTTGTCGTCCCACTCGGGAAGGTCCAGCATCACCGGAGAGTTAATGAAAGCCTTTTTTCCGGCCCCGTTACCCCCGAAGAGGCTCAGCTGGGGATCGTTGGCCTCCTTCTGAACCCTCTGACCGTGGTCCAGGGCGTCTTCAAGGGCACCCATCAGCTGTGCCCTTTTGGCGCCTGTGGAGTCAAACGCCCCGCACTTGATCAGGGCCTCCAGCACCCTCTTGTTCACCTTCCTCAGGTTCACCCTTTCGCAGAACTCGAACAGGGAACCGAACTCCCCGCCCTCGCGCCGGGCCTCGATGATCGCCTCGATGGGGGCCTCCCCCACGTTCTTCACGGCCACCAGCCCGAAGCGGATACTGCCTTCCTTCACGGCAAACTCCATGCCGCTGGAGTTCACGTCCGGGGGCAGGACATCGATGTTGTGTGAGGAGCACTCCTCGATAAACTTCACGATCCCGTCCACGTTGCCCATCTCGCTGGTGAGAAGCGCCGCCGTGAACTCAACGGGAAAATGGGCCTTGAGGTAGGCGGTCTGGAAACAGACCAGGGCATAGGCCGCGCTGTGGGACTTGTTGAACCCGTAGCCGCCGAACTTCTCCATGAGGTCGAAGATCTCTTTTGCCTTTTCCGCCGGCACCCCGTTCTTTTCCGCGCCCTTCATGAAGAGGTTCCGGTGCTCCTCCATCATGGCGGCGATCTTCTTACCCATGGCCTTCCTAAGGCCGTCGGCGTCCGCCATGGTGTAGCTGGCCAGGATACCGGCAATCTTCATTACCTGCTCCTGGTAGAGGATCACGCCGTAGGTCTCGGTGAGGAGGTCCTTTAGCATGGGGTGGAGGTAATCCACCTCCTCCCTGCCGTGCTTTCGCTCCACGTAGGCGTCCACCATGCCGCTGTCAAGGGGGCCGGGGCGGTAGAGGGCCACCAGGGCCGTGATGTCGTTGAAGCACTCGGGTTTGAGGCGGCAGAGCAGGTCCTTCATGCCGGAACTCTCGAGCTGGAACACGCCCGTGGTATCTCCCCTGCAGAGGAGCTCGTAGGTGGTGGGGTCGTTGAAGTCCACGTCCAGTAGGTCGGGCGCCTCGATCCCCTGCTCCCTGATAAGGTTCAGGCAGTTCTCGATGATGGTGAGGTTTCGAAGTCCCAGGAAATCGAACTTCACCAGACCGATATGCTCCACGAACTTCATATCGAACTGGGTCACCACCTCGCCCTTTTTACCTTTAAAGAGGGGCAGGTACTCCACCAGGGGCTTGTCGGAGATCACCACGCCCGCCGCATGGGTGGAGGCGTGCCTGGGAAGGCCCTCCAGGGTGCGGCAGATCTCGATGAGGTCGGCGATCTCGGGCCTTTCGTTTGCCAGCTCCAGGATTCTCGGCTCATCCTTCAGGGCCTGGTCCAGCTTGATGCCAAGGGTATCGGGCACCATCTTGGCGATCTCGTCCACCTCCCTGAGGGGGATGTCCAGGGCTCTGCCCACGTCCCTGATAACGGCCTTTGTCTTGAGCTTTCCAAAGGTGATGATCTGGGAAACGTACTCACCGCCGCCGTAGCGGTCGATGACGTACTTGAACACCTTCTCCCGGCCGTTGATGCAGAAGTCAACGTCGATATCCGGCATGCTGATTCGGGAGGGGTTCAGGAACCTTTCGAAGATCAGCCCGTGCTCGATGGGATCGAGGTCCGTGATGTTCATGGCATAGGCCACGATACTGCCTGCGGCCGACCCCCTTCCCGGCCCCACGGGAATCCCGTTCTCCTTTCCATAGCGGATAAAGTCCGCCACGATGAGAAAATAACCGGGAAAGCCCATGTCGATGATAATCCCCACCTCGTACCTGGCGCGCTCCATGTAGACCTCTTCGTCCACATCGGGGTTGAGCTTCCGGATCACCTCCATGCGCCTTTCGAGCCCCTCCCAGACCTGCTCCTCGAAGAGCTCGTCCGCGGTCTTGCCCGATTCGGCATCGTACTGGGGAAAGTGGTAATCGGAAAAATCGAACTCCACGTTGCACCGCTCGGCAATGGAAACGGTGTTTTCGATGGCCCCGGGATAATCCTTGAAATCCGCGTACATCTCCTCGGGGGACTTGAAGTAGAGCTGGTCCGTGCCGAACTGGAAACGGTTGGGGTCGTTCATGGTGGAGCCGGTCTGGACGCACATGAGCACCTCGTGGGCGCGCACGTCCGTCTTGTCCAGGTAATGGCAGTCGTTGGTGGCCACCAGGGGCAGGGAGAGCCTCTTGCTCATGTCCAGAAGGGCTACGTTCACCTTCTCCTGGATATCGATGCCGTTGTTCTGAACCTCCAGGTAAAAGTTGTCCGGCCCGAAGAGCTCGGCGTACTCCAGGGCGATTCGGTCCGCCTCGGCCATGTCCCCGGCCAGGATCTTCCTCGGGATATCCCCGGCCAGGCAGGCGGAGAGGGCGATCAACCCCTTGGCGTGATCCTTGAGCACCTCGCGATCGATTCGGGGCTTGTAATAGAACCCCTCGAGCTGGGCAATGGAGGCGAGCTTGCAGAGGTTGGTATATCCCTCGAGGTCCCTTGCAAGGAGCACCAGGTGGGCCAGCTTCTTGCCGTCCTCGGCGGTCTTGTCCGTGAGCCTTCTGGGGGCAAGGTAGCATTCGCAGCCGATAATGGGCTTGATGCCGGCCTTTCTCGCCTTTTCATAGAACTCCACGGCCCCGAACATGGTGCCGTGGTCCGTGATGGCGGCGGACTTCATGCCGTACTCCTCGGACCGCTTGAGGAGGTGTTCGAGCCTTATGGCGCCGTCCAGGAGGCTGTACTGGGTATGGACGTGAAGGTGTACAAATTCGGGCGTGTTTTCTGACATAGGATTATTTCTGGGTAAAACGGATCGTTTTGTGGATCGGCTTCCTTCCAGGACCCGGAACGGCCAGGAAGAGAAACCTGAAATTGACAAGGACCGCGAACGGGTTCGGAAAAGGGCATCCCCGCCTGGGACAGGGGATCTCCGTGAAACCCGTGATACGGCCGGACCGGGTTCCAAGGGAACCGGTCCTCGAAAAAACCGTTGACGGCTCCCCCCGCAATGCAGGAAGAGCCGCCTCGGTAATTCTATATATCCTTGACCGGGTCGAGGTCAAGTACGATCAAGAAATCAGTCGAGCTTGTAGTTGGGAGCTTCCTTGGTGATGATCACGTCGTGGACATGGCTCTCGCGCATGCCGGCGGCGGTGATTTTCACGAACTGTGCCTTCTGACGCAGCTCCTCGATGTTCTGGCTTCCAACGTAGCCCATGCCGGCCTTGAGGCCGCCGATGAGCTGGAAGAGGGTATCGGAAACCGTGCCCCTGTAGGGAACCCTTCCCACGATCCCCTCGGGAACGAGCTTCTTCTCCTCCTCGTCGTCGCCCTGGTAGTACCGGTCCTTGCTGCCCTGCTTCATGGCCTCCACCGAGCCCATGCCCCGGTATACCTTGTAGGTCCTTCCCTGGTAGATGATGGTCTCCCCGGGGGACTCCTCGGTGCCCGCCAGCAGGCCGCCCAGCATCACCGAGTGGGCGCCGGCGCCGATGGCCTTTGCAAGGTCGCCGGAAAACTTGATCCCGCCGTCGGCGATCAGGGGAACGCCTGTTTTTTCCGAGATGGCGCGGCAGTTCATGACGGCCGTCATCTGGGGCACGCCGCAGCCGGCCACGATCCTGGTGGTACAGATGGAACCGGGTCCGATCCCCACCTTCACCGCATCAACACCCGCATCGATCAGGGCCTTTGCCCCCGCTTCGGTGGCCACGTTGCCCGCAATGACCTGGAGGTCCTTGAACGTGGACTTGAGGAGCTGCACCGCGTCGATCACGTTCTTGGAGTGGCCGTGGGAGGTGTCGATGACCAGCACGTCCGCGTTGGCGGCGGCAAGGGCTTCGGCACGCTCCATCATATCCGGGCCAACGCCGATGGCGGCCCCCGCCCTCAGGCGTCCCTGCTCGTCCTTGCAGGCATTGGGGTATTTCTTGATCTTCTTGATGTCCTTGATGGTGATCAGGCCCGTGAGCTTACCGGCCCCGTCCACCACCAGGAGCTTTTCGATCCTGTGCTGATGAAGCTTCTCCTTTGCCTGCTCCAGGGTGGTCCCCTGCTGCACGGTAACGAGGTTCTTGCTGGTCATCACCTCGGATACGGGCCGGGAGAGCTGGGTTTCGAAACGAAGGTCCCTGTTGGTGACGATGCCCACCAAGGTCTCGCCCTCCACCACCGGAATACCGGAGATGCGGTATTTCGCCATGAGCTCCTGGACATCGGTGATCTTCGCATTCGGAGAGATGGTAATGGGGTCCGTGATCATCCCGCTTTCCGACTTCTTAACGCGGTCCACCTCGGCCACCTGGGTCTCGATATCCATGTTCCGATGGATAAAGCCGATGCCCCCGGCCCTTGCCATGCTGATGGCCGTGAGTGCCTCGGTCACGGTATCCATGGCTGCGCTGACAATGGGAATGTTCAGGCTAAGGTTCCTTGTCAGCTTCGTGGTGGTCTCCACCTCACTGGGCAGAATGTCGGAATAGTTGGGAAGCAGCAATACATCATCAAAGGAAAATGCATCCTGGACAACTAAATTGTTCATAGAAAACTCTCCAAAATACGGAAATAATTAAATTTGGGTAAAAAAAAAGGCGATGAAAAACAAAGGAAATTTCAAGGCCGGAGTGAACATCGATTTGTTAACCTGAATACTTAACAAAATGTCCCGGGTTCTGCAATCATTTATTCGTTTAACTTGACAAGCGCGCGCGGTCAATATAGGTTCCTTCTGTTGTTTACCATCGACAATTATTTTTTATCATTGATAAATCAAGGAAACCTGCGGGGCACCGGACCCGTGCCGTTTTTTCCATTGGGAAAGCGGCAACGGTTGTCGGCCCCGGTCCATGGAACCGATCGGAAGAAAGATGCTCATACGAATAAATCCCGACAATCCCCAGGAACGCCTGATCCGTCAAGTTGCGGATACCCTCAGGAAGGGCGGCATCATCGCCTACCCCACGGATACCCATTACGGAATCGGCTGCGACATCATGAACAAGAAGGCCATCGAGAAGATTTACCGCCTCAAGCAGCGGGACAAGAGCAAGCCCTTCAGCTTTATCTGCTCGGACCTGAAGAACATCTCCGATTATGCCAAGGTTTCCAATTACGCTTACAAGACCATGAAGCGTCTCCTGCCCGGCCCCTACACCTTTATCCTGGAGGGGTCCAAGCTCGTCCCCAAGATCATGCTCACCAAGCGGAAAACAGCCGGCATCAGGGTGCCCGACAACCGGATCTGCATGATGATCGTGGAGGAGCTGGGCAACCCCATCATCTCCACCAGCGCAACCGAGGAGGACGGCTCCTATTTTTACGACGCCTCCCTGATCGACGATTATTTTTCATCGAGGCTCGACCTCGTGATCGAGGGCGGCCCCGTGCCCATGGAGCCGTCGAGCGTGATCTCAATGATCGACGATGAGCCTGAGATTATCCGGGAAGGCCTCGGCGACCTGTCCATGTTCGAGTAACGGATCCCCTTTCCCGGAACCAGGGAGCTCCGGGTGACATTGACCCGAACAAGCCCAGATGAGCGGCCATCCCCATCGGCAAGGGATTTTTCCCAAGCGGGGCCCCGTAACAACACCTTTGCGGGGCCGAGCCGGCTCCGGTTTTCAATCCTTATGGCGAACCAACAGCGATGGTCCCGTAAAAAGTCGGCGGCCGGGATTTCGACCACACCGGGATGTGCCTCAAGCACCTCGCCCCCCTATTCCATGATGTAGTTTGCCTCCATGGAAGGTTTCACAAGGATCCTGACAAACTCCCCGAGGGATGCCTCGGCCAGCTGCCTGAGGATGGATAGCTTCTCCTCCTCGGGATAGAGGGGCGAGATTTTCCCACTGATGCCCCCGAGACGCCCTGCATACTCGATGGCGTCCTCGAGGTTCCCGAGGCGATCCACGAGCCCCAGTTCCACCGCTTCCTCGCCGGTGTAGATCCTGCCGTCGGCAAGCCTTGCCATCTCTTCCCTCTCCATGTTGCGCCCCCGCGCGGCATCACCCACGAACTGCCGATGGATCTTGTCCACGAACCCCTGGAGAATGCCTCGCTCCTTCTCCGTCATGATCCGCGCGGGCGATCCCATGTCCTTGAAGTCCCCGCTCTTGATCACCACCGGGGTGAGCCCGATCTTCTTGAGCACCTCCTGGAAATTCGTATACCCCATGATCACGCCGATGCTGCCGGTAATGGTGCCGGGATTGGCCATGATGGAATCGGTTGCCGACGCCGCGTAATATCCGCCGGACGCCGCAACGCTCCCCAGGGAGGAGACCACCTTCTTAACCTTCCGGGTCTTCTGAATCTCCCTGTAGATCTCCTGGGAGGGCCCCACCCCGCCGCCGGGTGAATCGATCCTCAGCACGATCGCCTTGACGGCGGCGTCCTCGCGAAAGGTCTTGAGGTGACCGATCACCTTTGTTGCATCGGAGATCACGCCGAAGATCTCGATCACACCAACCTTTTCCCCCTCCGGCACCGTCTCCTTACCGGCAAAAAACGTTACGAGGGCGGTGGTGGACACCACGGCAAAGGAGATTACCGACACGAAAACCAACATGAAAAAAAGATACGGATGTCTTCGGGAAAACATACCCACTCCCCATTTTCCGCGCCCCGGTCGGATTCACGCGCCTTGAAATCCGGTCCTTCGGCGACGGTTAATAATATTCAGATTGAAAAAAAACGCTTCCCTCAAATAAAAAGAGCCGGCAACCCCGGGAACTCCCGGATGGCGGTATACACCATCCGAAAAATCCCGGGACTGCCGGCCCCATTATACAGGAACTATGTAAAAAGCACTACACCTTTGGTCCGGCGTCCGCTTTGAACTTTTCTTACTCGTCCTCGTCTTTCAGCTTGTCCTGGAGGTTCTCGCGGAGAATCTCGCCGAAGGAGGAGGTTGCGGGTCCCATCTTGTTCACGTACTCGCTGAGGATCGCCTGATCGTCGTCCTCGTCGAGGCGCTTGATGGAGAGACCGATACGACGCTCGTCGCTGTTGATGTTCATCACCTTGGCGGTGATCTCATCACCCACGTTGAACTCGCCCACGGGGGTCTTGATCTTCTCTTTGCTGATCTCGGAAACGTGGACAAGGCCCTCGATTCCCTCTTCCAGCTCTACAAATACGCCGAAGTCGGTGATGTTGGTGATGGTACCGGTGATCTCCTTACCAACGGAATAGCGCTCTGCAACGGTCTTCCAGGGATCGGGCTGGCTCTGCTTGATGCCCAGGGAGAAACGCTCGCTGTCCTTGTCGATATCCAGAACAACCGCCTGAACGGTGTCGCCCTTCTTGTAAACCTCGGAAGGATGCTTGATGCGCTTGGTCCAGGAGATGTCGGAGATGTGAACAAGACCGTCGATGTCGTCGTCGATTCCGATAAAGAGACCAAAATCGGTGATGTTCTTGATCTTGCCCTCGATAACGGTACCCACGGGGTACTTCTCGCTGATAACTTCCCAGGGATTGGGAACCACCTGCTTCATACCCAGGGAGATGCGGCGGCTGTCGGGCTTGATGTCCAGGACAACGGCATCCACCTCCTCGCCCACGGAAACGACCTTGGAAGGATGACGTACCTTCCTTGTCCAGGACATCTCGGAAACGTGGATCAGGCCTTCGATGCCCTCTTCGAGCTCAACGAACGCACCGTAATCGGTGAGGCTCACAACCTTGCCGGTGACCCTTGAACCAACGGGGTACCTGTCCATGGCAACGGTCCAGGGATCGGGTGTAAGCTGCTTCATACCCAGGGAGACACGCTCCTTTTCGAGGTCGAAGGAGAGGATCTTCACGTTGATGGAATCACCCACGGAAAACAGTTCGGAAGGATGCTTCACGCGGCCCCATGAGATATCCGTAATATGGAGGAGGCCGTCCACGCCGCCGAGGTCCGCGAACACACCGTACTCGGTGATGTTCTTGACAACACCTTCCATGACTTTGCCTTCATGGATGGATGCGAGGGTTGCCGACCTTGTGGTCTCGCGCTCTTTCTCGAGGATAACGCGCCTTGACAGCACGATGTTGCTTCTCTTCCGGTTGTACTTGAGAACCTTGAAAGTGTAAGTCTGTCCAACCAGCTCGTCCAGGTTCCGAATGGGGCGCAGATCCGCCTGGGAACCGGGCAGGAAAGCCTGAAGTCCGATATCAACGGAGAAACCACCCTTGACGCGGCTTGTGATAACGCCCTCAACGGTTCCGTCCTCGTCGTAGATCTTCTTGATGCCTTCCCAGATTTTGATCTTGGCGGCCTTGTCCTTGGAGAGGACAACACGCTCCTCCTCCTCGTCCCAGACCTCGACCATCACCTCTACCTCATCGCCGATCGCGACATGCACCTCGTTGTTCTCATCACGGAACTCCCTGATGGAGATCTGGCCTTCGGACTTGTATCCGACATCCACCAGAACGTGGTCCTTGTCCACGGCAATGATTGTACCGGTGACAACTTCACCTTCGGCAAAGCGCTTGAAGCTCTCCTCGTACATGCTCATCAAGTCTTCCATACTCTCTTCACCCTCGATCATCTCCATCTCATCACCAAAGGGATCTGAAACTACCTTATCTTCCTGCTGCATGTCCTCTGCTCCTAGCGCTTTTTCTGTTTCAAGTTTTTGTTCGATTTCATTGTTTTCCATGGAAATTATTCCCCCTAAACGAATTCTTTGCCGTAAGCACCCAGGCCCATGCGGCGCTTCGACATAAGTTCGGGTGTTATATCAAACATTCCCCATGTCCGCAATATAATTTTTAAAGAATTATTGAATATGCGAGAGCATCGCCGCGACCACCCCCTCTGCGGTCCTGTCCGACGAATCGATCCGGATCGCATCATCCGCCGGCAGCAGGGGGGCAATCTCCCTTGAACGGTCCTGCTCGTCCCTCACGGCCATATCCCGGGTCACCGCTTCCAGGGTCTGGCCGGTTTTTTCGCCTATCTCGGCATAACGCCGCCTGGCCCGAACCGCTTCGGAAGCTTCAAGAAAAAACTTTCGATCGGCCGACGGAAAGACCACCGTGCCCATGTCCCTTCCCTCGAACACTACCGCCTTCTCCTCCCCGGTCTTTCTCTGGAAACCCAGGAGGAAGCTCCGGACAACCGGTTTCGCGGAGACCTTCGATGCCATCATGGACATTTCCGGCGTGCGGATAAGCTCACTCACGTCCCGCTCCCCCGAAAGGAGTCTCTGCTCCCCTTCCATAATAACGAACTTGAGATCGATGCCTTCAAGAAGCTTACCCATGGCGGCCTCGTCATCCGGGTCCACTCCGGCCTCCGACGCTTCGAGGCCAACGGCCCTGTAGAGGGCGCCCGTATCGATGTAGCGGTACCCCAGCCGGTCCGCCAGAAGCCTGCTCACGGTGGATTTTCCCGAACCTGCAGGGCCGTCTATTGTAATCAACAGTTTTTCCATCTCTTCATCACCTATTTAATATTTCCGGGATTAAGGCTTTAAAACCCGTGGATTTATCCTTGGGATATAAGTTTCTTCAGCTGTTTTTGTGAGTCTATTCTTTCCGGCTCTTTGAAATGGCATAGGGTTCCGTTCCGCAATCCTGGAACGGGTAAAACCATTTGAGCAGGCACCAACCTGTCGCGGGCGGGCGTCCGAGGGGGAAGGTTCCGAAGAAGCCCTCGGCTTTAAGCCTTGGGAGCCGCCACTTTGATCTTGCCTATATATACGGAGTCGCCGGCCCCTTGAGTGCCGAATAGCTATTTACTTGCTTTTCAGCATCTATTGCAAGTGAAATTCATTCACCTCTATTTTTTGCATCATTTCCCGCATTTCCCGCATTTCCCGCATTTCCCGCATTTCCCGCATTTCACGCATTTCCCGCATTTCACGCATTTCACGCATTTCACGCATTTCACGCATTTCACGCATTTCACGCTTGCCACGCTTGCCACGCTTGCAATCAAGTAGCAGGAAACGCCGGAGTGAATCCGGCTTTCGATTACTGAAACAATGTGTTATGGCGAAGATCGGAATTAATGAACCAACCGAGGATAAAAGGAGGCATCATAACCATGGCCGCGACAAAAACAGGTCTCGAAGTTTTTCTGGAAACGCCACTCAAATGGGCGGATGCGCCCCGTATCGGCCTGCTGGCAAACCCGGCTTCGGTGGACAGCTCCCTGAACCACGCACGGGCGCTCATCAATGCCGCCCTGCCGGGAAGGCTCACGGCCCTCTTTTCACCCCAGCACGGTTTTTTCGCCGAAAAGCAGGACAATATGATCGAATCGGACCATACCCTCGATCCCCTGCTGAACATTCCGGTCTTCAGCCTCTACGGCGAGACGCGCGTCCCCACAAAGGAGATGTTCGATCACCTGGACCTTCTGCTCATCGATATCCAGGACGTGGGGACAAGGGTCTACACCTTTATGTACACGGTTTCCTACTGCCTGGAAGCCGCCGGGGCGTATAATAAAAAGGTGGTGATCCTGGACCGCCCCAATCCCGTCGGCGGTGTTCACACGGAGGGAAACATCCTGCTTCCGGAATATTCCTCGTTCGTGGGGCGCTACCCCATCCCCATGCGCCACGGGCTCACCATCGGGGAGCTGGCCCTTCTTTTCAACAGCGCATTCGACATCCACGCCGACCTTACCGTTGTACCAATGGAGGGTTGGGACAGGAAGATGTATTTCGAGGATACGGGCCTGCCCTGGATCGCCCCCTCCCCCAACCTTCCCACCCCTTCCTCGGCCCTTGTCTACCCCGGGCAGGTGATCTGGGAAGGAACCAATATTTCCGAAGGAAGGGGCACCACCCAGCCCTTTGAGCTCTTTGGCGCCCCGTTTCTGGACACCGAACGGATGGAGGCCGAATTCAACGAACGCCCCCTGCCCGGCGTTTTCCTGAGGCCTGCGGCCTTCGAACCCACGTCGGGCAAATGGAAGGAACAGGTTTGCAGGGGGTTCCAGATGCATGTGACGGACCGGGATCGTTACCGCCCCTATCTCTCCTCCCTCCGCCTGCTCGAATCCATCGTGCGCCTCCATGGGGAGTCATTCTCCTGGAAACAGCCGCCGTACGAGTACGAGTATGAAAAGCTGCCCATGGACCTCATACTGGGAAGCCGGGACCTTCGCAAGGATCTTGAAAACGGCCGGGACCCCGTTGACATGACCGGCCTATGGGAGCCCGGACTCGAGGAGTACGAGGAACTCCGCCGGGGCATCCACCTCTATGAATAGCGCCGTCCTTTACGTGCCGGGGGGGGCCGCCCTATTACCGTGCCACCATCAAACGAACAGGGCCTCGCTGAACTCCCCGTGGTACAGGCGCTGCGGGGCCGCCGTATCCAATACCCCATCAAAAGATCTACGCCTTGTCGGTCCATAAAAGCATAAGTACCATATATCGATCTTTCGGATTATCTCACCAACAATATCGTGTGGTTCGGAAATCGACTTCGAACTTTTTTGCGAAGGTATCAAAGGTGGGAAAAGCCGGTAAGGAAGGTCGGAAAGAGGAAGTGGAAAGGAATCCGGGTTATGTCCGGACACAAAAAAACCCGACGTTATTTCGGCGCCGGGTTTTTTTCAACTGGTATCTTAAAGCTATATGCTTAAGCCTTTTTAAGAGCTTCGAGTTCTTTTTCAAGCTCGGCAATTCTGGACTTGTCGTCCTGAACCTCTTCCTCAACACCATCGTCCTTCTTCCAGGAGTCCTTGAGCTCGTCAAAGCCGAGGTAAAGAGCAAGACCGCCGCCCAAAAGAAGAGCCACGGGAAGAACACCCGTCAGAATAGCAAGGAAATCGGCAAACCAAACCGCCAGACCCAACACACCAAGAACCGCTGCTACCGCGCCACCAATCAAAGTTTTCATGAAAATCATTCTCCTTTAACTTTATTATATTAATTTCTAATATATCCTGCACAGTATATTTGTTGACAATACAATACGCAAGGGGCACGCCAAACGTAAAAATGCAGACTGATCTTCAAAAAGGAGTCGAATCAGAGTTGCAGTAAGAGGCGTCAAAACGTGCCTTAAGTAATAATTCAGGGAAAACTACCACATCAAATATGGTTGTGCAAGACTTAATTTACCGCATTCCCCCCGGAAACCGTCGCTCATCCGTATATCTACCCCGGCCCGAATCCGTAATAATCCGGCACGGGTATTTTTTCCCTGTTTCCGGGACGGTCGGCAGGGGCCGCGCCCATGTATCGGACTTGCCGAGAAACGATTTTTTGTTTGATTTCCATCGTTTTTTTTTATAGATGGCTGTAAGATTCCGGGATTACCGCTCCGGATCGCCCCCCTCCGGCAACAAGGCGACCGTATTGCACACCGGGACATTTTCCTGTTCGCTCCGGGGCGGGCCGCGGTAAACGAAGCCGGGTGGGTTCCCTGTCCGTTCCGCCGGGGCAGGGGCATTTATTCAAGAAAGGCCTGCCCGGGAAGCGGTATATCGTTTCCCGGGGATTCGCCCGTCGTCCCGCCGGGTTGATCCGGAATCGTTTCAAGGCGGTAAAACAGAACAGCAACCCACGCGAGAGTGAGTATATATAATGCGCTTTTCCGATCTGACCGAAAAATTCAAGGCATCGAGGAACCGCCTGAACGGGTATGTGGATTCCTTTCTCCTCGGCAGCCATGATCATTACTTCTGCACGGTTCCCGAGAAAATCACTTCCCTGCCCACCTTTTTCCTTAACTCCCTGTTTGGAAAAATTTCCCTGAACAAGGCACAAACCGAACAGCTCTCCGCCCTCAAGGACAAGGGAATCGTGGTCTATGCCGGGAAATACAGAAGCAACCTCGAATTCCTCTTTTATCACTATCGTTTCAGAAAGGAGGGCCTGCCGGCCCCTGAGATCGGCATGGATCACCGATTTATCTTCCTGCAACCGATCACGCGGCTCGTTCGCAACATCTATTCCCGCCTGGATCACCTGGTTATTTACCGCAGGAAGGCAAACCCCTTCACGGACGGGTTTATCCGCCGGGAGCTCGAAAGCGGCAAAACCGGGTACCTCACCCTGGTGGGTGAAAAATCCTTTTACAGGCGTTTCATCAAATCAAAGACGGACCCGATCCAGTACCTTATCGAGATGCAGGAGAGAACGGACAAGAAAATCTATATCGTCCCCGAGCTCCTCTTCTTCAACATCGATCCCGGAAGAAACACCCCCTCCCTTCCGGACCTGATTTTCGGAACGAACGAGAACCCCGGCACCCTCAAGAAGCTGTTCCGCCTCGTCAGGAACCCCGGGAAGGTTTTCGTGGAAATATCGGAGCCCCTGGACCTTTCCGCCTTTCTCGCCATGCCCCATATCAGGGAGCAGAGCGTTCCCCTGAAGGCGGTGACGCTCCGGCGCACCCTTGTCCGCCAGATCAACCGCCACAGGCAGAGCATCACAGGCCCGGTTCTCAAGACCATCGAGGAGCTCAAGGAGAGTGTCCTCACCAACGAGCGCCTGCGGCAGTTCATGATCGAGCATGCGGAAGAGACCGGCAGCACCATCGGCCAGGTCCACAAGAAGGCCGACGGACACCTGGACGAGATCGCCGCCAACTACAACCCCGGGGTGCTCAAGCTCTACGCGAGGCTTTTGAGGTGGGTGTTCAACTCCCTTTTCGACGGCATCACCCTGGACAAGGAGGGGCTGGAGATGGTGAAAAGAACCTCCCAGAAAGGTCCCCTCGTGCTGGTTCCCTGCCACAAGAGCCACCTGGATTACCTTCTGCTCTCCTACCTGTTCTATGTCAACAACATGCCCTGCCCCCATATCGCCGCCGGAAAGAACCTCTCGTTCTGGCCCCTGGGGCCCCTGTTCCGGTCGGCGGGCGCGTTTTTCATAAGGCGGACCTTCAAGGGCACCCTCCTCTACCCGAAGGTTTTCGGAGGGTATATCGAGAAGCTTCTCTCCGAGGGATTCAATGTCGAGTTTTTTATCGAGGGCGGCAGGAGCCGTACCGGAAAACTCCTTCCCCCGAAATTCGGCATCCTCTCCTTTCTTATCGAGGCCATGAAGAACAACGCCTGCGAGGACCTGACCTTCGTGCCGATCTACATCGGATACGACCGGATCATCGAGGAGAGCTCCTATATTCACGAGATGGAGGGCGGTAAGAAAAAACCCGAAACCCTGATCCAGGTTCTCCAGGCAAGGAAATTCCTGAAGAAGCGCTACGGCAAGGTATATGTCAACTTCCACGAGTCCATCTCCCTGAAGGAATACCTCGAGGAAAACCGGATGTCCCTTACCTCCATGGAAAAAGAGGAAACCTACACCCTTTACCGGGACCTGGGGTACACCTTTATCAACGCCATCAACAAGGTATCCGTGGTCACCCCCCACGGCCTTGTGGCCAGCGCCATCCTGAACTGTCCCAAGAAACGCATCTCCCACTCCCACCTCAAGTACCTGGTGGAAACCTATATGAACTACCTTACGACCAACGATGTGGAGCTTTCGGACACCCTTCTCATGGAGTCGGACAAGGCACTGGACAATGTCCTGGACAGCTACCTCCAGCGGAAACTGATCTACAGCCACACACGCTTCGACAAGGAAAGTTCCTCCAATGCCGTGTACATGGTAAACGAGAGCAAGAGGCCCGCGCTCGATTACTATAAAAACAACTGTATCGTCTTTTTCGTGCCGGCCGCCTTCACGGCCCTGTCCATACTGGAAAACGAGGCCTTCCAGTTCTCGGGAGAAGATCTGCACATCACCTACAAGCTCCTCCAGGAACTTTTCATCAACGAATTTTCCTATGATGCGAACACGCCGCCGGCCTACATGGTCAGGAAAAACATCAAGGCGTTTATCGACGATGCCATCATCGTGCCCCACCCCACCCTGCCCGGAACCTTCAACCTCACATCGGCCGGCTTGAAAAAGCTTCACCTGTTCGCAAGCTTTCTCAAACCGTTCTTCGAGTCCTACTGGGTGGTGCTGAATTTTCTTACCGACCACCCGAGGGAATCGGCCGACCAGAAGGAGTGCCTGAAAAAGATCCAGACCCTCGGCAACCGGATGTACAAGAACGACGAGGTGGACGGTTACGAGGCCCTTTCCCGGCTCACCTACAAGAACGGACTGGAATACTTCACGGAAAACAATGCGGCGGGCAAGGAAGACCTTGAGGAGATCGGCCGATTCCGGAAAACGCTCCAAAAATACCTGAACCTCCTCCAATCCTGAGCCGTTATGCCTTTTCCGGGGCGCCCGGCATTATGCCCGGCGCCCCGCCCCGGTACACCCGCCAGGTCTCGGTTACCCCATGGAGAGGCGTACCTGTTTTCACCAAAGGGCCGGGGTTCATCCTCAAGGGGCCCGATTCCATGTTTCATTATCAACCGTCGACTGTGTTCGACGGGTTCACCGGCATTACCGCCATAAGCCGCCACACACCCCGGAAGGTTAATCATGATCGCTTTGATACTTGCCGCAGGAAAGGGAACAAGGCTCCTGCCCCACACCGAAATCCGCCCCAAGCCCCTGTTCCCGGTGGGCGGCCGTCCCCTTCTTTCCGTCGTGATCGACAAACTCATCGACGCGGGGGTCAGCCGCATCCTGATCAATGCCCATCATCTCTCGGAACAGATTGAATCCTTTGTCGGGGAACAGGAGTTCACCGTTCCCGTGAGCGTTGTAAAGGAAGAGGAGATCCTCGAAACCGGCGGCGCGATAAAAAACCTCGCCCATTATTTAGATAAGGAACCCATGCTGGTGGTGAACAGCGACATCCTCTTTGATCTGGACCTTGCCGAGGTATGCGCATTTCACGGGAACAACGGTTCCCACGCCACCCTGGTGCTCCACGATTACCCCGAGTTCAACAAGGTTTCCGTGGACGGCGAAGGAAAGATCCTGAGCTTTGACGCGGAGTTCACGGCCCCGCCCGAATCGGCCGGCCGGAAGCTTGCATTTACCGGAATCCAGGTGATCGCGCCTTCCATAAGCGGCTTTTTTCCCGACAAGGATTTTTTCAGCAGCATCGAAATCTATCGCAACATCATCGGGGGGGGAGAAACCGTAAGGGCATTTATTGCCGAAAACCCGAACTGGAAAGATTTGGGTACCCCGGAACGATACAGGGATGCCGCCCGCGAGGCCATGGTTCCCCATGCGTTCGCGGCAGCCTTTCCGGGCGGCGTGCCTGTTGAGCCTGTCCCCACGAAACTTGCCGGAGACGGCTCCGACAGGGGCTGGTACAGGATTTCCGGAGAGAACGCCTCATTGATCATGGCGGACCACGGCATCACGGCGGGACCCGAGACCGCCGAGGTGGATTCCTTTATGAAAATCGGCGCCCATCTCTTCAGCCAGGGCCTGCCCATACCGGAACTGTTTCTCGGCGACCGGTTCTCGGGATTGGTTTTCATGGAAGACCTGGGTGACATAAACCTTGAAACCGTGGTAAAAGAGACGGGGCACGACCACGGGGTGCTCCGGATCTACGAGCGTATCCTGGAGATTCTCATCAGGCTGTCCCAACGGGGAATACAAGGATTCGATCCCTCCTGGGCATTTCAGACCCCGGACTACGACAGGGAGCTGATCATTGAAAAGGAATGCCGCTACTTCACGGACAGCTTTCTTGGGAACTACATGGGGCTTTTCGGGAAATTCGAACGACTTGAAGCCGAGTTCAGTCATCTTGCCGGGGAGGCCCTGAGGTATCCGGTCACCGGGTTCATGCACAGGGACCTCCAGTCCAGGAACATCATGGTCAAGGAGGGGCGGTATTACCTCATCGACTTTCAATCCGGAAGAAGGGGCCCCCTCCAGTACGACCTTGCCTCCCTTGTCATCGACCCCTACGTGAACCTTACCGGTCCCGTCAAAAGGGCCCTGGTTGAACGCGGGGCCCAAAGGGTACGGGAGGCATTTGGAATGGATCGGGAAAAGTTCCTCCATTCCTACCGTTACTGCGCCCTTGCAAGGAACCTGCAGATGCTCGGCGCGTTTGCCCACCTGAGCAAAAACATGAACAAGACCTGGTTCGAGAAATCGATCCCCGTCGCATTGAAGAATCTTAAAGACTCCCTGGCGGAATTTCCCCCGGTCGAGTTTTCATTATTGAGACAAACAGTAAACAAAATAGAGGTATCATAATGGAACGGATCAAGATCATGCTCAACGGCATTCCCGGAAATGTCGCATCGAACATCGCAAAGCTCGCCCTTTCGGACGAGCGGCTCACACTCCTGCCGTACTCCCTGACGGGCGCGGAGATCACCGAGGAATCCATCCAAATCGGAGACAAAACCATAGAGTTGATCAAACCGGACGCCCGCGAAAAGAGGATCGGCGAGATCGCAAGTGCCGAGGGATTTTTCATCACCGTCGATTACACACACCCCACGGCCGTGAACGACAACGGCAAGTTTTACTGCAACAACAACCTTCCCTTTGTCATGGGCACCACGGGCGGCGACAGGGAACTTCTCCTTGAAACCGTGGAAAAGTCCTCCAACTGCGCCGTGATCGCCCCCAACATGGCAAAGCAGATCGTGGGCCTCCAGGCAATTTTCGAATACGGCGCCAAAACCTTTCCCGGCCTGTTCAAGGGCTACAGCATGGATGTGAAGGAGAGCCACCAGAAGGGCAAGGCCGACACCAGCGGCACCGCGAAGGCGATGGTGGAGTACTTCAACAGCCTCGGCATCGATTTCCCCGAGAGCCGCATCCGAATGGAGCGGGACCCCGAAATCCAGGAAAACGAGTGGGGCATCCCCGAGGAACACATCCCCGGCCATGCCTGGCACACCTACACCCTCGACTCCCCGGACAAAAACGCCCGTTTTGCCGTCACCCACAACATCAACGGACGCGATATCTATGCCGAAGGCACCTTCGATGCGGTGGTTTTTCTCAAGGGAAAAAAAGACAGGGGAGAAAAGGGCAAGGTTTACTCCATGATCGACATCCTCAAGGGCGCATAGCGTTAAGCTTCGGCCCCCCAAGGTTGATTGTCCCGCAAAAGTCGGTGCCTGGAATTTCGACCACACTCGGCTGTGCTTCAAGCGCCTTGCCCATGACTGCGCTCAACAAGTCAGGTTCGAACCTTTTACGTGTCCATCAAGGATCATTCCCAACGGTCTATTCAAACCGTGATTCCCCTACGGCCTCCGGCGCTGGTATCCCCACGCCGGAGACCCGGAGAACGCCCGTAAAGCCCTGTTACAGCCGATTCCCCTCCCCCCCTTCTGTTTTCCCTTTATGCCGTTATATTCGGCTGATTAGGGAAAAGCGCCGCTCTTTCCGATTCTTTTTACAGAAACATTTGAATTGTGCTACATTTAAGGGAATGAAGCCACTACCGGGTCATCCGAACAGCCCCTGCTTCCTTAACCAAATGCATTGCAACCAAGGTGACATAATGAAAAAAATTGCCCTGTTCCTGGTCCTGGCCCTTTTCGCCGGGACCGCATCCGCCACCGAATTTTTCCCTAAACCGAACTGGAAGGAAAAGCCCGATCCCCTGGCAAGCCCCGATGCGATTCCCGGAGGGGAGCTCAGCACCTTCGCCGGTCAATACCCCAAGAGCCTCAACTACTATCTGGACAACAACTCCTTTGTCTCGCAGCTCTTCGATTCCATGTTCGAAACCCTTCTCTCCAAGAACCCGGTGACCCTGGAAAACGAACCCGCCGTCGCCAAAAGGTGGTCCATTTCAGACGACCATAAGAAGTTCACCTTTTACCTGGACGAGAAAGCGCGCTGGAGCGACAACACGCGAATTTCAGCCCACGACGTGAAGTGGACATACGATATCGTGACAAAACCGGACAGCCTCACCGGTGTCCACAAGGTGAGCCTTGAAAGGTTTTACCCCCCCGAAGTCATCGACGATTACACCATCGCCTTTACCGCCAAGAGCGTTCACTGGAAGAACCTCCTTTCCGTGGGGACATTTCACATCATGCCCAAGGCGGCCTACGGTAAAAAGGATTTCAACAAGATCAACTTCGAATTTCCCGTTGTATCGGGACCCTACATACTGGATAAAATCAACGAGGGGATGTTTATCACCCTGAGGAAAAGGGCCGACTGGTGGCGGGCCGATGCCCTCTCATCCATGGGCACCAACAATTTCGACACCCTCAAGTTCAGGTTTTTCGCCGACAGGAACAACGCATTCGAAGCCTTTAAAAAGGGGATGATCGATATTTTTCCCATCTACACATCGAGGGTGTGGATGAAGGAAACCTCCGGAGAAAAGTTCCAAAAGAACCAGATCGTCAAACAAAAGGTGTACAACCACCACCCAATCGGGTTCCAGGGCTTTGCCATGAACATGAGAAAGCCCCCCTTTGACGACGCGCGGCTCAGAAAGGCCATGGCATACCTCCTCGACAGGAAGAAGATGAACGCGACCCTCATGTACAACCAGTATTTTCTCCACAAATCCTATTTCGAGGATCTCTACTCAAAGGCCGTCCCCTGCCCCAACCCTCCCATTTCCATGAACAAGGACAGGGCAAGGGCACTCTTGAAGGAGGCGGGCTGGGTCATCAATCCCTCCACCGGACTCCTTGAAAAAAACGGAAAGCCCCTGACCGTTTCCTTTCTCACCCGCTCTTCCACAACGGACAAGTTCCTTGCCATCTACGCCGAGGACTTAAGGGATGTGGGCATCCAATTAAAAACCGACAAGAAGGACTGGGCCGCATGGGCCAGGGACATGGACGAGTTCAATTTTGAGATGACGTGGGCCGCATGGGGCGCCACGATCTTCAAGGACCCAGAGGGGATGTGGTCCTCCAGGGAAGCCGACAGGATCGGGGGCAACAACATCACCGGTTTCAAGAGCGAGACCGTCGACCGGTTGATAGAGGAGCAAAAGGGCATCTTCGATGTTGCAAAGCGCAACGAGATCGCAAGGAAGATCGACGCCATGGTTTACAACGAATTTCCCTACGTGCTCCTTTGGAACATCAAGCCGGTGCGCCTCCTCTACTGGAACAAGTTCGGCACCCCCGACACCGTCCTCTCCAAGTACGGCACCGAATCGAGCGCATACCCCTACTGGTGGGTCGACCCGGATTCCGAGGCGGACCTGGCCGATGCGCTCGAAAACAACAACACCCTTCCCGCACATCCCGGAACCGTTGATTTCGACGAAGCTTTCGGACACTGACACGCGGCCGGCGGTGCTACCCGTTGCTCCGGGCGTTTTATACGCATAAAGCGCCCGAAGCGGCCGCCATGCAACAATACAGCAATCGTAATCCCGGTCTTCATTGTTTCCCCCATCGGTTCCAAACCGGCGAGCGGTTTCCGAAGTCCCGAAGGCGCCGTTTCAGGTACTCCCCAGAGACTCACGGATAAAAGGTGTCCGCCGGTCTGATGAAGAATCAAATGCCGGCGCAACGCCGACTTTTTCCTTTGGCGCCCTCGTAAAAAGTCGGCGGCCGGCATTTTGACCACAGTCTGATGGATTCGGCACACTTTCCCATGGTTCATTTAATAGTCTAAAAAAACAGATTCGAACTTTTCAGAGTCCATCAACATTCAATGTGCCTGTTTTTTGAAAGGAGCGGACTTCCGGCACAAATAACCACGCCCAATCGTTTTTTGCTTGCCGTAAGCACCTTGGATGATATAGGTGGGAATTTCGTCACGGGAATTCTCCCGCTACTGTCACGGGAATCCCCGTCACGATTCAAGCCACATTTTTCCGGAGACCGCCCCATGAAAAACAACCCGACATTCCTACCGACCCTCAGCCTGCTTCTGGCAATGGCCCTCTGGGCAAGTTCATTTATCGCCCTCAAGATCGCATTTGTCCATTACGATCCCATATTTGTCATTTTCGGCAGGATGTTCATCGCCTCCATCTGCTTTCTCTTTTTTATCAAACGATTCAGTCGGGTCATCTATCACCGGGGCGACTGGAAATATATCGTCTTCATGGCCGCCAGCGAACCTTGCCTCTATTTCGTGTTCGAGGCCAAGGCCCTTGTGAACACAACTGCGTCCCAGGCCGGAATGATCACCGCCATGCTCCCGTTAATGGTAGCGGTGGGGGCACATTTTTTCCTCAAGGAGAAGCTCACCTCGAGAACCGTCACGGGTTTCGTAGTGGCCGTATGCGGCGCATGCCTGCTTTCTGCGGCTTCGGACGTTACCGAAACAGCACCGAACCCCATGCTCGGAAACTTCCTCGAATTCATGGCCATGGTCTGCGCCATGCTCTACACCATCAGCCTGAAACACCTGACCTGGCGCTATCCCCCCCTTTTTCTAACGGCAATCCAAGCCTTTATCGGCGCGATTTTCTTTTTCCCAGGGCTCTTCCTCCCCTCCACGACCCTTCCCGACGGATGGTACCCCGGTGCCGCAACAGCGATTTTTTACCTGGGAACGGTGATCACCTTCGGCGCATACGGCCTCTACAACTTCGGTGTCAGCAAGATACCGGCAAGCCGGGCATCCGCGTATATCAACCTCATCCCAATTTTCACGATCATCATGGGGGCCCTGATACTCGATGAGAAGTTGACGCCGGTTCAATACCTGGCATCAATCATGGTCTTTATCGGCATCTACATAAGCCATGAAAAGGCCGGCGACGCGTCGGCCAAAACCCCGGTGGCGGTCACCGAAGGATGATCCCCAGAGCAATCGCATGAAAATTATCAGCCCAATTAATTCATGCCGTTATATATTGACGGCGGTTTATCCCGGCGACTCCAGCCACTGCCGGCAGGGGTGCCGGAGTTACCCGCGATTGCCCTTGGATGATCCCGACATTGACTTTCCGCCCCCAACCGGATTAAGCTAAGATCACGGGATCGCTTTTAGCGGCTCACCACAACGGGTCCGGCACATCGACATCGAGGTCGTTGTTCCTCGCCCCATAATTGTCAATTTCAAAACGGGCGGCATGCACCCGTTTCGGCGAATCACGGATGGTTCGAACCGAACAGGGGGATGCCCATGGAAGCCCCGGCAAGACACCTTGCCGGCGACGCTTCCCCAGGTGTACAATCGATGATCTCGAATTATTACAAAGTTCTCATTGCCCTGATCTGCCTCGTATACTTTATCAATCCGATGGATCTTGTACCGGATTACTTTCCCCTATTGGGCTGGCTCGACGACTCGCTGTTGATCGGCCTGCTGATCTACTATTTAAAAACCGGAAAACTTCCCGGGTTTTTCCGGTTCGACAGGTTCAGGGAAGACGGGATGAACGACAACGGTGAAAACAGCAGGGACGGATCGGAACAGTCCAGGAACAACGATCATTCCGCCCGCCAAAAGAAGTCCCGTTCAACACGGAACCGACGCGCGAACAGCACAACCGGCGCAAGGGGCAAAACACCCCACGAGACCCTGGGCCTTCCACCGGGAGCCGGCCTGGACAAGATCCGGGCAGCTTACCGGAAGGCCGCGGCCATGTATCACCCCGACAAGGTTTCACATCTCGGCCCCGAATTCCAGGAGATGGCACGGGTCAAATTTATCGAAATTCAGAGGGCATACGAGGAACTCACCGGCAAATAAGGGGTCGGGAAACAATTCCACAACTGCTGCGGGTCCGTGCCGCCGTATTTTACTCCATTCAAGGCAAATAGCCGGAAAGCCGGTAACTCTCCCCGACCAGCGGGTAGGAAACCCATGTCCCGAAGCGGGTCGGGAGAGGGCGCGGTTTGATATTCAAGCGGCAATGGTTACTTTTAACTAAGTATTTTACGGTAATCATCACCCACTACATCTTACGGTGTGATATACTTGAAACCGGAAACAACGGATGAAGGGTTTTCCCATGGGAGAAAACCCGCTCATTTAACGTCATTTGTAAAAAATTGATCATACCGGCCCGTCCGTGAAAGCCGGACCCGGGAAAGCCACGACAACATCATCGACCGCCCTCGGGGCATGCCGGCGGCCGTCGGTAACCCCCGCTCCGAGGATGTTTTTCGGGTGGACAGGCCGCGCGGAAATATTGGTTATGAAAAACACCGGGATGCGAATCATTCCCCCGGTGACGTTAACGAACAGGAGAGCCCGAATGTACAACGACGACGAGGAGCTCATCTTCGCGGACGAAAAACCGGAAGTGGAAAATTCCGTTGAAACGGATAATCCCTGGATCATCATGATCGTCGACGACGAGCGGACCATACACGACATGACCGTGAGGGTCCTGGACGATTTTACCTTCGAGAACAGGCCTCTCGGGTTCCTGAACGCCTTTTCGGGCGCCGAGGCCAAGGCCCTGATCCGGGAGCACCCCGATACCGCCGTGATTCTCCTGGATGTGGTGATGGAAACCGACGAGGCGGGACTGGAGGTTGCCAGGTATATAAGGGAAGAGTTGAACAACCGGTTTGTCCGGATCATACTGAGGACGGGTCAGCCCGGAATCGCCCCTGAAAAAAGCGTTATCGTCGAGTACGACATCAACGACTATAAGGCAAAAACCGACCTGACCCTCCAGAAGCTCTTCACGTCGATCATCTCATCCCTGAGATCGTACAAAGATCTGAGGCAGATCGAAACCAACCTGAATACCATCGAAAAAAACCGCAAGGGGCTCGAACAGATCATCACGGCCTCGTCAAAGCTCTTCGAGATTCAATCCTTCAAGCGACTTGCCAGCGGGATGCTGTCACAGCTCCTTGCCATCCTCAACCTTGAGGAGACCTCCCTTCTGGTGCATACCGGGTTTGCCGCGTCAAAGGACGAGGGGGAGTACATCATCCAGGCGGCAACGGGCAAGTTCAACACCTATCTCAACAAACCCCTGAACAAGGTCATCAACAACGAGATCCAGACGGCCCTGCGGAAAGCCGAGGAAAAAAAGCAGAGCGTTTTTTTTAACGATGCCTTCGTGGGATACTTCCCCAACAAGGGCGGCTGCCCGCACCTTTTATATATCAGCGGCTGCAGCCGGCTCTCGGAGATGGACAGGGACCTCATCCGCATCTTCTCGAGAAACGTGGGGATTGCCTTTGAAAACATCAGCCTCAACCATGAGATCGTGAGCACCCAGAAGGAGGTGATCATGACCCTCGGCGAGGTGGTGGAGAACCGCTCCAAGGGGGATGCCCGCCATGTCCAGCGCATTGCGGAACATGCATATCTCCTTGCGAAAAAAGCGGGCCTTCCCGAGGATAAGGCCCTCCTCATCAAGCTGGCATCCCCCATGCACGATATCGGAAAGATCGGCATCCCCGAATCGATCCTCCTCAAGGAGGGCAAGCTCTCCCCCCTTGAATTCGAGACCATGAAGGGCCATGCCGCCATCGGCTACGATATCCTCAAGAATTCGGAACGGGAAATCCTCACCACGGCCGCGATTATCGCCCACCAGCACCAGGAAAGGTGGGACGGCAACGGCTACCCCCTCGGCCTCAAGGGAGAGGAGATCGACATCGCCGCGAGGATCACGACCGTCGTGGATGTTTTTGATTCCCTGATCCACAAGCGCTGCTACAAGGACGCCTGGGATATCGATTCGGCGGTGGAACTGATCCGGCGGGAAACGGGAAAACACTTCGATCCCGAACTTGTCCCCCTGTTCCTCTCGAACATCGACGAGTTTCTGGTCATCAACGCGAATCTCCCCGATGCCGGCAACAACACCCGCCAAAGCGCGAAAACGGCATAGGCAAAAAGCGCCGGCGCCATGGGTAATCCGCCCATTCCGGCACGTCCGGGACAGGGCGTGAACAAGCGCAAAGGAAGTTTTTTTTTAAAAAAAACTTACCCCCTCACCCCGCTTTTTACTTAACTATTTACTTTAGCCGCCCCATCCCAACGGGTTACTAAGTAAAACTCACCCACAAATGCAATGCCAGAAATAACAAAGCATTAGCAAGATCAACCAGGAAGGCAAGCCCCACGGCATCCACCTGTTATTACTATATGTGTGCATTTACAGCCTGCCACAAAGTAATATAACATTACCCCCTTGACAGCCCCGTTCCTTTCAAGTATAGATTTCTTACAGACATAAGAATCTATTCCTTTGTTGCTGATATTCTAATCCTTTATCCTTTGTTGGACACAGTCGCCGAAAGGGAGTAAGGTCTATGCTTTTCGTGGAATCATTGTATGCAGCACTCGCGGTTTTTCTTATTGGACTCGTCATCAGGGTATCGTCTTGGTTCCGCAACGGAATCGGTGCAGATGCCGGAAATTTTTCCACTTCCGACAGGATCTTCGGCGCCTTCCGGGGACTTGTGGAGGTCGTATATGACGGAAAGTTACCCAAACTAGTAAAAACATTCTTCAGGGAAGTAATTCTTCAAAAGAGCCTCCTGGAAGAGGATTTTCTTCGCTGGCTGATGCATGTGTGCATGTACTGGGGCTTCATGCTCCTTCTCTTCATGCACGCGCTGGATCGCTTCATAACGGCGAAAATCTTCTCAAATTACTACTCCACCCTGAACCCCTTCATGTTCCTCAGGGATTTTTTCGGCCTCATGGTTTTCGTGGGGATCGGCATCGCCGTGTACAGACGGTATATCCTTAAGATCCCGAGAATGATGACCGCCAAAAGAGATCATTACGCGGTGATCATCGTCGCGGTGATCATGGTTTCGGGTGTCCTCCTGGAAGGGGCGAAAATCGTCTCCATGACCGAGTTCGACGCCATGGTAGAGGAATACGCTTCCATCGAGGAGCCCGAGGAGCGCCTGGCCCTCACGGCATGGTGGGTCGAGAACTATTCGGTGGTTTCCCCCGATGTAAGGGGCCCCTTTAGCGCGGAAACCCTTGCGGCGGGAAGGGAGCTCAGCGAGATGAGCTGCGTGGAATGCCATTCCACGCCGGAATCCGCCTTCCTGGGCTTTGCCTTCGCCAAACTCTTTACCCCGGTGGCGGTCCTTCTGGACGGCATCGGATTTTCGACCCTGCTCTGGTATATCCATTTTCTGGCCTGCTGGATAGGGCTTGCCTACCTTCCCTTCAGCAAGATGTTCCATATTTTCGCGACCCCCGTGAGCCTTATGGCAAACGCGGTCATGGACAGTGAAACATCCCACCCGGCCAATATCGCGACCCGCCAGGTCATGGAGCTGGACGCCTGCACCCACTGCGGCACCTGCAGCCGCCTCTGCTCCGTTGGAACGGCCTTTGAAAGCTTCGACAACATCAATATCTTTCCCGGGGAGAAGCTCGGCGCCCTCAGGGAGATGCTCAAATCCAAGGAACCGACCGAAGAGGCCCTTGCCGATCTTCGCGAGGGGATCTGCCTCTGTACCAACTGCAGGCGCTGCACGGTGGTCTGTCCTTCGGGCATCAACCTGCAGGAGCTGTGGTTCAATGCCCGCGAGCGCCTCCTTGCGTCGGGGGATGCGGAACTTCTTACCCTCACGCCCCTCTCCTTTTCCCGGGGCCTGCTGAAGCGGGAGATTTCCGAGAGCACCTATGACCTGCCCATCACCGCCGCGCGGGAAAAACTCATTGCCGGCAACGAGTTGATGAACGACAGGAGCAGCGTCATCGAGCTTGACGCGGATCGGAAAAAGGAGTTCGACGCCCTTTCCCTTTCGGCCGCCAGGGAGACCTTTTCCCGCTGTTTCGGCTGTGAGACCTGCTCCACCGCCTGCCCCGTGGTGGGCCACCATCCGAACCCGGGAGAGGCCGTGGGCCTTCTGCCCCACCAGATCATGCAGGCCTGCGCCATGGGCATCAAGGAGCTTGCCATGGGATCGGCCATGCTCTGGGACTGCCTGACCTGCTACGGCTGCCAGGAGCAATGCCCCCAGGGGGTTCCTGTCACCGATCTTCTTTATGAACTGAAAAACCTGGCCGTGAAGGATACCAGGGACAAACATTCCGCCTAACCCGGATTCGCGAGGGGAGATACGATGAAATTTGCCATGTTTCTCGGTTGTAACATTCCGGCCCGCCTCACCCAGTATGAAACCAGCGCTAGGGCGGTCCTGGACCTTCTTGGAGTGGAAGCCGTGCATACAGCGGATTTCAACTGCTGCGGCTACCCCCTCAGGAACGTGGACCGCAAGGCCTTTGTGACGGCGGGCGCCCGAAATCTCGCCCTGGCCGAAAAAGAGGGCCTGGACCTGATGACCCTCTGTAAATGCTGCCAGGGCAGCCTGAAAAAGGTCGACAGCATCCTCATGGAGGAGAGTGACCTGAAGGAAGAGGTCAACGCCGTTCTCGAAAAGGAGGATCTTAAATTCCGGGGCGGGACGAAAATCAAGCATCTTCTCTCGGTGCTCTGGGAGGATGTGGGCGCCGACACCCTCAAGGAGAAGATAAAGGCCCCCTTCTCCGGCCTCGATATCGCCGTGCAGCACGGCTGTCACCTGCTTCGCCCCAGCAAACTCATGGCCTTCGACGACCCCGTGGCGCCGACGATCTTCGACAACCTTGTGGGTCTCACGGGCGCCTCTTCCGCGCCCTGGTCCATGAAGCTGGAATGCTGCGGCGCCCCCGTCATGGGCGCCAACGACGAATTGTCCATGGGCCTTACCGCGAAAAAAATCGCCAATGCAAAGGAGGCCGGCGCGGGTTATCTCTGCACGGCCTGTACATACTGCCAGATTCAGTTCGATTCGGTTCAGAATATGCTCCCCATGGGTTCAGGCCCGGGCAGCAGACTCCCATCCCTGCTCTATCCCCAGCTACTCGGAATCGCAATGGGAGTCGAAGAAGAAAAGCTGGGACTGTCAAAAAACCTTCTGCCCCTTGAAGGAATTAAGGAATACCTGACCATGAAGTGAGTGTCATTCTTTATCCAAAAACCCCTAACTCACGAAAAAGGGATAATATGGACGAAAAAGTGACAGGTTCCGTTATGGTGGTTGGCGGCGGGATCGCCAGCATGCAGGCGGCCCTCGATATGGCCAACTCCGGTTATTATGTCTATCTGGTTGAGAAGAGCTCCTCCATCGGGGGCGTCATGAGCCAGCTGGATAAGACATTCCCCACGAACGATTGCTCCATGTGAATTCTCTCTCCCATACTGGTCGAGGTCGGCCGGCACCTGAACATCGAATTGTTGACCCTTTCCGAAGTTAAAAAGATCTCCGGGGAGGCGGGTAATTTTGAAATCGACATCCTCAAGCATCCCCGCTACGTGGATATGGAAAAATGCATCGCCTGCGGCGAATGCGCCCAGAAATGTCCCAAGAAGGTTTCAAGTGAATACGACGCGGGCGTTGGCAAGAGAAAGGCCATCAACGTGCGCTACGCCCAGGCGGTTCCCCTGAAATACGCCATTGATGCCGAAAACTGCATCTACCTCACCAAGGGCAAGTGCGGCGTCTGCGCGGGGATCTGCCCCACCAAGGCGATCAATTACGACGACAAACCCGAGAAGATCACCGTTAATGCCGGGGCCGTTCTTATCGCGCCGGGCTGTTCGGTTTACGATCCTTCCCTTTACGATATATACGGTTACGGAAGCAATCCCAACGTGCTCACCAGCCTCGAGTTCGAGCGCATCCTCTCGGCCACGGGCCCCTACGACGGCCATGTGCTGCGCCCCTCGGACAAGAAGCCGCCGAAGAAGATCGCTTGGCTCCAGTGCGTGGGTTCCAGGGACAACCACAACGGTGCAAGGAACTACTGCTCGGCGGTTTGCTGCACCTACGCCATCAAGGAGACCGTGGTGGCAAAGGAGCATGTGGGAAAGGACCTGGACACGGCGATTTTCTACATCGACATGCGCACCCACGGAAAAGACTTCGAGCGTTACTACAACCGGGCAAAAGAGGAAGGCGTCCGTTTCGTCAAATCCCGGATCAGCAAGATAACGCCCGTGGGAAATACCGGCAATCTTTCGATCTGCTACACCGACGAGCTGGGCATGCGGCAAGAGGAGATCTTCGACATGGTGGTGCTCTCCGTTGGATTCGGGGAATCGACCTCCGCAACGGAGCTGGCCCAAAAGCTCGGCATCGAGATGGACGAGTACAACCTTGCCGAAACGGGAAGCTTCTCGCCCGTTCACTCCTCCAGGCCCGGAATCTATGTTTGCGGCGCCTTCGAGGCACCCAAGGATATTCCCCAGTCCGTTATCGAGTCCAGCGCCTGCGCCGCTGCCGCCCAGTCGGCGCTTTCAGGGGCACGTTTCTCCCTCACCAAGACCGTGGAGATGCCGGAGGAGACCGATTTCACGGGCCAGACGCCTCGCATCGGGGTCTTTGTCTGCCACTGCGGCACCAATATCGCCGGGGTGGTGAACGTGGACGAGGTGGCCGATTACGCGCGCACCCTTGCCAATGTGGAGCATGTGGAGCAGAACCTCTTCAGCTGCTCCCAGGACACCCAGGACAAGATTACCGACGTTGTCCGCGAGAAGAAGCTGAACCGCGTGGTGGTCACGGCGTGCAGCCCCAGGACCCACGAGCCCCTGTTCCAGGAGACCGTGGTCAACGCGGGGGTCAACAAGTACCTCTTCGAGATGGCGAACATCAGGAACCACTGCTCCTGGGTCCACTCGGCCGATCATGCGGCCGCCACGAAAAAGGCCAAGGACCTCCTGACCATGTCCGTCAGAAGGGTGTGCCTGCTGGAGCCCCTCACGGCTCCCGAGATTCAGATCAGCCCCTCGGCCCTCGTGATCGGGGGGGGTATCTCCGGCATGACGGCGGCCAAAAACCTCGCGGACCAGGGATACCTCACCTCCCTTGTGGAACGCGGCTCCGTGCTGGGGGGCAACGCCCTTTCCCTCAACGAAACCTGGCTGGGGGAGGATATTGCCGGCAACCTGAAAACCATGGTCGAGGAGGTCGTGTCCCACGACAGGATCGATCTCTACCTTAACTCCGAGCTTACGGCCGTGGACGGCTTTCTGGGCAACTTCAGCTCCACCGTGGAATCAAACGGCGAGGAGAAGGTGATCGACCACGGCGTTGCGATCATCGCCACCGGCGCATCGGAACTGGCTCCTGCGGAATACCTGTACGGCGAGGACCCAAGGGTTCTCACGGGCCTCGAGCTGGAAAAGCGGCTCCTGGAAGCCCCCCCGTCCCTTGAGAAGGGCGGCACCACCGTGTTTATCCAGTGCGTGGGCTCCCGCATTCCCGAAAGGCCCTACTGCTCCAAGGTCTGCTGCACCCAATCCGTCAAGAACGCCCTGAAACTCAAGGAGCTCGATCCCGACCGGCAGGTCATGGTGCTCTACCGCGACATGCGCACCTACGGCCTCAGGGAGGACCTCTACACCAGGGCAAGGGAAAAAGGCGTGATGTTTATCCGCTACGACCATGAAAAGGGTCTTGACGTTAAAAAGGAAGGGGATGCAATCGCCGTCCGCCTCACCAGCCAGTCCCTGGGCAGGGAGCTCTCCATCCACCCGGACACGCTGGTACTGGCCTCGGCCGTTACACCTGAAAGGGACAATCCCGTGGCGGGCCTCTTCAAGGTGCCCGTGAACGACGACGGCTTCTTCGTGGAGGCGCACGTGAAGCTCCGGCCCATGGATTTCGCGACGGACGGGGTCTTTGTCTGCGGCCTTGCCCATGCCCCCAAGCCCGTTGACGAAGCCGTTGCCCAGGGCCTTGGCGCCGCATCCCGGGCCGTGAGCCTGATCTCCAAGGGCTCCATGAAGGGCAACGCCATCGTTTCCAGGATCAACGACGAGATCTGCAGGGGATGCCGGGTCTGCGTGCCTGCCTGCCCCTACCAGGCCATCTCCTACGACGAGCAGCAGGACCTCTGCGCCGTGAACGCCGCCCTGTGCAAGGGGTGCGGCTCGTGCGCCGCCGTCTGCCCCACGGGCGCGGCCGGCAACAAGCATTTCACGGACGACGAGGTGCTCTCCATGGTGGAGTCGGCATTCCTCGACTAACTCTCCGGTTTCGGAAATCCCCTTTCCGGAACCACTGAACCATCACACGGCCCCCATCTCCGGCAATTAACGGATGGGGGCCGTTTTATTGGACTCCTTCCCGGCCACATAAAACATACTTAACCTGCTCATTCCGCACAATGGCGTGGTTAAAAAATGACTTTGGGCTTCTAAGAAGCTCTTGAACCAACATATTGAATTGATATTATCGAAATCGAACCGGTAAGGGAAAAAATGATTGAGTTCCTTTTCGGATATACGGCCACTCATGGACTGCCATGCTTTTTACGAGTCCATCAAGCGTCATCATGTGTTTAAGAAAGTCGCTTTCGGGCTCCCAGGGAACACCTGAGTCAACTGACTGACTCTATAAGATCAGACCCGAAGGCGAGCTCGACCACGGGAAAAAAGGACGAGGCTGGAACAGTGCGCTGAAAATATCTGACAAACGGCTCGGATTGTTTTCACGCCCCATTGTCACATGGGGTATCGAGAGCATCAGACCGTGATATCGATTGTGGTCCCGACGCCGTTTAAGGGCCGGGCCGGGGGAGAGGCGCTTTCGAGGGCGGATTGACCGCCGCCGTCACCGGAAAGGGCCGCCGCCGTGATTTGAAGGGCGGCTTCGGATGATTCATTTGCCTTCTGAAGTGCGTGGATCTGAACCGGCAGAGAACCGGTGGAAGATATGTTCATGCTCGTTCCCCCTTATCGTTAACGACGGTTATTTGTCACAATAGAATTTCCGACCTCCCGCTGTCAAGGTAATCCGCCGCACCCACGGTACAAACGCACGCAACTCCGGCATTAGGAAAAAGAATCGGATTTTTTTTAATAAGGCGTTCAAGTTTTTTTCCAGTCCTCCGATCATTATTTCATGGACATGAGAAACAAACATAAACAGAAGCTGTTACAGACCGCAAAGGAGAAATACAGGGGATATGATATATTACCCTGTGGTACTGCCTTAACCCTTGACGAGGGGTTTACAAGGTGTGGTATGATCTTGATGTTCTGGTTCAACACCACAAAGGACGATTCGACCAGGATGATCCATATGTATATCGAGCGGGCTTCGTGAATTCCGGACTCCCAAAGCGGCATTTCACCATTGCCGACACCGGCAGACGGGTTCAGCGATCCCCCGTGGGTCTTTTCCAACCACCGGCAAGGGGAGGAAATAATATGGAACAAAAACTCATGGTGGACAGGCGTAATATGATATACAAGCGCGGCGCCAACCGTTTAAACCGGAAATACCTCAATGAGCCCGGGCGAGATATTACAAGCCGTTTACGCATGCGATGCTGCGGCAAGTTTATCGTCTGGAACGGGACCGGAATGAAAGGACTCCTGGCCGAAACCAACAACTGCCCGCTTTGCGGCTCCGAACTGGATACCCGCACCCCCCCTGAAGTGAAAGCCTGATTCCCGGAATACCTTTATTTCCGGGTTCATGGAACCACGTCCCCGGGCATCTCCCCATTATGATCCATCTCGCTTCATGCCCGGGGCCGTTATGCAGCTGCCGCTTGCACTCCATATGTTCAACCCGGCGCCCGTAACCGCAAACATCCCCCCCGATTACAGCGCGGCGTCCCGAAAGCAGGCCGACAGCGAAATTCCCCGATGCCCCTCTCCCACCCGTGCCGCCCCCCTTCACTGATAGCGCTTTCCTCAAAATTCAATCCACTTCATCCAACTCCCGGGAGCTTCAATCCGAGCCAGCTGAGTATTGTCTCTGGATGGTGTATTTTCCTCCATGTTACAATACCAACAAAAAATCAGCGCCCCTTTGGTACACGGTCTCCTGTCAATGATCAACTTGACACCCGAGACTTTCCGGCATTAACTTGCCGGGTCAATATTTTAGTCTTTCAGACACCCGGCTACAGGGGAACGTCAATCCATCGATTTATATTTCGGATGAGTGCATATCCGCACAGAAGCAGCCGCAAGGAAAAACTATTTTTTTAGTGCCCTCGAACCTTTCCCGTTATCCGTACCGGCTCCGTCCCCATGCCTTGTATAGCCCACCGGTCACACCGCCGCATCCGCTGTTGTCCCAATTGATATACGGAGTTTTGGGACAGGCCGGCGTACCTCGACATTCTCGGAGTCGGTGGTTCATTCACAACCTTCACTCGCCCTTAACCCTGGATACAACTTGATCCGCAGGCCGTACGGCAGACGGCCGTTCACACGGCCAAGCTTGATTTGAACGCCACAAATGTGTAAAATTTCATATTACCACTTGTCCTGAAAGCGGACTTTCCCGCTCAACCGAAAGCAGGCTTTCCCGTTCAACCGAATACTGGTTTTCCCGTTCAAGGCAACCATATGGAACCGCCCCCCACCGGTTCCCCATTTTTTCAGGTCCCGGTCCGGGCAAAAAACCGCACCCCGGGATATTTTCCAACCAATGGAAACCGCGCCATGAAAAATGGAAAGACATACCTTATCCTGTCGATTATTCTGCTGCTTGCCGCCGTCATACTGTTCACCGGCAAACAGGAACCCACCTACACTCTCGGTGTCATCTCCAATTTTGAAGGCAAAAACACCCAATCCGCCGATGATGCCCTTAAATCCATCAAACTCGCCTACGGGGCGTTCAAGGAGAAGCATCCGTCAAGCTTCAACCTCACGATTCTTCCCGTGGACGACAGTTGGAACCCGGCCATAATCCCGGAGGCCTACGGCATACTAAAGGACAGGTGTGATTTCATTCTCTTCATGACCACCTCCACGGCCTTTCTCTCCATCTTCGATGAGGTCAACGCCAATTCGGGGAAGCTTCACCTGCTGGCCGGCACCATCAACTCGGCCATCAGCGACAGGGACGACAACGTCGTTCGAAACGGGATCGACGACAGGCTTGAACAGAAACTGATCGCCGGTTTTCTCCGAAGCCGTGATGCCGGAACAGTTCTTGTGATCCAGGACAATGAAAAAAACCTGAAATACAACAGCATGGCCTTTAAGCGATTTTCCGAACATTATCCCCACAGGGTCGTTCACACCGTTTTTTCCCCCACGCGGATGGATCTTTCCGGACCCCTCGGGAAATTCCGGAAAGAAAGGTTCAAATATGTCTATATCATCGCCGGAGGAAGCCCCAGGGAGGAGGGAATCATCATCCAGCACCTGAGAAAATCGGATCCGGGGGTCCGCATCATCACCACCCCCTGGACCAAGGGAGAAACGTTCCTGGAATCCATGGGACAAAACAGGGAGAACGTGATCATCCCAACCTATGTGAGAACGGATGCCCCCGCCTACCTCGACTACCTGAACCGCTTCCGCACGGCATACGGCGTATCCCCGGGAGAGTCCGTAGCCGCGATCCTCTGCCACGACCTGTCCGGAATACTCTTCAAGGCGGTTCACAAAACGGGTTCCTCGGATGTGGAGATCTTGAAAAAGGAGATTCTGGCAAGGGAGTATGATGCAATTGCCGGCCGAATTAAATTCAACCGGTACGGGGACCTTCTTGGAAAACTGTATTTTTACAGGTTCACGGGTGACCGTCGTGAATACCTCGATTAGCGGGCCGAGCCTCAAACGGGTCTCCCATGTCATCGACCTGATGCTGGTGTTCCTCATCGTCTTTGCCTTCACGATGATCTACCTGGAGCTCAAGGAATCCCTTTTCCTGCAAAAGGAGCGGGAACATGAGCGCCTGATACACAATATCAACGAGGTGGTGAACAGCTTCATCCTCAGGGAATCCAGGCAAATCCGCATCGCCCTGCCCTTTCTGCGGGAACTCCCCCCCGACCGGATCAAGGAACAACCGTTCTTCGAGGACATCGGTTCCCTGAAGGCCCTGTACAGCATCAACGACGAGATGTTCATCGAGCACGTTTTTTTCTACGACCACGACAGGAAATACCTGGAACAGATTGATCTTTCCAAAAGCGATATCACCGCCCGCATAGAACAGGCCAAAAAAAAGAAGGAGATGGTGATCACCCATATCCACAGATCCATTATCACCGGCAAGGAAACCGTGGGGTTTATATTTCCCATGGGCTCATCGGTCCTCATCGCCGAACTGGACATCCACGGCCTCTTTTCCATCATGGACCGGACCGGCCTGTCGGATCTTTACACCGATGCGGTCATTCTTTTGCTGAAACCGGATTCCAACAGGGTCGTCTATCGCTCCTCCCCGGAGTACCCCTTTTCCGAATTTATCCCAAAGGGGAACAAAACCACCGTCGTCAACAACGAGGAGTACTATTACGACAGTCAGACCCTCGAATCCCTCCACCTTCGACTCGTGGTGCTGACCCCCGAGAGGGTTTACCGCAACTCGTTCCTGATCATAACCCGGCATTTCGCCGTGCTCATCGCCCTTGTGCTCATACTCCATTTCATCAGGCGTCTCTGGGCCAGGAAAACATTTTACACCCCCCTGTCCGCGTGCGTCACCGCCATGGAAAGGGATCCCATGAATCCCATCGATCTTGACTCCACCTACGGAGAATGGCTGGTGTTTGAAAAGAGCTACAACAATGCCCTGAGTCAAATCAGGGATTATTCGAGGAAGCTGGAGGAGAGCAGGGAGTTGCTTCTAAAACACAGGGATCACCTGGAGGAGTTGGTAGCCGAACGCACCCGGAGCCTTGAAAGCCAGGCCGGGGAGCTGGTTCGCGCCAAGGAGGCCGCCGAAACCGCAGACAGGGCCAAGAGCCTCTTTCTCTCGAACATGAGCCATGAGCTGAGGACGCCCCTGAACGCCATCCTGGGTTTCTCCCAGCTCATGACCCACAGCCCCCGACTCGACGAGGAGGACAAACGCTGTCTCGCGATCATCGACAGCAGCGGAAACCACCTATTGACGCTGATCAACGACGTGCTGACCATGTCCAAGATCGAGGCCGGCCGAATCACCCTCAACATGACGACTTTCGACCTCGGGCACCTCATGGAGGAGCTCTCGTCCATGTTCATGATCAGGGCAACGGAGAGCAATATCGGATTTACCCTGGAAACAGCCCCTGACGTTCCCCGCCACGTGCGAACCGACGAGATCAAACTCCGCCAGATTCTCATCAACCTCACCGGCAATGCATTCAAATTCACCCGAAAGGGCAACGTGATGGTACGCGTCAAGAATGAAACCGAACCCCGGGAGGCCCCGGAACAATTGCTCCGCTTCGAGGTCGAAGACACGGGCCCCGGGATCCCCGAAGCGGAAAGGGAGGGGATCTTCGAACCCTTTTCCCAGGTCCCGGGCACGGACCTGGGGCTGGAGGGAACCGGCCTGGGGCTTCCCATCAGCCGGAAATTCGTTGAACTTCTCGGCGGCGCAATGACCCTTTCCGGCAAGCCGGGCAAGGGAAGCATTTTCTCCTTTTCCATAACGGTGGAGACGGTTGACGGTGCCCATATCCAGGCCGCCGTACCGCCCCCCCGGGTTGTCGGGTTGAAACCCGGCATTCCTGCGGGAAGGCTGCTGATCGTGGACGACAAGGTCGAGGCGCGCCAACTGCTGGTCAAGCTCCTCTCCCCATTGGGATTCAAGATCCGGGAGGCGACAGACGGCCTCGGGGCGGTGGAAGCCTGGGAGAAATTCACCCCCCGGCTGATCTTCATGGATATCAGGATGCCGGTAATGGACGGTTGCGAGGCCACGCGGAAGATCAAGAACGCGCCCGGTGGAAATGAAAGCGTTGTCGTGGCCGTAACGGCCAGCGTTTTTGACGAGGAACGAAACAGGATAATGGATGCGGGATGCGACGACTTTCTCAGAAAACCCTTTACCGAGGTGGAACTCTTTGCCATGCTGGAAAAACACTTGGGACTCGAGTATCTCCACGAACAGCCGACGCCCCCCCCTGTTAAGGAGAAACAATTACCGCCCCCTCCCCCCGCCCTCTCCCGTCTGCCC
>PPCM01000202.1_pt1 | contig 76966 bp, 75 predicted proteins | sample 1555541 | NCBI WGS metagenome assembly PPCM01 (sample SAMN05284479, study PRJNA326546) | Marine sediment metagenome, whole genome shotgun sequencing project. | isolation source: marine sediment | place: Germany: Wadden Sea | collected 2012-09-05 | reverse complement strand
GCGTTAATTTACTGTCGGAAATAGAAGGATAGAAGAATCCCTTTGTGATTTTACAAGATTTGCCTGAACTCATTTTATCATATACCTTTAACCGCAGATACCCCTAAGCTTTTTGGTAAGGCAATACATGCCATTAACCAGACCTGTACTCCCAGCTACCGTTTCGTGATTCCACACATCTGTATATGTCTTTTGTCTTCTTTTTACCTGCCTATCGACTTCTTTTCTGACTTCTTCCTGAATGATGCGTTGTTGCTTTTCTTTCTTGTATTTGAATAACTCACAAACTTTACCATCGTTGGCTACATAGGCTCTTAGCTTGGCCATTTTTGTTACACCAACTTCCGACCAACCTAACGGTCGACTGCTTAATCTCGATGACAGCACATGGCTCACATGTCCTTCTGCACTGCACCCCATCCTTGCATACTCATCATTATTGGGCCGTATAATGGCTTCCCAATGATTTTCTATGTACACCTTTGTTCGTCTTATCTGTTCCCGTTTATTATCACTGTCTGCCCATTCTTTGGCTATCTCAAAGACCTTCTTGACCGATTCCTTATCTTCATAACTTATCCCATCATATATGGCATCCCTTGCATCACTTACAGAATCCTCAAGATGACCTATCGCTCTCATAATTGCCTGGTTCAAATGAAACTTGTCTAAGACAAAGTGACATTTAGCTCCAAGTACATCCACACCCGCCTTAATCCAAGAAGCTCCATCACCCATTATATAGACTGCCTCTAAATACTCTTCATCATATACTGCATCGATGTATTCAAGTACCTCAAGCCAAATATCTTCTGCCTTTTTGTAGACGCCTGCAAAATAATGCTTCCCAATCAGCTTATTCCTTTTACTGCCTTCACTTTCCTTTTCAATACCCTCAAATATGCAAGCTAGCCGTGGTTCTATCGTATTGCTTTTATAACCATTCTTACCGACTTTTAGGTCACCTTTCTTCTTGTTGAACTGTAAGGATACATGGTCTTCATCTGCATTTATGTATAGTACTTTTACTTCTTTCTTTTTCTTTACATCTGGAATAATTGCTGGAATCTCTAAAGCGTGAATGTCTTTCATAACAGCCTGCTTACTTATAACATCATCTGTGTTTACGGCATGCTCACCACTAATTCTATAGCTGCTATCTGATGCATGTTTGATTGCCTCTATGACAACATCTTCACTTTTCCTCATGTTCTTAGTAATTCCACAAGCCTGATCTGCCAGATAAATGTACTCACCAGTTTCTTTTGACTTGAAGTAGGTTCGTTTATAGTTGATCTCACCACAGGTGCTCATGAAGGCATTGGCATCATTTGACCGCTCAATCACGTAGCGATCTGTCCGATATTTTGAGTTTCGATAGACCTCATCTATCTTTTCAATGGTTTCTGCAATAATCTCTCGTTGCAGCTCCTGGAGTGGCTTTCCTAGTTCCAGCACAAACTCTCCGATATTCATTTCCTCATTCTTCATGAAATCATCTACTATTTTTTCAATCTTTTTGACACCTAAATCCATAAATTGCTGTATACTATTATGCATAAGAAAAACACCTCTTCTGTAATATTATTTTGTTCTAGGCAAACTAATAATATCACTTCTGGGTGTTTTTCTTTTATCTTTCTGTATCCGACAGTATCTTTACGCTAGCATTATTAGGTGGCTGCATACTCCTATTCATCCATCAATTTCCCTAACTCGTCTCTCGTCATTGGTCGATGATAATAATAGCCTTGAATGGCATCACAACCAAGTCCTATAAGGTATTCTGCTTGATCTTGCTCTTCAACCCCTTCAACTACAATTTTATACCCCAGCTTATGTAAAAGTTCATTAAGATATTCAATCATAGCCCTTGACTTAGGATCGTTCGGTAATTTAACAACAAAAGAACGGTCAATTTTAATGGTATCTACTTGCATTTCTGCTAAGTATGACAAGGATGAATAGCCGGTTCCAAAATCATCTAGTGCCACACCAATACCCATATCCCTAATAAGTTTCAGGATACCGTTTGTCCTACTTACATCCTCAATAAAAACAGCTTCAGTAAGCTCAACAGCAATATGCCGCGCTGTAACTTCATGCTCTTCCATAACACTTCTTAGTACTTGAACTATCTGATTATCCTTAAGTTGTAAGGGGGATAAGTTCACATGAATAACAAAGCCTGGCTTCTGGTCAATGATTTCTTTACATTCCTTACAAGCAATTGAGAGAATTTGCTTACCAATATCTTTGATGAGCTCAGTCTCCTCTGCTATAGGAATAAAGACATCTGGATATACCATGCTTCCATCTTTTTTGATCCATCTTGCCAAGGCTTCAACACCAATAACCTGATTATTGTGGGGATTAATTATAGGTTGGTAGTAGGGAATGAATTCACCTTGTTCAATACCTATCCTCATATCTCTTTCAACATTTATTCGGTTAGCAAATACCGCTTTTTCTGTCTCTGAATAGAATTCTAAACGCCCACGGCCTTTAGCTTTTGCCAGATTAAGGGCAAGGTCAGCATTTTTAAGAAGTTCCATCGGCTGTACATCTTTACCATCTGGAAAAGCAACACCCAGACAAATACTTACCATCACTGCATGACCATAAAGATCAAATGTTTCTACAAAAGAATTCTGGATTTTCTCTATAGGTAAGTAAATTCTATTTTTGTGAACAAGTTTATCCATAATGACAACAAACTCATCCCCACCTAATCGGGTTATAGTTATTTCAGTTTTAAATGCGCTCAAAACACGATTTGCTACTTGTCTAAGTAATTCATCTCCTGCCTCATGACCATATTCATCATTAATTTCTTTAAAGTTGTCTATGTTGAAGGCAATAAGAGCAACACTTCTATAACGTTCCTCTAAGAACCTAGTGAGTCTGTCAATAAATAACTCTCTTTTGGGAAGATGTGTAATTGCATCGTAATACTTATGGAAGTTAATTTCTTCTTCATAGGCATAGGCTGAACTCATGTCTCTAATAATAGCAGCAAACTGATCATCCTCTAATACAAAAAGTGAAATCTCACAAATGATTTTTGTACCATTAACACTTTTGTGAATCCAGTCAAAACGGGTTACTTGACCTCTAGAGGCACTGGAAAAAAGCTCAGCGCCGTATTCAAATGAATCTCGTCCATTTTCTTGTATAGAAACTGACAAATCCATGGGTGTTAAGCCGATGATCTTTTCCTTAGTTGTTTCAAACATTGTTTCTGCCTGACCGTTACATTCAAATATTGTTTCATTATTAATTAAAAGAATTGCATCTGAAGAATTATAAAACAAATTCATATACTTCTGATAATTTATCTCATCCATCTCTTTCAAATGGGCAAAATTTAAAAAGACCAATAAGATTGTTATGGTGGCTTCAAATCCTGCTGCAATTAAGTAGCCTATTGTCAATGTTAGCTCATCATATTGGAAAATAATGAAATCCATCATATGTAGACCCAACAGGACAAATGTGATAGCCACAATTTTGGAGCCCATTACATGTTTTAACACATATCTGTACCAAGAAATACCAAGATAAATTAACGCAAATCCAAAGACTACATAACCCGCTCCTTCCAGAAGCTCTGCATTGTCTGTCAGAATGAGAATAAGAGGTGCTAAACATATTGTTACTACCGGAAGATAGTAGATTAGCCTAGCAGATGTGGTTTTTAGCTTATCTGAGAAAGTAAGATATATAAAAACACTTGTATATGCCAATAGGGCATATTTAGTAAAACCATCTATGAGACCAGCTTGGTTAAAGGGATCTAAGACAGTGATTATAATCAGTATAAAATAACTTAAAAAGGCAATACGTAAATTACGAATATACTTTATACCACCAAATCGGATCAGTATGGTAAAGACTAGTAGCAAAAGTAAAATCGTGACAATTTCTGATAATTGACCTATTAATAGTAACATTGTGGCTCCTATTTCGGCATCAACTGAAAGGTATCACTTATATTTTACCATCTTTTTTATGTTTTACCTAATGTAATAAATGAGAGAACCCTCCGAAGACACTAGATTCCAAACATCAAAAAACAACATTCTGAATGACATGCAAAAAAGTAAAGTCACTAGTAATCTAATCGATCACCAATGACTTTGTCTGAATATTGTTTAATAACCGAAATCTAAACCATATGCCGACATCATTCTTTCTCTTGCATCTTGATACAACATAGAACTTACTTCATATAAATCTTCCATGTCTTCGTAGGTACCTACGTAACCATCTCGCTCATCGACCCACTGTGTAATGCCCTGTGCAACATCTCTTACGATGGAATCTGGTCCATCACTAATGATTGAATCATAAATGCTAACATACTTAGTTGAAAGTGTACCATCTTCATTAACACCACCATCAAATGGACTAGGTGCTGATAGTTTATATATACAGGTGCTTAGCTCCCACTTTAACATATCTCTGTATGGCGCTGGTGCATCTGTGTAATTCATGAAAAAGGCTTCAATCTGTAAACTTCGCTCCATAAGTTCTACAGGGGTTATACTCAAGTATTCCTCTACAGTCGTTTGATTGACTAAAATACTACTTGTGATTTGCAAGAACTCTTTAGTAATTTCCCCAACTTTCATTGAATATTGGTCTGCCAATTCAACATAATCAACCACAACATAGTAGGATCCTTCTAAGCTCAAAAGTCCATAGCCTTGCTCAAAAACCTCTTGTAGCAGTAGCTTAGATTGGTCATTAACCAAATCTAATAGAGTTGCCTTGTCTTGGCCAACAATCAGGTACTGTTTTGAGATTACACCAGGATTTTTATCAAATACCTCATATATATCCGTTTGCACTTCATAACCTGTTTCCGTAAAAAATGGGTCACTTGCAATATAAACTTGTTCGTTTGCAAGGGTTAAGTACTTCTCAATCATATAATCCATTGTAGGTGTATTGGCTGTCATAGCTGCTTGCCCTATATAACTGTATAGTTCAGATAAGTTCCCTGATTCAAGAAATGCATCAATCTCTAAGGCCACATTCTCATCTAAGACTACTTCTTCGATTTCCTCTTTAACTTCTGCCTCTTCAGTTTCATCTTCTACTTCCGAAGCCTCTGCTTCTTCTGCCTCCTCAGGGGCTTCCTCAGATTCAACCTCTGTATCTTCTTGGTTTTCTTCAGTCACAATCGTATCATCCACGACTTCTTCCTTTGATACATCTATTGTTGGCTTGCAAGCACTTAATAAAACTAAGACACCTAACAGTCCTAATACTTTATATAGTTTGTTCATTGTTTCCTCCTCTAATGACGGACCTATCTATCCACTTTTATCCTCTTTTATCCCTTGTATCCTGCTATGTATTGTTCTATGCCTGTAATGAATTGTATCACTTAACATCCTTAATGACCATAACAATAACATGACGTATACTTTAAATTTCTATGACATGAAAATATTTTTACCGTCAAAGTCTTCACTTTCTTCTGGCATTCAGTTATACTAGTATCAATAAGAATAATCGAAGGAGAATATTATGACAGTATTAGAAAGATTCCTCAAATATATTGCAGTAGAAACCACTTCAGATGAAGCCAGCGAAACATGTCCAAGTACCCCTAATCAATTAGTGTTAGGACAGATGTTAGTCGACGAGTTACTAGAACTTGGTCTTGAAGATGCCTCAATGGATGAAAATGGTTATGTGATGGCCACTTTGCCTAGTAACGTAGATAAAGAAGTACCTACAATTGGTTTTGTTGCTCACATGGACACAGCACCCGACTTAACTACCAAGAACATTCAGCCTCGTATCGTAGACAATTATGATGGCTCAGTCATTGTCCTTAATGAAGAGAAGAACATCGTACTTGATCCAGAGAATTATCCAAGCATGTTAAACTATGTTGGCCAAGATTTAGTGGTTACCAACGGTCTTACACTACTTGGCGCTGATGATAAGGCCGGTATATCAGAAATCATGACTGGAGTTGAAACTCTAGTTAAAAACCCTAATATTCCACATGGGACAATCAAAATTGGTTTTACACCTGATGAGGAAATTGGTAGAGGGGCCGACAAGTTTGATGTAGAGAAGTTTAATGCAGACTACGCCTACACTTTTGATGGTGGTCCAATTGGAGAACTTGAGTTTGAAAGCTTTAATGCTAATAACGTAAAAATGGTTTTCCATGGCCAAAATGTACATCCCGGTTATGCCAAAGATCGTATGATTAACTCTATGGAAATGGCTCAGGAATTTCATGCTATGTTACCACATGAGCAAAGACCTCAATTCACGTCCAACTATGAAGGTTTCTATCATATGATTTATTTCAAAGGAATTGTTGAAGAAACTGAGACAGGGTACATCATTCGCGATCATAATAAAGAACTCTTCGAAGAAAGAAAAGCACTGTTTGTTAGAGCAATTGATTTTATGAATGCTAAGTACGGCGAAGGTTCTGTTGAAGCTGATATGAAAGATATGTACTACAATATGGGTGAAAAGATTGAGCCTGTCTTTGAAATCGTTGATATTGCCAAAAAAGCAATGGAAGACTTGGACATTGAACCACTAGTACACCCAATCAGAGGTGGAACAGATGGTGCTAGACTATCATTTATGTGTCTGCCATGTCCTAATATTTTTGCCGGTGGTCACAACTTCCATGGTAAACATGAGTTTGTTCCTGTCCAATCAATGGAGAAGGCTGTTCTTGTGATGTTAGGCATCATTGATGGTTTCTTAAATAAATAAAAGAACAAAAGAGAGGGTATTCAGTCGTAAGTGACGATACCTTCTCTTTTTTATTATCTCATAAATCCAGCTGCAGAAACTTCTCAACAACTACTGGATCAAACTGACTAGTAACACATTTTTGTAATTCTTCACATGCCTCCTTATGACTCAGAGGCTCTCTATATGGCCTACGTGCAGTCATAGCATCATAAGCATCGCAAACACATAAACATCTAGCACCAAATGATATCTGTTCACCCCTTAGACCCCTTGGATAACCCGTTCCATCTAGTTTTTCATGATGGGATAAAACAATCTCTATCACTTCCGCGAAAGATCCTGCGGACTTTAATATCCTATAACCGATCTCTGGGTGTTTCTTCACTTCATGATACTCAGCGTCCGTCAAGGCTCTTTGTTGCTCTAACAAAGAATAATCAATGGCAATCTTACCAATATCATGGAGAAGTCCAGCTGTTCTAAAAGTCGTAACCTCATTCTCAGACAAATCAAAGGATTCAGCTAACATAACCATATAATTACTCACACGTTTAGAGTGTTCTTCCTCACGTGGATGTTTCTCATGTAGGGTTGCAATAACACCATCTATGACCTTTTTATGGGTATTGGCTGTCATATACAATTTCTTTTGGTACATAAGACCTTCTGCCTTACGTATAACTTCTCTAATATCTTCACTGACATCATATTTCAAACAACTTCCTAAAGCCATGGATACCTGAATATCATTTAGACATATAGAATCGGTGTATTTTCGTAAATGCTCCATTCTACTTGATAATGTTGTTTCATCAATGTTGGGTAATAGAATGGTAAACTCATCACCACCTAATCTAGCTATGATTTCTCCTTGACGGAAGAACTTCTTAAAAATATCAGCTACCTGTATTAATAAATGATCACCCGCTTCATGGCCAAATGTGTCATTAATTAGCTTAAGTCCATTCATATCCGCAAAAATAACACCCAGTGGATAGTATCTAGGACAATCTAGTCTAGTCATTTCTTCCTCAAAATATCGCCTATTATACAAACCTGTTAGTTGATCATGTAGGCTCAAATTAGTAATTTCTTCAATTCGTCTCTTATCCATGGTCTGATCCAAAAAAGATAAAAATATGGTTAGATGACCCTGACAGTCAAACAACTGAGCGTCCACTTTGCAGTAAAGATTTCTACTAGAGTTCTTTAGATTCACATTTAATGAAAATGAGTCATTCTTCGAATTTAGGTCTTTTAAATGATGTCTAAAGAAAGTCAAGTCATCTTGAGCTATACAATCAAGAATATTAACCCTCTCTCTCATTTCAGTCAAAATAATGGATGCTAATTTATTACATCTCTCAATGATGCCATCCCTATTAACAAAGAAATTCATCAACATAGAATGATTGAAGATGGTATTATACCTAAGTTCTAATTCTCTGTATGATATTTTATCACTTGAACAATCCTGATTGAAAGAATTCATAACATCTCCTATTTATTGCTTTAATGATTTATACTTCACTTCTCTTTGAGTTAACTGTAGAAGATCATAAAAGCCTTCACTTCCAACATTGTACATACCTATACCGTATCGAATTTCTTTCAAATCATGTTCGGTACAGAAATCCATAAGTAGTCGTTCTACCTCAAGTACAAAATAGGCATATTTGTGGTGATGGTCATCGATCAAAAATACATATTGATGATTTCTATCTGAAGCATAGGTCATACCTAAACGGGTCTCAACATATTTGAAAGATATGCGGATTTCGTCTTCAAGTTGAGCTGATAGTCCCTTGTCATCTATAGAGTACTCTGTGTCAATAATAATCATGTTTAAGTTATCGACTGTACCCCTTAAAGTACCTAAGTCTCCTAGAAGATACTCCAAATACCTCAAAGTATACATCCCAGTTGTCGGATTAATAAAAGCAGCCTTTTCGAGGTGTTTCATATATCCACTTCTCTCAAGTGAGAACATAATTTTGTATTCCAAATATAGTTCATCTAGAGAGTTTTTGTTAATAAAATCTTGAGCACCATTCTTAATCGCTTCTAATCCTTTTGACATATCCATAGAAGTCAAAACAATAACCGGTGCTTTTAAGGCCAATTTTGCAATGGATTTCATCGTCATAGTTGAATCAGAATCTGGTAAATTTAAGTCAAGAAGAATCACATCTAAACCACTATCCAGATGAGCCAATGAATCCATAGCCTGCTTCATGGTTGTACTACGTGTGAACTCAAATAAACTTTGTGTATTCTTCTTGAGGTTATAGGCAATTAGATCATAATCTGGATTGTTGTCTTCAATAACATGTACTTTGATTCTTTTCATATTCCACCTACTTTAAGATTGGTTTTTTTACTATTTTTACCATAAACTGCTCTAGACTGGTAATAATCTTTATAAAATCCTCAATTTCAACCGGTTTAACCAGGTAAGCATTTACATAATTCTGATAGGCTTCCATAACATCTTGATCTGAAGCACTAGTGGTTAAAATAACGACAGGTATCAACCTTGCATGTTCATCTTCTTTTATAATCTTTAGAACTTCTAAGCCACTCATTTTGGGCAAATTAATATCAAGAATCATTAAATCAGGTACTTCAGCATCCTTATAACTGCCCCTTCTAAGTACATAATCAACAGCTTCTTTACCATCATCTAGTGTAATGACCCGGTTGATAATCTGGTTCTTTTTAAAAGTATACTTGATTAAATCTACATCTGCTTGATTATCCTCAACAAGTAAAATTAATGCCTCATCTTTCATATTTTCTCCTTTCAGTAATCACTCTTATGGTTGTACCCTCGCCTAGTTCTGATTTGATTTCGTAGTGCCATCCATGCCTTTCAATGACCTTTTTAACGATAGCCATACCTATACCAGTACCTTTGTACTCTGCGTTTGTATGCAAACGACTAAACGGTTTCATAATCTTGTTGAAATATATGGCATCAATTCCAATACCATTATCTCTTACCTCTAATACACATTCTTTAAATAGTATATGAATTTCAGGTGTCTTTTGGTTAAACTTTATACTATTGCTGATTAAATTCTGTAAAAGCATTTCCAAACCGTAACGATCTGCTAGGATTGTTGGGTCACCTTCCAACAAAATGATTGCATTTTTTTCTTCTATTAATGTAACTAAATCACGCCTTATTGTGGATAATAAGTCTTTCAGAACAATGGGTTCAATATTTAGCGCCTTATCTGAGGCCCTAGAATAAGATAGTAGTTCCTCTAATAGTTTCTTCATACGTCTTGCCCCATCACTGACATAGTCAAAGAACTTCTTATACTCATCTGTAAAGGAATCACCAATTTCCATTTCAAGTATACGTATGTAGTTGGTAATAACTCTTAAAGGTTCCTGCAAATCATGTGAGGCAATATAAACAAACTCCTTTAAGTTTCTATCTTTCTCCTCAAGATTAAGAATCATTTTATTGTAATTGGTGTAGATCTCATCCACTTCCTTAATGACAAACTCATCGTTATTATCTAATAGGGCCATTTCATCTAATATTAATTGCTGTGATAATCGGCTAATTGGATTGATGAATTTAAGGCTCATACCCCTAATTAAGAAGACTGAGAATAGCAAGAATAGAATAAAAACAACAAATAGTAAAATGAAATAGGTATAGTGACTGCTATAATATGCCTCAATAGGTATCCTGATAATTAAGTTCCAATTAATACCATAATCATTAATCACTCTACTAACTTCTACATAGGCTTTAGAATTAACATCTACAAAGTCATAAGTGTATGTCCTATTATCTATAGTACGGCTAGTTGATTCTGCAATAACACTTTTTTGAAATACTAAGATTTCTTCATCCTGATAGATAATATCACCATAAGTGTTGTGAATGACGATCTGTTTATCCAAGTCATCATCACCAAAGGTCTTGAGCCCCATCTCCTCAAGAGAAAGCTCAACGATATAGGTTCTTTGCTCAGTTGCCATCATCATATGGATGTGATTTACGTCATCACATTTAGTGACACTTAATTCATATGGATCTAATGACTCACTGAACTTTTCTAGATTTAACCCCATCATTGCTTGTGACTTTTCTCTTTCATATATGACCATCTTGTCTTCATTTAATATAAAGATATTTTTTAGATATGGTTCATAGGCTATGCTTCTTTCAATAATCCGATCAAAGTCACGAGGATTAGATGTTTCTTCAAACTGGCCTATGAGTACCTGAACAGATGATTCATATCTCCTTAGGGTTTCACTTACTTTCTGATTAATAATATCTGCTTCTCTATACATCAACTGAATCTTTTGATCTGTATTGGGATTAATGACTAGCTGTGTCATAAATATGGTTAATATCATGTAACTGGTCAGAATCAAAAGTATGATACGGACTAATATGAAAGCTTTTAGTGACGTTCTATTTTTCTTCAGCATATACAAACGCTCCATCGTTAATGGCTAAATAACCCATCTCTATATTTCCGGTACCATCTTCTGCTAAGGTCACAGAGAAGATTTTGCCCTCATACCTAGGGTTGTCTAGAAAATATTCTTTTACCTTGTTGGCATCACGGATGTCCGTCTTAGTATTCATAACTTCAATTAGATGCATAATATCATAACAGTACAAACTTGATGTAGGCGGCTCTTTACCATATAGTTCTAGGAAGCCCTCTCTAAAGCTTTCATACCCTTCTTGGTTTGTAGGATAAGCATTATAGTGTATAAACACATTTTCTGTTTGATCACCTATGTACTGAATTAAGTGATTGTCTGCCGCCCAAGGAGATAAATATATGTCCTTATCGTAACCATCAATTCTTAAATGCTGTACTGTAATTGCCGATTGCATACCTGATCTTACAATGAATATGGCATCCATTTTATCTGTATCAAACCCAGTCTCCATAAGCACATTAAAGTCTTCACCAAGTATTTGTATATCAGAACTTACCCCCTTATTTGATAAGTTGGTTTGGACAGTCTCAGCTAAAACCTTTGAGTAGGCTTGGTTGTTTTCATCATATAAGATACCCACATAAGTATAACCCGCTTTACTTAGATCCTCTGCCAGAATTTCACCTTGTCGACTAGTACTATTAATAAGTCTATATATATGGTCATCTTGGTTGGTTAGGATATCTGATGTTGCAGAAGGAATGAAGGCAACACGTCCTGAGTTCTTTAAGGCGTCATAGACAGCCACTAATTCTGATGATAAGAATGGTCCTACAACCACATCAATCTCTTTTTCCTCTAAGCTTAACTCAAGGCTTGTTAAGGCATCATCTAATTCAATCTGAATAGGCATCAATTCATAGGTTTCATTTTCCAGCTCATCCAAAGCAAGTTCCAAACCATTATAGCCTGATTCTGAAAAAGTTTTACCACCACCTTTATAATCTCCAACAACACCAATTTTAATTGCTTGTTTACTACATCCAGTTAATATTAAGATGAGTAAAATTAGATAGACTACATTCATTCTTAAAAGTTTCATCCGCCACCAGATCCTTTCACAAAAAGGTCACAAAAAAGACACATATAAAAAAGAGAAGGGTTTGAAAAACCCTTCTCTTAGCAAACAGCCACGTCATAATAACATTATAACTTATAAAGCTTATGTATGCAAATATAAATAAATTTATAGGTATATTTTGTACTTTCAGCCCCTATTTACAATATTCAACCGCAATCTGCGATGCCACTTTAGCATTGTTATAAACCAGTTGGATATTGGTATCTAAACTATCACCACCGGTTAAATCTTTTACCCTAGCAAGTAAAAATGGTGTTGAATCTTTCCCTTTAATACCTTGCTCACTTAACTCTTTAAGGGCTTGTTCTATTGCTCTTGTGATCTGCTCACGATCTTCTTCATAGGCTTCTGGCACAGGATTACCTACAACAAATCCACCTTGTAGACCCATTGACCATTTTGCGCTCATCATGTCAGCAACTTCCTTAGCTGAATCCACTCTAACATCTACACCAAAACCACTATCTCTTAGGTAGAAGGCTGGCAAGTGATCACTTCCATAACCTAGAACCGTAACACCTTGTGTTTCTAGATATTCCAGCGTTAAACCTATATCCAGTATAGACTTTATGCCCGCACAGACAACTGTTACATCAGTTTGTGCTAACTCAGTTAAGTCTGCAGAAATATCCATGGTCTCAGTGGCACCCCTATGAACACCTCCGATACCGCCTGTCGCAAACACCTTAACACCAGCCATGCTAGCAATGATCATTGTTGTTGCTACAGTTGTTGCACCGTCTTCTTTCTTTGCTACAACAACTGGCAAATCACGGCGGCTACATTTTATAACATCCAAGCCTTTTTTACCTAAATACTCAATTTCTTCAACAGACAAACCTACTTTTAACTGTCCCCCTAAAATGGCGATTGTTGCTGGAATAGCACCATTGGCTCTCACAACTTTTTCTACTTCTAGGGCTGTCTCAACATTTTGGGGATAAGGCATACCATGGGAAATAATAGTTGATTCAAGTGCAACAACAGGTTGATTGTTCTTAAGTGCTTCTTTTACTTCATCACTTATTACTAAATATGGGTTCATTCTCTATTCTCCTTGATTAACGATAATATAGTCTCATGTGATACTTGTGTGGATATAGTTTCATTGGATGTGAGTGCAATGGTTGAAGCGCCTATACAATAATCAACTAAAGCTTCAGCCTCCATAGCACAAGCTAAGCCTTTTACAATGGCTGCAGTAAAGGCATCACCTGCTCCAGTAACATTTATGACCTCACATTTAAATGGTGTTCGAAAAAAGTGTTGTGCTTCATCATGATAATAAACGCCCTTACTCCCTAAAGTTATGAAAACTCTGTTAATACCTAAGTCAACAAAATACTGGCCTGCTTTAATAATTTCTTTTTTGCTAGTAAGTTTATGACCATATAATATTTCAGCTTCAATTTTGTTTAACTTCACAGCATAAAACTTAGATAAGGAGTTTCTCACTCTTTGTGCTTTAGTCGTTGACACAGGATCTAAGATCAACTTGGTTTTATTTAACTGTTGTGTCAGGAATTCAATCACTGATTCTGATAGGTTAGCATCAATAATTGTATAGGGAGAATTGTTAACTTTCCTAAGCTTTTTCTCAAGAAATCGCTCATTAAGTAAGTTGGCAATTTCCATATCTGATATTGCAGCGATCATCTCACCAACATCATTTTGAATGTACATATAGGTAGACGTCCTATGGCTGTTTGTGAACAGGCAATCTTCAATATTAATCCCTCTGTCCCTAGCATTGTCTCGAATAAGATGACCCTCTTTGTCTTCACCAATAGCAGAGATCATACGTACATCTAAACCTAGTAGACTCATATTCTCTGCTATGTTACGCCCTACGCCACCTAAAGAAGTGGCAATCAGACCAGGATTGGAATCATACATGACTAACGCATGATTAGGTGCTCCTTGAATATCTACATTTGCGCCACCGATTACAGTCACAGGGTGGTCTATATTGGTAATATAACCTTTGCCTGCAATATAACCTTTTTTTATAAGATTGCTAATATGTACCGCTACAGAGGTTCTTGCAATATTTAGTTGACTTGCAATCTCACTTTGTGCAATCATAGGGTTAGATTCTATTAAATCAAATATTTCTTTTTCTCGATCCGTCATAAGGACTCCTTAATAGTTGTTTATATACTAAACTTATGTTTATAATCTCATGTTTTGTTCAAAAAGTCAATGAATTCCTTATATTTTTTCAATAAAAAAAGTGCCTAGGCACTTTTAAAATCTAGATCACTATTCTATGGACTTTTTTCTTGCCTTTTCACGATACAAGTTGCTATCTGCCATCTTAAGTAAGTCATCCATAGTACTCTGTAATTCATAGTTATATCTAGCATATCCAAGGCTTAGGCTTAACTTATATGGTTTAATTTTAAGGTTATTGAACTGGTCTAATTTTCTCTTTATTGTCAAAATGACATCTTTAATTTCCATCTCTACGCTTGTATTTTTAATGAGTACTGTAAACTCATCACCACTCATACGGGCGAATATAGAGTTACTTGACAATACCTCACTAACAGTATGGGCAATTTTCTTGATTGCGAAATCACCTTCATCATGACCAAACCGATCATTAATAGATTTTAAGCTATCAATATCTGCAAATATAACATAAAAAGGCTCACTCGTAAGAGCAGCGTTCTTAAAATACGCTTCTGACTCAATATAAAAACCTCTACGGTTATAAATGCCAGTCAGTTCATCTCTTACAGACTGTTTCCTCAACAACTCATTGGACAATTCAATCTCTCTTAAGACATTATTAAGCGCTCTTTCCGCTTCAAGTCTTTTGTTTGTTATCTGTTGTCTATTTAAAGCCTCACTGACTTGTCCTCTTAAAGTTTCATAAATCATTGGGTCTATACCATCTGCGCTAAAAACAATAAAGCCATACTGGGTGAGACCGCTAAAGAGTGATAAGAAGATTAAAGGTGTATTATTTTCTTGATTAATGATTTGATGTGGTAACATGGAATTAGTTACATAATACTGTGTATCTAACTTTCGGCCATGGTCATAGCCATAAACAAGTTCAGACATCATTGGGTATATAAAATTACCTAAACCTGTGTACTCTAAAGGACGCTTATATAGAGAAACATAACATTGGCTTATACCATATAAGTCCATACTCCTATTAAGAGTCTTATATATTTCTGTAAACGACGTAGCCCTATTCATATCTTGTACAACTTTTCTAGACATCAAGTACATACGTCTAAAATGGAATTGATGGTGACGTTCTTTACGCCGCATGCTTTCACCCATCAAGGTGTCAGCTAGGAACATAATATCTTCGATATTCTGAATTAGTATTGGGTGGCTTGTTAGTTCTAAGAATATAGATCTTAAGCCTACAGCAAGCTCTTGTAGTTCACAGTCCCTATTGGCATTTAGAATTGTAAAATTGGCCATCCTATTCAGACCTTTCACAAATTCACCATTTACTTTGCCATCTCTTAAATCTTTGACTAAATCTACAACTAAGCTCTGGGCGTAATCTTTATATATCTTTATTTTATCATCTTCTGGATTCATTGTTGTTAAGATGATTTCTATGATTTCCAAGAATCGATCAAATTCTACGCGACGACTGAAGCGACTTAAGGCTTCGTCTAAACCAAGGTCTTTTTCTTCAACTATATCTCTTATGGATGTAAAATCAGAGCCTACTGCAAGACAGCCACATGATTCTCTAACGATAATATTTCCTACAGTCAAACACACACCCGGCAGAGTTCTTCCATCTATCATCTCTATCATTTGCTCAATGGCTACTTGACTCATATGGGAAGTACGTTGGTCAAAGGTTGTAAAAGGCGGGAAGAAGTCTTGTGCCGTATCAATATTATCAAAACCAGTAATTGCAACATCTTCTGGAATTCTATACCCTAGCTCTGTCAAACGTAGGTATGCCCCTATGGCCATCTCGTCATTGGCTGCTACAATACCCCTTGGCATCTTTTCATTATGTCTGGCAAAATAGTCTACAGCAGCTTTCCCTGAATCATCGAAAAAGTTACCTTCATATACTTTTGCCTCGTTATATTCTAAACCATTAGCCTCTAATCTTGCCATATAGGCCTTATGGCGGTTAATCGCCTCATAATTCTTCATTGGTCCAGAGATAAAGGCTATATCTTTCATCTCATGGTGTTTTAACATGTGTTCAAACATAATATCCATTGACTTCATATTGTCAAGCATAATGTTAAGGGCACCTTCAACAGGTATAGATATGCTAATAATTGGTACATCTTTAAACCTAGCTGATAGTTTCTCAACACCGTCCTGACCCGAATAGTTTTCTAAAGAACTGAGCACCAAAATAATACCATCTAACATTTCTGTATTTGGCAAACTGAAGATTGTATTATGTTGTTGTTCATTCTCTTCCGGAGAATCCAGGGCAACACCACTAAAGAATAGAAGATGCATATCATGATGCTGACTGGTTTTTTTAAGGTTATTGGCAATGTTTGTCTGATACCTACCATCCATGGTATCCATAATAACACCAATTGTCTTACGATTAAGCATGATTCCCTCCACAAAAACTCTATCCTATTATATCAAAGTATATCATATATGAATAGGTCCCTAAAACACATAGGTATAAAGAACCAGCCCATATTAAATCCAAAATATGTACCATCTTAACTAAAATAAGTTCTTGATTAAGACACTATATAACTATATGATTAATCTATAGGAACAAATCTAATTTGCTAACACAACTATAATATGTACAAAGAGGATACTTATGAATTCTATAGAACAGTTTCAGTTCAAGGAGCCATATGACAGACACTTCACCATATTCTATTTAAATGACACAGATGATGAAGCCATCCACTGGCATAAACACTATGAACTTATTTATGTATTAGAAGGACAGGTTCAGGTCATATTTGAACAGCAATCATTGTCACTTAGCCAGCAAGATATCCTTTTTGTGGCGGCTTATGAGAACCACTCTATCATACAGGCAAAAGGCGCCAAGCTTATGATGATCCAGTTTCTACCAGACCTTGTTGATCCAAGTTTTAGGCAATTCTTTGAAATTAAATACCTTATTCCTATGATGAACCCAGATAAAATGGTTAAACTTTCTTCCAAAGACAGGGAATTCTTAAAGTGGATGTTTGACGATATTCTTTTCAACTATGACCATACTTCAATTGCCTCAACCATGGCCATTAGAGGTAGTATCATAAGGCTCATAGCTTTCCTTATTAACGACCGCCACCTTAACATGCCTAAATTTGCCAATGACAAACAACAGCAGGTTAGCAAGATTTTGTCTGTCCTCGAGTTTCTTCAACACCATTTTCCAGAGGAACTTAATGAGAAAAAGGCTGCTGAAATTGCTGGTTATAACTACTCTTACTTTAGTGATCTCTTTAAAAAGGTTATTGGACAGACATTTACAGAATATACAAATTACTTAAGGTTAAGTGAAGCTAAAAATCAACTTATATCTAGCAAGCAAAGTATAACCGTGATATCAGAAAACGTCGGTTATCGTAACCTCTCTTACTTCAACCGTATGTTTAAGAAGTACACCAGTATGACACCTCGACAATATAGACAAGCAAACACCTAGAAAGGACTTGCAATGAATAGACAAGCTATCTCACACCAACCAAAAAGCAAACAAGCTTATGCTGTAGATCCTAAAAGCTTACACATCCGATTAACCACAGCTCGAGGTGATTTCAATCAAGTTAAACTTCTAGCTTTTGATCCTTTTAATTGGATGCCGGGTGAAACCCCAACAGATCATTGGGTCTTTGACACAAGCTGTATTCAAGAGGTTTCAATGACATTAGAACATCAGAACGATTTATATGACTATTGGTTTGGCATAATTGATGAAGTTGAGACTGTAAGAATTCGATACGGCTTCTTATTAGAAGATACGGATGATACATATTTCTATGGTTCACATCACTTTTTTGATAGTGCTCAGTTTGAAGAAAGACGTTTTGAGACTAATGAGTATTTTAACTTTCCATATATTAATAGAGAAGATATATTCACTGCACCTAGTTGGGTAAAGGATACAGTATGGTATCAAATATTCCCCGAACGTTTTGCCAATGGGAATTCTTCACTTAACCCAGAAGGTGTTCTTCCATGGAATAGCAAGACCGATGTCAGCAATGAGGACTTTTTTGGTGGTGACTTACAAGGTATAATTGATCACTTAGATTATATCAAGGACTTAGGTATAGGTGGTATTTACTTTTGCCCAATCTTCCATTCCCCTTCGAGTCACAAGTATGATACCACGGATTACTTTAACATTGATCCAAGTTTTGGTAGAAATGAAGATTTCAAAAGATTAGTAGATGAAGCCCATAAGAGGGGTATTCGAGTCATGTTAGATGCTGTCTTTAACCATTGTGGTTTCTACCATCCCTACTGGCAGGATGTTGTAAAAAAGGGTCGAGACTCTGAGTTTTTTGATTGCTTCTATGTACATAAGACACCTGTTGTAAACTTTGGAAAGAATGGTAAAAAAGGCCATCTCACCTATGATGAGATGAAAAATCTCAACTATGAAACTTTTGCCTATGCTTCAAATATGCCTAAACTTAACACAAACAATAAACTTATGCGAGATCATCTTCTAGAGGTGGCAGAATTCTGGATTAAGGAATACAAGATTGATGGTTGGCGTCTAGATGTCTCAAATGAAGTATCCCATGATTTCTGGAGAGCTTTCCGCCGGAAGGTAAAAGACCTTAATCCTGATGTTTATATTGTTGGTGAAAACTGGGATAATTCCTATCCTTGGCTGGTAGGAGACCAATTTGATGCAGTAATGAATTATGAACTTCTCAACGTCATATGGGATTTCATAGCTACATCCGATCGTATTAAAACCCCAATAGGCGTTAAAGCCTTCACCTATCATCTTGGTGACTATCTAATTGAGTACCCAAAACATGTTAGTGCACATATGTTTAATATGATGGATAGCCACGATACACCTCGTATAGTCAACATTTGTGAAGGTAATCTTAGTAAAGCCATGCTGATTTATGTCCTGCAAATGATTATGCCTGGCTCCCCTAGCCTCTACTATGGTAGTGAAATTGGGCTAAAGGTTGACAGAGAATGTATGACTTTTGAAGGAGCAACAGAACATACACTATATAAACAAATTAAAAGACTGATAGAGCTTCGACATAAACATCCTTCAATGACATCAGATGTGTTTGAATGGTTAGTCATTGATGAGGTGAGTAATAGCTTTGTACTTAAAAAAACGACAGCAAATGAAACCCTATATCTTGCACTAAATAATAGTCCATCATCAGTAGTATTAGAAGCTGCAGGTATCAGTTTCAAACTAAAACCTTATGGGTATCAAATTGAATTTCAATAAAAGAAAAAGCCCTTCGTCTATGACGAAGCGCTTTTTTTCTTATACTCAGTATATTTCTTGCTACTACCCTTACACTGGTCTGCAGGGTACTTAATTTCATTCTTATCTATCTTTTGGTGGATAGCTCCTTCAAGGTCAATATCAAGTACGTCAGCCATTAATAGACAATAGCTCATGACATCAGCCAACTCATCAGAGACTTCATCTTTATTAAAAGTGCCATCCCATTGAAAATGTTCAAGGAGCTCAGCCGCTTCAATGGTAATTGATTTTGCCAAGTTCTCAGGTGTATGAAATTGGCGCCAATCTCTATCGTCTCTAAACTTAGTTAGACGTTTCTTCAACTCATCCATTCTAACCTACTTCTTAAATTTATTGTTGTTTGCCTCTATTTCAGCCAACATTTTTGCAATAGCAGGATCTTGCTCCTTCTCAAAAGATTCACTGACTTCTCTCATACGATCTGCTCTTCTTTTTGATTCTGCCATTTCTTCACTAATTGCATCATTATCTTTCATGACTATTCCTCCATCTAATTCATCGCCCAAAGTCTACACCCTCATCATAATATGCTAACTCATAGGTGTCAAGTCACCTAAAGTCTAATTCATATCAGATTTTTGAAGCTGTACTGTCTGGCGAAAAACACCAGGTGTCATCAATCTATGTTTCAGGAAATTTCTAGACAAAGTTTTGCTTGTATTGTAACCAACTTCTACAGCAATTTCTGTAATTGTCATCTCTGTTGATAAAAGAAGCTCAGATGCATGGTTGACCCTAACAAAATTCAGAAAATCCTCATAATTCTTCTCTACTTGATAAAGAAGGATTTTGTTCAATGATTTTACAGATAAACCATGTTGTTCAGCAACCATCTTTGGACTCAGCGGGTCCATATGATGACGGTAGATATAATCTATAACAGAAAATGACACTTTCGTTTCCTTTATTTTACAGATACGGTTCACTTTCTGATAGGTTTTCCTATAGTCGTTAGCATTCATACCAACTCGAGCAAGAAAGACCTTACTAATATGAGCCCCATCAACAAAGCCTAAAATTTCAGCTAATTCTTCCATGGTAAAATCTGTATACAACAAGAAATTAATGGTTTTCCCTACCCTCATTTCATTGAGTAAATCAAAGAATGAAAGACCTGTTGTTTTATGAATATAAGAGCTGATGGTTGATTCACTTAAATAGAACAAAGATGCCAATTTCTTCAACGTTAACTTATCACTAAGGTGGTTATAAATGTATTGGAGAATTTCAGAGTAATCTCTGACCATAGGTGATAACTCATCTGCTACACCATCCATCTGACCAACTCGGTAGAACTGAACAATTAGCTCAACAATTTTATTGGTTAAATATATATTACTTAAATACCTAGCCTGACGGCTACTAATGGTAGACTCAATCCCAATTTCACCCCTTAATTGTTGAAAAATCATCTGAATAGTGTCCCTTTTGGCTCCTTCACAATAGATAACCGGCTTATCCGTTAAATCCTGAGTAATGTTAATAGGCTCATTGCTAGTGTTGTAGAAAGACTTAACAATCCTGTTAACCCCATCAAAGTAGTACTTTAATAAAAAGTATTGTAGAGGCTCTTCTACTTCAAAAACATCCGTTGTTTGCCAGGGTAATATAGAAACCAACGTCCCAGGTTTCAGCACATAAACCCTACCTTGAAGACGAATTTTACCTCTTCCTTCATTGATGTATAGAAATCTAGACATCTGATGAATTAAAGGTTTAGTTGGTTCTTCAATCAATTCAACATCCAAGCTACATACTGCATGCTGATCATAATCGGATACAAACTGGCTCTGCATTTTAATCGTATCTTTCATAATAAGCCTCCCATATTCAATGTTTTCACTATAATGCGCCTTTATTTTCTTGTCAATATACAAGGGACATATACCGTCATTTTTCTTGTATATTATGAAATGTCCGTAGATTATTCTTCTAAGTAAAGCCACCTATTCACCCCAATAAATTCAGCCAGCCCAGCTTATCAGGACTATAAATCGATATTTCTTCGGAAAATCGCCTTAATTTATTACAAACCTCTGCTTTGTCCAAGGACTTAAACACCGCATAATACAAGAATGCCTTCATTTAAAGTCTGACATGCAAGCCAATAATCCTTTATCCTATGATTAGAGTAAGCAATGTCGGCTACTAGCCGCAAATTTATATTAGAAGGATGACGCATATGGACAAAAAAAGAATTGTTGTTGCCCTAGGTGGTAACGCACTAGGAAAAACACCTACAGAACAAATAGAAGCAGTTAAGCTGGCGGCAGATGCCATTATTAATTTGGCTGCACAAGGTCATGATGTCATTGTAGGACATGGAAATGGTCCTCAAGTAGGCATGATCAACAATGCTTTTTCAATTGGTTCAACAAGTGACTCCAGTATTCCAGCTATGCCACTAGTTGAATGTGTTGCCATGTCTCAGGGATATATTGGTTATCATTTACAACAGGCTATTAAAGATGCACTACATCAAAGAGAAATGGTTCAAGGGGTTGTTAGTCTTGTGACACAAATTGTCGTAGACCCTACAGACCTCGCTTTCCAAAACCCTACCAAACCAATTGGTGTGTTTTATAGTGAGCAAGAAGCAAGGCAAATAGCTACAGAAAAAAACTGGCTTTTTAAGGAAGATTCTAATAGAGGGTTTAGACGTGTTGTTCCATCCCCTCAACCTAAAGAAATCATCGAACTTGATACCATAAACACTTTAGTTGATAATGGTTTAATTGTCATCACCGTTGGTGGAGGTGGCGTTCCAGTCATAAAAGATCTGCAGGGACTTCATGGTGTTGACGCCGTAATAGATAAAGATCGCTCTAGCGCTCTTCTAGCAAGAGAACTAGGTGCTGATATATTAATGATTCTAACCGCTGTGGATCAAGTGGCCATTAATTTGGGTAAACCTAATCAAGTCGCTCTAGAAACATTAACAATAGATGAGGCAAGCCATTACCTACTAGAAGGACAATTTGGTGTTGGAAGTATGATGCCTAAAGTTGAAGCCTGTATGGACTTTGTTACAAATCAACCTAAAGGCACAGCAGTCATCACCTCCTTGGAACTAGCAGGCCAAGCCTTACAAGATGGTGTTGGTACTAAGATTGTACTTGATAATTCTAAAATCAATGTAAAGACAAGAGCAAAAGTTTACGCTGTATAAAATCACAAAAGGACTGAATCGAATAAGATTCAGTCCTTTTTTTGTGGAAAGAAAAGTAATACAAGCGATATGATGAAAAATGACTGAAAGGTTATTAGAATAAAACATGAATGTTCAACTCTCTTTTCAAGTTTCTTATTCCATGTATTCTTCACTATGATCATTTTTCTCTCCGTCGTTTCTAACTAACTACTGGCACTGGAATAATTGCCAATTCCCTTCTTAAAAAGATATGTTGCTAACAAAAAGAATAAACCTGAAGCCACAAATGTCCATATGTATATTTTGAAATCTCCAAGAGAAGTTAATACATATGTTGGGCCAGAGGCAATTAAGGCATATGGAACTAGTACCATGAAGAATATCTTAAATCCTCCTTGAAAAGCTGAACCCGGAATTCTAAAACCTAATTCTATAATCTTATTCTCAATTTCTTGAATGGACTGTATTTTCACAACCCAAAAAGCCATTACCCTGAGTAAAACCATTAAAGAATACATTAACACATACATGGAAATCATGGCTAGAATGTAAAATATTACTTGTATAGGTGCAATCGTCATCTGACCAAATGTGACACCAAAACTAACAATCATAACACCAAGGACTGCAATAAACAGAGAACCTGGATTAAGTCGATCAAAGGATACAAGGAAAAGTGGGTTGACTGGCTTGATTAAATATCTGTCCAGGTCTCCAGTCCTTATTTTCTCAGGTATCGAAATAACACCAAAGAAATAGGTCCCCATAGCAAAACCATCCACAATAGTGAAGGTCCCTGTAAATATAATTATTTCATGTAAGTCCCAGCCATTAATACTATCAACTAAAGTAAAAATAGTACCAAACATCAATATCTGTACAATAAACAAAGTGCCATCGGCAAAAAATGCCGCCCAGAAATCAAAGCGATATATAAGTTTGCTACTCATCTTAAATTGTAATAGACGCCATAATAATAGAATATAGTGCTTCATTATACACCTACCCCCTCATAATATCTAAACAGTCGTTTGAACATAAATTGATTCAAAATAACAAGACCTATAATCCAGCTTGAGACAATGATTAACCCTTGTAGGATATTCCCCTGATTCATACCAAGTAACAAGCTAGCTGGGTAATAAAGTATGTAGTAAAAGGGCAGATACATAACAACCCTTTCAACGACCTCTGGTAGAAAGCTTAGTGGTATAAGCTCCCCTGATAGAAAACTAATGATATCAAGTGTGGCAAAAAACAAACCAGCTATCTCTATAACTTTAAAACTAAACATAGTAATTAAATAGTTAAGTTGAGTCATCAATAATAGTCCCAGAATAACAAAGACTGCTGTAATGGCAATAGCATCAGCATCAGGTGTGTACAGCTGCTTTCGAAACACTAATATCCAGCCAATAAAAGCCAAACCATTAATTCCAACAACATAAAAGGTCTTGCTAAAAGATAAGGACATAAAGACCAATATTGGGTTAATCGGTCTAACGACATATTTGGTGAATAGACCTTGTCTAATTTCATTATAGAACTGCCATACCATGTCCTTAGACTTCTCTAATTGCATAAAAAAGGCAACCGCCAAATAATAGGTCATCATCATTTCAAAGGTATATCCACCAATGACAGTCTTACCTTTAAAAATCGCGGACCATAAGATATAGGCCAGTAGTATTTTAAATATTGATAAAAAAGCACCACTCATTACATCAAACCTATAGGCAATTTGCTCCTTAAAACCAATCTTAATTAACTCAAAGTATTTCCTCATTTAGTCACCTCATTGGCCTTTGATTCTTCCTCTATGAAGTGTTCACCTTCTCCCTCATAGAGCTTCTCAACCTTATCAATAAAAGATTTCTCATCTATCTGACCGATTGGTTGGTCATATATTTTTAGTCCCTCATTAATGACCACTACCCTATGACACAACTTTAGTATATCGGCCATGTAATGGGAGGTTAAAATAATGGTTACATTCTGTTCCTTGTTAATTTTCATCAAGAACTCCTGCATTTTCTTCTGGGCTACAAGATCAAGACCAATTGTCGGCTCATCCAGATACAGGATTTTAGGATTATGAAGTAGTGATAGAATAATTTCCATCTTCATTCGTTCTCCTAATGATAGCTTTCTCACTTGAACATATAGAAGGTCTTTTACATCAAATAGTGTTGTTAGACTCTCTATCCTTTGTTCAAAGTCTTCTTTTCCTATCTTATAAATATGTCTATGTAAAACAAAGGAATCCATTGCGGGAAGATCCCACCAGAGCTGACTCTTTTGCCCCATTACAACTGAAAAACTTCTTTTATATTCATTCTTCAATTCTGAAGGGGTGTAGCCATCTACTGTAACTATACCTCTGGTCGGACGAATGATTCCTGTCATCATTTTTATCAAAGTTGTCTTACCTGCACCATTGGGTCCAATTAGACCTATAATTTGCCCCTCCTCAACCTTAAGATTAAAGTCCTTAACCGCAGTCTTAGTTAGGCTTGTTCTCCTAAATAATGTTTTAAGTGTTTGCTTAACACCTTCTTTTTTCTCGAAGTAGGTGAACTCCCTACTTATGTTCTCTAGATTAATCATATTGAACCCCATTTCTTTCAATGTATTGTAAAAATAGTATCAATGAAAAGTACAAAAAAAGAACCCTATAGGTTCTTCCATCTTCATGTCTATTTTAATGTTCATTTATAGTCAATCCTATTACTACAGATTGCAGTATTGTTTTCTATTCTATAAATGATCATCAAATTAAACACAATAAATAGACGTTCCTAAGTCACGTTCTTCATTCTGCAATTTCCTAATATCATTATAGATTAGACAAACACACACCACCTTTACTTGTAAGTTATACTATGACTCTATCTTATCTACCAACTATTTACTAGGGATAGATTATTTATAATAGTGCCTTACTTAAATCCTTGTTTATTGATAATTGTATATTCATTGCCAATTCTAAAGTATGGGCAACTAGCTTCTCGATTATACCTCATTTTTGCCGCATCATCTTGATCAATGTTTAGAGAACAATAGTGCTCATCTAACTCTTCATCATAGTCATAATAAAGACAATACCCACATTGGTTGCTTTTATTCATCGTTTCACTTCCTCAAATCTAAATCAATTTCATCTATATATCGAACAAAAATCCCAACTAAATCTCCATCGAACAAACGACCAGACTCTCTTATCAACTCCTCAAGTGCTGCTTCTTTCGTTCTAGCCTTCTTATAAGGGCGATTAGATGTCATGGCATCATAACTGTCTGCAATAGAAATAATTTTAGCTGCTATACATATATCCTTTTCCATTAGACCATAAGGATAACCAGACCCATTCAAACGTTCATGATGTTGTATAACAATATCTGACACTGCTTTAGGAAAATGATCTTTTATAAGTTCATAACTTTGGTTCACATGTAATTTCATCATGTCAAACTCTTCATCTGTAAGCTTACCAGGCTTTAATAACAGGGCATCTGATATGTTGATTTTACCTAAATCATGGGCTAAAGCTGCAAGAGAAAGATAGGCAATATCCTGGCCTTTCATTCCATGTTTTAGGGCTAAGCGTTTGGCTAAACTGTTCACTCTAAGTGTATGATCTCTTGTATAAGAATCCTTTTTTTGGATTTCTTCTAGATTCTCCATGATAAGACTGCTCTCATCATCAATCAATCCAAATACCTCCGGACTTGTTGTCCAGAAGAATTCTGTATCTTCAAGAACATCTAATATAATATCCTCTTGAATATCCTTGGCAACAATAATATCACCTTCACCAAACATCAAGCCATTATCACACCTTTTGACTCGACCTCTCATGATTCTATAGATATTCTTAGTATTTTTACATTCTCTTTTTAGGATGATTTTGAAGGCACCTTTAACGGCACAAAAACGTACAACAACTTCATCTTTAGTCTCTCTAACAAGTTCATAAGAGGAAACGTGACTTTTGCCTATTTTTCTTGTTTCTTTTGGTTTAGGGTTCTTCATTTTTGTCACCAATTAAGTCTTACATAGTTTACTAACAACAAATTCATTATACATGAAGACGGATTCCTTTGCACTAGATAAAGCTTAAATTATCCTAAACCACACTTGACATCAATTGTTCTATGGCAATTTTCTGATGGTTAATCTGTTCTTCATTTGATCTATAACCAACTCTTAAAGTGGCTTGAATGTCTTGTACTTTACGTTCAAGTTGTTTCATCTGTGACTGGGCATTGTTAATCTTTGATTGAACTGATATGTCAACTAATAGGCCATCAAATAAATAATCAGCAATGCTTAAAAACTCATCGATCTCTACATTGAAGTTAATACCTTGTCCTACGTCTTCAAGTTCATTGTTTAAGTGCCTGAGTTCATACTTAAGTTGTTGCATGATAGCTTGTGCTTTGTCAATTTCTCCATGTTTTGCCATGGTTGTGATCATTCCACCGCCTAGAATGTCCCAAGTACCCCAGTTCTCAGCTGACTCTAAGGCTTTTAGGGTATCGTGGATTTTTACCATCACTTTCCCAGATGCCGTCATAGCCTCTTGAATCTCTAGTAATAGCCTGTTGTGGTCTTGAATGACAAAATCTGCTTGCTCCATCTGTTCCCAGATATTCGGCAACCACTCCTGTATGTATCTCTGTTTCCTTGATAAAGCCAATTTATAATCTGCTTGCAAAATCGTCTCATCCTGCTCTCTTTCAAGTAGATTAACATATTCTTTTTCACCCTCTGTAATATAGGCTTTTAGCTCATCAATTTCTTTCTTTACAGTTAAAACTTCAACTTCTTCTTTATCTAAACGTTCAGTTTTACGATTAATAAGTGAGTAATAGAAGTTACTCAAACTCATACCATTGAGTTTTTCTACATCTCTCTCTTCTTTCTTCAACTGTGCCATCAGCGCTTCAAGTTTAGCTTTATTGGATTCATTGTCACTATTACATTGTAATAGTTGCTTTTTAATCACCGTCTGTCTTTGGATTGCATCAAGGCAGGACTCTACCTCAAGATTAATCTCATATAATTCTTCCTTATTCATTTTTCTCTCCCCTTTGCTAACTTAACTATTTATATGTTTATGCTATTTTACCACTTCGTTAAATTATTCGCAATTTATGATGAATAAATGGCTCAATGGGCCTATCCCACTGAGCCAATATTGTTTATTTAATAGATTCTAGATACTCTGGTACTGTTCCTTTAAAAATCAACTCATCCGAAGTAATTTTAAATGCTTCAATACTAAAACTTCCATTGTTTCTTAAGGACTTATTGAGCAAGTTGTTAAGGTCTGGTTCATACTGGTCTACAAGATTCTGTGGTACTGGCGCACCATTCACCCTAAGTTCGTCAACTACGATATCAAAGCCAACACCCTCTATATATGTCATGTTCATAACGATATGTAGGGTTGTTCCAGCACCTCTATCAACAATAAATGCATAATTGTCTAAACCATCTATAATATCGTAGATACCACTGATGTCCTCTGATATACTAGCAAACACCTCCATTTTATCCTCTCCAACAAGACGAATGTTGAAATCAGCAAATAGATTTTGACCACTGTAGCTGGCTTTGGCTGGTGATGCATTGATGATTGAAACCATCATCATATGTTTAAATACAAGGGGTCTTGAAGCCTTCTTGGCACCTAAAGAAGCCTCTGTACTGTGTCCACTAAAGAAAGCTGTCAGTTCTTCACTCGTAAAGCTTGTGTCAACCTCAACTGAACCTCTTGCCGTCACATTTCCCTGAAGTAGATCCATCATATTAAAATCATAGTTTTCTTCTTTAATGTTTGTCTTTTCGTAGAATGACACTTCGTCATCTACTGTATAAGTCACTGGTTCTGGTATATTCTGTTTGAAGAACATGGTTGCACCTACAACACCACCAATAATCAGTACAATAATCACAACCATAATGATGACTAAAACCAAACAGCCATGTAAACATCCTTTTTTTTCTTTACTCATTAACCCACCTTACCTTCCATACATCCTACATTTATGTTCCTACAATCATTATACCAAAACTCACCCGGCAAATATATAAGCACATTGCTTGGCCATCATAGCATAAAGGCATTACTTCAAATACCTAGTTCTTACTGATTGATATTTATTTGCCAACAAACAATTATGCCTAATTCTGTGATATACTTTAATAGGGAATTCATTTAAAGAAGGACTGGGTATGTATATGAACTTTTTGGGCTATCACGACGGTTTAGAACCTAATGATAAATTCACTTACATCATCAATTGCATTAGTATTGGTTTATTAATAACCTTTCTTTTGTTTTATATTTTTGTGACCAAAACACCTTTATTAACAATCCAATCTTTGGTATGTCTTGCTATTTTTCTATATGTCTTCCTATTACTTAAACATAAAAAGTTTTTTGCTGCAAAAATCTTTCTCATAACTGGCTTATTTATACAAGAGAGCTCTGTTGTTTTTTTCTGGTTCCCTAAAGAAACACATTTAAACTATTTTTACTTTGTTGTTATCCCAATTGCCTTTTTTGTTGGTAATTTTTCGATTCCAAGAGAACGGGTTTACATGATTGTCACAAGTGCACTGGCAACGATTCTGCTAATTTTAAGCGAAACAATACCTACTGTCTCCTTAATCTCCTTATCAGATGAACTTATCAAAACTTTCAACATCATCTCCACTATGTCAACAATGTCATCCATAGTTGTGGTTTTCTACTTCTACGGCAAAAACTTGAATGTCATTCATGATAAGCTTCATATACTTGCCAACACAGATGGGTTAACAAACATCTCCAATCGTCGGGTTTTATTTGAAGAAGGTGGCAAAATATTTGAAGCATGTCAAAAGTTCAATAAGAATTTTACCTTCATAATTTTTGACGTTGATTTTTTCAAGAAGATAAATGATCAATACGGTCATCTAGTAGGTGATGACATTCTCAAACAAATGACTAAGATATTACTTAGTAATACAAGAAAAACTGATATTCTCAGCCGCTATGGTGGTGAGGAATTTGCATTACTCCTAAAAGACACAAAGCCTAGTTCAGACACGGACTTAATCAATGATATTATAAGTACAATTGCTGCCCACCCATTTGAGTTAGAGGATGGCCAAGTGATCAACATGACCATAAGTGCAGGCATCACAACCTATAATGGACAATTTGATAGTTTCGTCTCTGTTGTTCAAACAGCCGACAAGGCCTTATATCAAGCCAAAGAAGCCGGCCGTAACTGTCTAATAGTCTTAGATGAAGCTCCTTTAACCCCTTTATAAAACATCACCATCTATTCTCAGTTGTTTGTAGATCCCTATGAATTCATTCTGAGCATCTATAACCCTATCTATGTTTGCCTGACCTATCAAGTCGTAGGCTTCCCATAAATGAATTTTTCTGTTCTCAGGTAGCGTTGAATAAATCATGTCAATCATTTTATCCTCTGAACCAATCAACACCAATGCAATTAAAATCAAATCACACTCTCTCAATAACCTTTGCATTGAACGTTGTTGAATGTGTTTAAAAACCTGATTGAACTCTTTATTGTTGGTTGTTATCCTCATATGTAACAAGGGATTTTCTTTAGGTTCAGAACCTTCTTTAAAGTGTACATTCTCAATATATGCTATACCAAAGTAGGGGTATAAACGCTCCCTAATCTCCCAAGGATACAAGCCTTCCTGAATCATTAATATTCCTTCAATGAATAAAATGTAATCTAATAGTTCTTGATATGTGTAGTCAGTAGCAGCCACATACTTATATAACATATCCTTTAACTCATGGGCCTGAATTCCCTCAAGTAATACGTTTAATGCCTTCTTCTGAAAAACTGTATAGTCTCCATTATTCAATTGCTTCTCTAAGCTTAACAGACCTTCTTTATGGGCCTCTTTTGCTAATTTGATGATTGTGTTTAATGTTACTAAAGATTGATCCTTATCCTTCGAATTACAATGTTTTAACTCGTATACTAATTGATGCATCTCTGTCGTCTCCTTTGCCTTTAAGGTATTGGTTCTAATCATGGTCCTGTAATGATTTGGGGTGACTCCGTAATAACTTTTGAAGGCTCTAATAAATGTATCCACATGGCCAAAACCAATTGCTAATCCTATGTTTAGAACACTTTCGTCTGAATTGATTAGACTATAACTTGCCTTAACGATTCTTCTTCTTCGAATATAAGCCCCTATAGAAGTACCTATCTCGTGGACAAACAAGCGATGAAAATGAAACCTTGAATAACCATTTTCTTTTGCAATGCTTTCGATATTTAGTGGATGGCCCATATTTTCTTCAATGTATTCTATGGTTTTATCTATGTCCTTTATCACTACAGATCACCTCCTATCTATAATTAGTATACGTTCTTTCATCGATCTATGTCTCGACGTTCCTTGCTATTTTAATCGCATAGAACAAAAGCGACTTTGTCGCTTTTGCAGCGCCGAATATGGTCTGCAGGACAATTCAATACATATTCGTGTGTTTCCTGCGGAGCATTTTTTGTTTGCTGGAAAGAATGACTTACCTAGCAAACAAGAAAGGCCCTTCAATTAATGAAAGGCCTCTCAATACTTATGAATTTTTATTGTTTACCGGTTTTGAATCAATAATGATGTCCCCTTGATTGTCATTCGCACTTCCTACCACAACCATTTTTGAAGGTTTTAAAGCTAAAATGACTAGAGCAAACAACATAATGAAGAACATAATCCTAAAGGCCTTATCGCTAAATAATTTTTCGTCCATAATACATCTCCTTTTACTCAATCACATTTATTAGGTTTCTTTCCTTAATTCTACCAATAAACAGTCTGACTGACCAGATACTTCTGTAAATAAGACTAAGATTCTGGCTGACAAGACGGACAGAAATATATGCTACCACCCATATAAGCCTTTTTCTCAATTAAACTTCCACAGACTTTACAAGGCTTTCCATTGGTCAACTTAGATAGTTTAGATTCATAAGCCCCAGCACAGGCAAAAAGGTCCTTCTCGGTGTCTCTACCACCTTTTACTGCCATGTCATGAAGGGTTCCTCTAATTGAATCAAATAGCTTACGGTAATCGTCGTCGCTTAGACTCTGCATTTTTCTTTTTGGGTGCAACTTAGCGTTAAAGAGAATATCCTGTAATACACCATTGCCAAGACCTGGTATACGTTGTTTGGTTGCAAGAACTTCCTTTAAACTTTTCTTAGACAGGACTTCATCTCCAACAAGGGCCATAAAATAGTCAAAATCAAAGGCGTCACTTAGGGGTGATGGTTTGGATATAGCACCATTGTAGTAGTCATTGTCCGTCTCCTTATCAAAGCACCATAAGCCTCCGTACATCTGAACACTTCCCACCAATATACAATCATCATCAAATTCTACAAGTAGCTGATGTTTTTTGGGTAGCTTTTCTCCCTTCACCAGATATCTAAGGTTGATCCCTTCAGTATAAATAAGATGGGCAGTTTCTACATGTAGATCCACATACCCCGCCTCTGCCTTGACATTACTAATGGTCTTTCCCGCAAGAATTCGATTGTAGACATCTGAATCCCCACTGATCCATGCAAACTTATGGGGTGACTGGTTGGCTGTCACTTCACGAATAACTTTACCAACAACCGTCTCTTTAAGTTGCTCTGCTAACACATATGCTTCAGGTATTTCTATCATCGTTCAACCTCCTAATCAAAAATAATCTCCATTACTATTATAGCTTAAAATCTTGATCAGAAATGACATAAAAATATTAATCCTAGTCAAGTGTACTCATTTCACCTCTTTTACGTTATAATGATGCTTGGACCATTCTAATATAAGGACAAGGACATCTTATGGAAATATCAAGTAAAAAGATAAGACAAAACTGGATACTCATTATACTCGTCATGGTGACTGGCCTTTTTTTGGTTGGTCTTTATGTCTCTTTTAGTGGAGCAAAAATAGCTGACCAAGCAAGCTCCAACTTCTATGACTATAACTTAAAGGACCGCAAACTCCAGATTCAGACAGAAGTTCATAACAGATTAGACGAAATAGCCTATGAGAATAACAATTTACATAATACCGAAAAAGAAATTATAAGCAATAAGGTGCTTAGCTCTGCTTCCATCTTAGAAAGCTTCAGCATTGATAACAATCAGACCTTAGATGTTGACCAAAGAACCATCGTGAATGAATACCTTAAACTTGCCCAACTTGATGAGGACTATTATTACTTCATCCTAAGAGGTGATGGGACCAATTTACATACGGAATCCGATCCAACGATTGATAATCTATATATGTATAATGTCCAAGATATAAAAGGAACTTACTTCATTCAAGATATGCTTAAATCAAAAGACACTAAAGAAGGTATCTTCCTTGACTACTACTGGCCTAAATCTCCAGAAACAGATGCAATGAAAAAAACAGCTTTCTGCTATTACATCGAAGCCTATGATGTGATCATTGGTACTGGTTTCTATCACGAAGATATTAAATTAGCACTTCAAGATAAAATCTATACACGACTACAAAGCTATTATGAGAACAAAGACAACTATATTTTTGTTATCCAATATGATTCTATCGCCAAGGTTTTTGGTAACCCTGATTTCATTGATACCCCAACTGGTGATTTACCAGATATTGACGGTGCTTCAATTCATAAGAAGTTTAAAGATATGGTTGAGACAAACGGCTCAGGCTTTGTTTCCTACCAGTTCTATAGAAGAGGAGAAAGCCGAATTTCCGAGAAAATTTCTTATGTCCACCACCTCGGAGACTGGGATGCTTACATTGGCTTAGGTTTCTATATGGACGATCTAAGGGCAGAAGTTGACAATAATACTCGACTATTTAACAATCACGTCTATAACCAAACTATTTTCATTGTTATTGGACTTATGCTTGTATCTGTCTTTGTTTATTGGTTCATCCGCAGAGGGTCTTTTTTAGAAAAAGAATACATGAAGCAAGGTGATATCGTCTTTGAAGACCTATTCTTTCACTCAATTGAAGGCATTATCGTTGTCTCTCTTAAAGGGCAACTTATGTATCAGAATAACAATGCTAAACGCTTGTTCCACGGCGAACTTGGCAAGTACTTAAATGGCTTTGAATTGGAACTAGAATTAAAAGAGGCTGATGTCTACACCTTTACAACTGAAAGTGAACGTACTTACTATGTAACCGTACGAAGAGAGAGCGTCTCCTTTAGAGGTCATGATAGTTATGTTTATTTTGTCCATGATATAACCACCAGCTACCTAAAATCCAACGAGTTGGCAAAATTAGCCTTAACCGATGACTTAACAGGGCTTGGTAATCGACGGGCCCTACGTAATGATTTTGAAGACTTAAGTTATGACCTTGAACCCGATGAGAATGTTATACTTGCCATGATTGACATCGATTACTTCAAGAAAGTCAATGATAGTTACGGTCATCGCTTAGGGGACCAAGTTTTAGTCTCATTAGCAGATATCATAAAGAATCGTATCCGTTATGGCGATGTCTTTTACAGGTACGGTGGTGAGGAGTTTATCCTAATCCTTAGAAATATTTCTTTAGGCCATGCCAAGGAGCTGGTAGAACACTTAAACCTCCTATTTAATGAAAAGACATCTGAGAAATATAGTATTCCTTGTACCTTCAGTGGTGGTATGGTCTCCATCGCACATCAGCATCGTGGTAAGCCTATCCAGGACTTTGTAGACCTCGCAGACAAACTCTTGTATGAGGCAAAAATCACTGGTAGAAATCGAATGGTCACTGAAGAGGATCATCTCTAATCCACTTATAGAATTAGTCAACCCCACTAAGACATTTACCATGTCATAGTGGGGTTTTTATGTTCAAATAAAAAACTTGACTTATTTTATATATTCGAATATTATAATATTCAGTTATTAGGATATTGTATACAATGTCCACCACGTTATGGTGCCAGATTAACATTCGAGCTATCAAATGCTGATCTAACACCACAACATAGTTTTCATAGGAAAGGTGTTATTATGAACAAAAAAAAGAACTTTCAACATTACTCATGGATGATCATTGTCACTTTCTTTCTCCTTGGTATATTAGATATCCGCTTTGGCATCTTAGGTTTTATCTGTATGGGTGCTCCAATGTATCACGCTTTAAAAGGAGAAGGTAAACTTCACTGCGCTAAGTACTGCCCTCGTGGTTCATTTCTTGGCAAATTTCTACAGAAACTGTCTCTTGGCAACACACTCCCTGCCAAATATAGGTCAAGGAAAGTTAAACACTTGCTCTTAGGTCTTATGGGCCTTTTACTATCATTCTCCCTCATCCATAGTGGCTTTGTATTTGAAGCAATGGCTTTTGTCTTGTTACGCTTTATGTTTATGTCTTTTATGGTAGGGATCCTTATGGGTCTATTCTTCAAACCAAGATCCTGGTGCCAAGTTTGCCCAATGGGTCATGCAGCCGCCCTTATAACTGAGGTTAAGAAAGAACGTGAATGGCAAATGTAGCTCTATGCCATTCCTTTTACTTGCTAAAAAGTGGCATCAAATCCATATATACATCTTTGGTGCCATTCTCAGTGTAATTAGGTATATTGCCAAGACGCCAAACTGAGATATCATAAATACCAAACATCTTAGCTAACTTTATTTTCTCATCCACACTTCTAGAATCCTCGTACCATATTGTGTTATAAAGTTCTTTTTCACTATCATAGTATTTTGCATAAGGATTCCTAGATAATGTACCCATGAATAATTCTGTATCGTCTTTTACAAGACGGTTATAAATCTGCTCATAAGTTGGTTTATATGCTTTCTGATTAATGACATCACCTTCAAGATTCACCTGCCATTGAAGGGATGCAAAAGAAATCTGAAGACTCATTTTTGATACATCGATATTTGTTTTATTCACTGTCATAGCTGCTAAAGCATCATAAACATTTTCAAGTTCTGATAATGGACTGATCGTAAACCCACCATCCATTGCTGCTGCATCTAATGTGTCACCACTGAAATCATGGGCCATCATAATCATCTGGTCTGCTATATCATTAATCGCCTCAAAATCATATCCATCATAGTTCAAACTAGGTTGTACCATAACGGTTAAAGATTTATTCTCAGCACTTAACGTCTCATCTAAAGTGATTAGGAAGCTAACTAAGTTTTCCTTATTCTCTGCACCTTTAAGCCCTTCAAAATCTATAACAAGACCATCAAACTCTTTATGAGTACTTAACACTCCCATAATGGCCTCAATAAGGCTTGAAGTATTGTCTTCACTAGCCAGTAGTATTGAAAGCTTATCATCATTGTCTTCTCCAAAAATACTCAATCGAACTTCATCGTTCTCAGCATCTGCCTTAAGTAGTGGCTCTGTATAACCAGTAGGAAATGATGTTGATAAAGTCACAACTTGATCTTCAGCCATCTCGAGGTCTGCCCATCCAAAACTCACAACATCAAACTGATTCATTAGGTCCATCTGACCGTAACTCTTGTCTCTATAAAAAGCATTACTCTCATCAATTACACCATTGGTCTTATTATACATCCGCGTAAGGATGGCTGCTGCTTGTTCTCTTGTTGCTGAAGCCTTTGGCTCAAACAAACCATTACCGGTGCCATTAACAATACCGAAATCCTTCAAGATCGTTATATAACCAATATGGTCTGTTACATCCTCAAAAGGACTTTCTCGATCCTTCATTTCTTCTGCTAACCACCCATAACCTAGGCTTTTTACTATCATGATTCCCATCTCTTCACGAGTAATTAAGTCACCTGGTCTGAAGTTTTCTTCATCTGCTGAAACAACACCCATTGCCACAGCAGTTTCAATATAATCATAGTACCAGCTACCTTTTTTAACATCTAAAAAACTGGCCTCCTCTGTAGAAGCAAAATCCCATTGATTCAACTTAGTTAGAAAAGCGACAAACTCACTCCTTTTTAGGGTGTCTCCAAAGCCAAATTTATTGTCTCCTATCCCATCTGTCACCCCTAAACGCCTAAGTTCATGGATATTCTGGTCTGCCCAGTGACCCACTTCAACATCTGCAAATCTTTCTGTACTTGTATCTGCTGTTAGGATTGTACTTGATTGGATTAGAAGTGCCATTAGCAGTAACATTGCTGTCAGTTTTTTTCTCATCTCATTCCCCTTCATGCTTTTCTTTTTATTGTAATCTAAGGGCTCAATAATCTCAACTATTGTTGTAAGTTATTTATGACAGCCCGGATGTCCACATGATAGTTTAGCGCACATTCAATCATGTCTCAAACCCTTTGAGATGATACCCTAGAATCACAAGATGACTAGAAGGAGGATTCAAATGAATCAAGATTATTATAGAGAACAAGGCATCATGACAAGTCTAGAAGGTCTCAAATCAGACATCGGCATTCTACCAATTACCATAGAGAAGGTCGTTGAGTTGGTTCAGAATATTTATATACACGCTCATGTAGCTCATCTATATGGTGTTGAAATCACACCTAGTGGCTGGGAAGAAAGTAGGGTCAGAGACATCAGAAGTAAAATCGAACGGATTAAGGAAAAGGGTTATACGCCACTAACACAATTAAGAAGGCCTGAGGAAAAATATGTTGGTATCTGTAGAGATTTCACCGTTACTACAGTTGCATTTTTGAGAGAAATTGGGATCCCTGCTAGAGCTAGGTGTGGTTTTGCCACTTACCTGACACAAGGAAAATTTGAAGACCATTGGCTAGTTGAATACTACAATGTTAATGAAAACCGCTGGATCAAAGTAGATGCTCAGATGGATAAGGTTCAACAGAAAATATTTCCAATAAAGAACCCCTTTGATGTAACAGATGATGAGTTTATCACTGGTCCAAGGGCATGGCAAATGTGTCGACAAGCTAAGGCTAATCCCAACTTATTTGGCATACTTGAGTGGTGGGGTTATGGCTACCTATCATGTAACCTGATTCTTGATGCTAACGCCCTTCTTAAGGTTCCAATGCAACCTTGGGACATCTGGCCTGGATACAAAACTTTAGGTAATGACGACTTTACACCTGCCATTATGGATGACCTAGATGAGTTGGCTCAACATGTCCTTGATGCAGATCATAACTTCGAACGCTACACCCAATATATGAACAAGAATGAAAAGGTTATTGTACCTGAAAATTTAGTTGGCGTTGATAGCTTATACTAGTACACTTTTTAGATCAATGATAAATAGCTTAATCCAGTAATTGAATTTGTTGCTACTTCGTGCTATAATCTACCAAAGGCAAAGACGCTATAAATGCGTCTTTGCCTTTTTATATACATTTTTTGGAGGAAAGACATGATAACACACAAAATAGCCATCGGTACATCTGACGGCAAAGTGGTGAATGCACATTTCGGACGTGCTACCCTATTTTTTATATTTGAAATGAACAATGAGAACACATCATTTATTGAAGTGAGAGTGAATGAACCTGGCTGCAGTAATCTAAGAGAACCTAAAGGCACTATGGAAGATACAATAGAACTCATACAAGATTGTGATTATGTCATTGTTAGCCAGATTGGAAGACCTATGAAAGAAAAATTGACTCAGGCAGGTATCGAAGCCTTAACTATAAGAGACTATGTTCCTCAAGCACTCAAAACACTTCATCGCCTAATACATCCTAACCAACAACGTTTAAGTTCTTAATTGAAAGGAGTTCATATGACAAACTATCAAACAAGCTATGGCTTAATTGAGGGTATTACATCTTACGAATTGTATGATAACGGCCTCTTGAAATGTTGTACCACAAATCAAGAAAATATACTAGACCATCCACTTGGTCCACTCACACCACAGTATTCTGCAACAGCCCTTGGCCAAAGACAGAAGAAAACAAGAAATGCCATTACCTTCTATGATAATGGCACAATTAAAAGTGTTTCACTAGAAGACCAAATTCCTATCAAAACGCCAATAGGTACTATAGATGCTGAGTTGCTAACTTTTTATGAAAATGGACAACTAAAACGTATTTTCCCATTAAATGGACGTATTGATGGTTTTTGGAGTGAAGAGGACGAAGGTGAGCTTTGTCGACCATATCCTATCCCTACATCATTTGGTACTTATCGAATCCGAATTATCGGTCTTTATTTCTATGAGAGTGGTGCACTAAAAAGTGTTACTTTATGGCCAGGTGAAAAAATTAGCATGCAAACACCTAGGAAAAATCTAACCGTTCATATTGGTTTTTCACTATATGAGAGTGGACGTATTAAATCTGTTGAGCCAGCACAATCTGTTACTGTGCCAACACTCATTGGAGAAATTGCTGCTTATGATAAAGATGCTCTTGGTATTAACGCCGATCACAACTCATTGAAATTCTCAGAGAGTGGTAGAATCGTGGCTTTGACATCAACCCAATCAGGTATAAGAGTGACCAAAGACGATTCCGACTACAATGAAAGTTTAGAACCACTTATCATTGATAGTTATATTGATGACGACGATAAAACTTTATTGCCGCTTCATATAAAATTCAGAGGAGACCAAGTGATTATAGAAGATAACTTTGCTCACATATATGAAATCTATAACCACCATTTTGAAGTCTTCAACTCTATTAACTATATGCGCTTAGGTTGTCTTTCTTGTAGTGATTGTAGCGGCTGTCCCTAAATTTAACATTTAGATTTTATACTTGTTCTGCCAAAGCATAAATCTTTGATTTTTCTTCTTTTGACAAAGCCTTTTCTATAGCAGCAGTTCCAGCCAAGTAAACCAGTATGAGGGTAAGGTTGGTCACAACTGTATACTTTAGTCCTAAGGTTGTTGCCTGGAAGAATACAATTGGTAATTTGGCACTTGCCCAGATCATTAAGAAGAATAATACATTGGCATATCTTGCACCCTTTTTCAACATAATGGCTGCTACTGGGAAGGCTGCTATAAGTGGTCCGGCAGTCATGGTTCCAAGGAAAAATGCGATAAGCACCCCTTTAACACCTGATCCCTCACCCATTAATTTAATCATTGTTTCTCTAGGTACCCATACATCAAGAAGTCCAATTAAAAGGAATATTGGTGGTACTATTTTAAGCATGGATAGAAACTGGAAGGTGGCTGATCCAAGTGCTGTAAAGGCGTAACCATTCATTATTTGAATGCCTTCAGATGATTTTGTTCCTAAGAGTATATCAACAAATAAGAGTAGAACAATTAATCCAATTGCGATGTAGAACATTTTACTTTTAAAGATTGATTGATTTTTCATTACATTACCCCCCATACAACTACTGCAACAATGCCTGATGCTAAGAATGCTAAACCGTTCCTAAGGATGACTGCCTTTTTGCCGAAGTATTTCACTTCTGCTGCCCAGTATACTAAACCAACTGCCATCAATGTTGTGACAAAAGCTGCTACTTGTGGATATCCTGCACCATTCTCTAATAATTCAGCACCAAGAGGATAGGTAACAAATGGTGGCATAAAAGCAACTGATCCTGCGACCATGCCAATCAAGACGCCAAGTACACCACTTTCTTCACCCAGCAGGGATTTTATAACTTCTGGTGTCACGATACTAAGTACAATACCAACAATCATAAACAAAGGGATAAGTACAGGAATAATTTTCTTAAAAGCCATCCACCCCTTTTTTATTGCCTTCATTGATTTCTGTTTGTCTTTGATCAGTGATACCACTAATAGAATGATTGCAAAACTATACAAAATAATAGTTGATAAATCCATAATTTGTCTTCCTTTCTTAACTGTGAAATTGATTATATTTGGATTATAGCACGGATATTTATATGTTGCAATATAAGAATATACTAATATAGTGATTTTCTTTTATACATAAAAAGACCAATAACAAGGCTGTTATTGGTCCATAAACTTTACGTTACATATTTATTCTGATGCTTTCTCATATTCCTCAATGGCATCTTCTATAGGAACTTCTTGTTCCACTTCTTCCTCATCTGCCTCGTCTTCATCATCTGATAAAACAATATAAGGTTCAAACTTCTTCATGTAATCTCTTACTTTTTCTTTGCCAAACTTCTCATATGCCCATTCCTCAATATTATCTGCCATAAACAGAATAGAGGCTATTAAGGCTATAAAAACAATTAGTACTTTGAAAATCTTTTTCATATAATACACTCCTTTTTATCTCTTTTTTCTTATCATATCAGTTAATGCTTACAGCTACAAGATTTAATCAGTTTTCATGCCAATAGCCTGTGCCAAAACATAACCTATATCACCACGTATGAGTAAATCCACATCTGAGTCAAAAGGTGTTTGACCTTTATTAATTAGAACGATGTGTTTACCTTTAAAGTATCTTATAAGGCCAGCAGCAGGATATACATTAAGGGATGTCCCTCCAATTATAAAAACATCTGCTTCAGAGACGGCTTTTACGCTTTGGTCCAGTATCTGGTCATCTAAACCTTCTTCATAAAGAACGACATCTGGTTTAACAATGCCGCCACACTCTATACACCTAGGTTCAGATATGGATGCCATAATAAAATCCAGATCATATGCTTTCTGACACTTCACACAATAATTTCTATAAATACTCCCATGTAATTCAAGGACATTTGTAGAACCTGAGCTTTGATGAAGTCCATCAATGTTCTGAGTTATAATCCACTTAAGTTTGCCAACGGCTTCCAGCTCTGTCAGGGCTTTATGAGCTAGATTGGCTTCCTTTTCTTGGAAAACCAGTTCATTCCGGTAAAAGTCATAGAACTTTGGTGTGTTTGTATGAAAAAAGCTACGTGATATTATTTTCTCAGGTGGATGACCATAGAGCTTCTTGGTTCTATATATGCCATCTTCACTACGAAAATCTGGTATACCACTAGCAGTTGAGACACCAGCACCACCTAAAAACACAATGTTGTTGGCAGCTTTAATAATGAGGCGTAATTGTTCTATATTCTCTTGAAGTTCATTATTTATATGACTCATAAACACCCCACATGGTTACTTACTATCTATTTTCACTTATCTTATTGTACCACTTGTCAGCTTGGCTGCAATGGATTTGAACACATAATGGACAATAAATTTTAAAAAGCCCATGTTATAATTAATTTATGTCTGTTACACCATACAATAAAGTATTCAGGAGGAATCACATGTCAAACACTCAAGCAAACAATCAACTTGATAAAATGATCTCTAAGAGCCACAGAACGGCTATCATCATTGTTTTAGTCATATTACTTCTAGCCATTATAGGCACCAATGTTTCTCATGCAATGAAGGACCTTCCTATGACTGCAGTCTTTCTTATTACACATATCTTAACTGTGATAGAGATTATCCTAGCCATCCTTATTTTCCGATCCCCTAGCAAAAAAATACTAAGATATATTGCACTTGCCATTATCCCTGTATTATATATATTATTTGCCTTTGTTATCAAAGACAATCCATATGCTTATACCATTCTTATATCAGGTTTATTCTTTTCAACACTGTATATGAACCGTCGATTAGCTTACTATACATTCATTGTATTGACAGTTACTACACTTTACTTTATGTATATGCAGTTACCTAACTTCTCTGGTAGCGATAAAATTTCATTCATTTTTGTTGTTGTTATTGTTCTCATACAATCCCTAACATTAGCCATCATCAGCATGAACCATATACACAAACAGATCACAATGTCAGTTGAAATGTCTCAACAAACTTCAACACAAAATGAGGTACTTGAAACCGCATTCGGACAAATGAAAGTTACAACTGAGACTGTCAGTTCAACGGCCACATCTATGACTACTAAAAATACTTCATTAACCAATGCAATCTCCAATGTTGACCATATTATAGACAATACATCCACCGCTATAGAAGAATTGGATCATATATTCTCAAACCTATCCTATGAGAATGAATCCCTACTTAAGTCTATGGAAGACCTAAAAGACTTGTCATCTACGTCAGAAGAGAAAAGCAATGCAATTGTTGAGAAAGCAACTAAGACAGAAGAACGGGCTGTTCAAATAGATTCTACGACCAAAGAAGTGGTTGGCGATATTGGTGCCAATATTAAAGAAGCAATGAAACAATTGGAAGTTATTAACGACATCGTTCAACTAACCGATGATATTTCTTCAATTTCCAACCAAACGTCCCTCCTTGCTTTGAATGCATCTATTGAAGCAGCAAGAGCTGGTGAAGCAGGAAAAGGTTTTGCAGTTGTTGCTGAAGAAGTTCAGAAATTAGCAACTGATTCAAGCAGCGTGGTGACAAATATCCAAGACCTTACCAATCAAGCTGAAGTTGCTATACAGTCCATGTCTACACAAGTTAGCCATATCTTATCTTTCATGGGTGAGGACTTAACCACTAGCTTTGATGAACTCATTCATGCCGTTAAGGAATATAAAGAAGATAGCTCTATCTTTAAAGATATATCAAAAGGTGCCAAAGACAATGCCTCACAACTTAAAACAGTTGTTGAGACCTTAACCGATTCTCTTGATCATGCAAAAACAGCCATAGATAAGAGCGAAAATGAACTTGAGAAACTAGTGTCTGAAGCCAAACAAGTGGATGAAATCATTGAAGACTTTTCTAATGATGTTGTCACCTTAGAATTAGAAGCTCAGAATTTAAGTGAATTAATTCAGCCTTAAGCGTCACGAAAGAGACCTTTATCAACACATACATCAATTGCCTGAAGGGCAGCCTGCCATAAAGATTCAGACACATCCTTAATAAAGATTTTTTTCTCAATCACCTGCGATCTTGACAGATTGTGGGTGTTTTCTATACCGGTTATTGAGTGGTTAAGTATTGGTTGCATGGCATCTAATGCTTTGGCGTATTTTGCCTCATTGCTTTCATGTGCTTCAAACTCTTGCCATATGTTCAAATACTCAGTTGCAAACTCATCAGGTAAGAGCCCAAATATTCTGTTTGCTGCATTAAGCTCTGTGGTTTCCGCTTCTTCTCGTCCCTTTGTGTCATATAGAAATGTATCTCCAGCATCAATCTCAACAATGTCATGGATCATCAACATTTTTACGACTTTTAGAATGTCTAGGTTCTTGAACTTTACATCTTCTTCAAGTAATAGTGCCATCATAACTGCATGCCATGAATGTTCTGCGCTATTCTCAAACCTATCTTCAAGGACACGATTCTGTCTGTAAACAACTTTTAGCTTTTCTATTTCTTGAATGAACTGAATCTTTTTGTTTAACATGATTTACCTCAGAATATTTTTATGGACTATTATATCACTTGCTAGCTACAATGCCTAGTGATTTCTATATGAAGAGGATGGATAATGCAATGAGGTACTGGGCTCCAAAATAAAACACATAATTGGCAATAATATATCTCTTGCCTTTTTTACCTCCGAAGTAAATCTGGCTTAAGACCAAATCAGATAGAAGGAAAGCTATCATGGCAACTGAAAATACAATTAATTGTGATGATACTAAATTACCTTTAAGTAGCCAAATGATTGGAACAAAGGTTGTAAAGCCAATAACAAAACATATGTGGCCAATCCCAAAAGCTATGAATCCTAGATGAGTATATGCCTGGTCATATTCCCTGTGTATATATTTCTGGTCCAGAAACACATCACCTAGAAGGCCAAAAACTTGCCCGATAATTATAGCACTTGCTAAAGTTGAATGACCAGTTAGCATGGTTGCCATAACAGAAATCATTAGGTAAATAAGTGCAGAAAGAACTTTGAATACAAGTGCTTTGATACCTACGCCCTTTAGACGAACAATAATGAATGTTATTACGCTAAATAATCCTACAGCGACTAGTCCATAAATCATCCCCATAATTGCCCCCTAGTAATCAAAATGACAAAACCACTAATAAGACTTATATTTGCGACAATATGGACAGATCTTAATAGTTTGTGATTAAAACCTCCAATGCTTAACATAGCACCTGAAGAGAAGAGTCCAATTATACCTATGACTAGTAAAATACATCCAAGAACTAAGGCTGCTTGCCAGCCATTCGACTTAACTAAATACAAGATCCTTCTAAAAGTAAGGACGATCACAGCTAAAGCCATAAGTTTGTGTATCGTAAAAAGAACAGTGTTATATGGTTTGCCAAGTTTCGTTAATAGTAGACCTAATAAAAGGGTCAAAACCAAACAAATAATAGGGCCAAAAATTTCTAATCTACTCATTATCTATTACCTCCAAAAGTGTCACATTAGGGTTGCTGTATGGTTGTTGATTTTTAATAGCTGATGGCATAATGGCTCTAGTAGGGCACCACCCAACACATGCAAAACATTGTTCACAGTTATGTAGAAAGTTAGGCTTATTATCCACAAAATCAATGTTGTTCACAGGGCAAACTTGTTTACAGCGACCACAACTTATACACTGTTCCTCAACTTGAAACCCTGTATCCATTCTCTTTAGGGCCTCCTTAAAAGTTGAAACATGATCCCCAGTGTATCCCATCGCTTTAAGCCACATATATTTCTGCAAACTGTTCCTCAGACCTAATCTATCTACAAGGCTCTCAATCAAAACATCTGAAACAAGAGGCGTTTGTTGACGAAAAGCCATAATCGCTTGACCAATCTGCTTAATGCGGTCGTTCGATTGTCTTACCATATTTGAAATCTCTTGTTCACTCTGGTGAATCATGGCAAAACTATTAAAAAATCCTTTACCAATTTTTGTTGGCTTAATATAGTTGTATGGCATCAGAATTCCATCACTGTAGGATAGTTGAATGCCCTTATCCTCAAGTAATGTATCTAGGTATCTAAGAGCCAAGGTTGGTTTATCTCCATAGCTTATTATGCTGTAAACATAGGCCTCCGTTGACAGCTGGATTTGCTGGGCAAACTGAACAATGATATTTGGCAGCCCTTGATGATATACAGGGAAGATGAGGCCAACAACATCATGTTCCACCTGGATGGGTGCTGAGACCAACTCAATATCAATTTTAACCAATTGTGCCTTTGTTATCTTTGATAATTCCCTAGCTATATAGTAGCTATTCCCCGTACCTGAAAACCAATAAATGATTGATGACATAGTACCTCCTAAAGTCTTAAAAGTCTTTTGTAGTGGTCCATCAGTTCCTGAATTCGATTGCTTGGCGGCATAAAATCCTCACCCCATGCTAATAACTGGATGTACTCCTCAACAATACCTGTTAAGGCATAGTAATATGACATTACTACATCCTCTACATCTATCTTACTTATTGTGCCGTTGTTGACGAAACCATTCAGGATTCTCTCCATTGGCTCTTTCCACTTATTGTAGGCATTGTTCTTCATGATTTCATGGGCTGTTTCATGAGTAAATCTTTCCATATAGACCACAAGTAAGGCGGGATGGAATTCTGGGAATCCGTAAGCATCTGCAAATTTGAGCATGTTGTACTCTATGAATTGGTCAATATTTCTAGATTGAATTTGTGCTTCAATTTCATCCTCAGTGTAATGCGCTGACTGTTGCCGCTGGGCTACGCGGTCCAATATCTCATCCAATAAAGCTGCTTTACCCTTAAAGTGGTTGTAAAAGGAACTTTCCTTAATGGATGCTTCCCTGCATATCTCTCTTATACCAACGGCATGATAACCTTTGCTGGCAAATAATAATATACCAATATTAAATAATCTTTCTTTTGTATTCGCCGCTTCTTTGATTTTAGTTCGCATTATTTGTTCTATCATATTATCTCCTAACTAACGTTCGTTAGTATTGTATCAAAAAGGATAACCCTCTGTCAAATGAGGGCTAAATACTGTCTACTTATTATTATTCAAATGCATCCTTCTGACACAGGAGCAATAACTATGTTTAATCATACAAGACCCTCCCCACATGGTAAATAGTCCCCAGAATAATGGTAAATCTAGAACCTCTATCATTGTAGGTGCTTTTTCCAAGAAAGGCATCTGATAGATACCATATGCAATCAGTAAACATCCAATGACAATGGCTATATGCCCGAGCATCACAGTAAACTTAGGGTAATTCATCCAGCCAATCTTCCATCCAAAAACAATAAAGAATAGGCCCACTAACAGACTCACTAGTCGAACAGGTGAATAGTCTGTTGCCATCTGTACAATTGATAATATGGTTACTGCTATACCTATTAGTGTTGTTTTCCTAGCTTTCATATAAACTTTCCTCCATTCACAAAGTACATACTTCACCACTATATAATCCGATTATAGCTAGAACAACTTATGATTACTTGGGAATACCGTTAGAATTGGGTTAGAAAGTTTCATAATTCATTTGCCTCATTGACTTAAGTCAATGACACCCCTAAATGCTCATGGCATAATAAGCTTACAACAAACACGGAGGAAATTTATTATGACAAGTACAAACACTTACTTAAGAAAAATTAGTATCACAACTGGCTTATCACTTTTAATCATGGCTTTACTAGCTGGATTCTCAATAGGATTTGTACAGAATAAAGTCTATGTAATTGCTGACTTTGATAGCACATACCTAAACATACAAAAGAACATGATTCTTTATCAACTAGGCAATATTGGTATGATAGGCATATTTCTCTTAGACCTACTACTCTCCTATACATTCTATCAATACTTGAAAATTGCTTCCAAAAAAATAGCCCTTATAACAGGACTACTTAGGTTTATCTATTCACTAATTCTAGGTATTAGTATTATTAAGTTGTATCAATATGATCTTGATCAATTTAACACCATATGGATTCTTGGCTTAATCATCTTTGGCTTTCATTTACTAACAGCAGGTTATGGGGCAATGAAAATTTCTGCTGTACCAAAAGTCATAAGCATTTTACTAATTATTGCTGGTATATCCTATACCCTTGTCAGTACCTTATTTGCTTTCTTCCCAGCGTTAGACTCAGTCACTACCATTATTGAAACAGTCTTAATGTTACCTATGACAATTGGAGAACTTGGATTTGGCGTATGGCTTCTTGTCAAAGGTGGAAAAACTAAAATATCTTAAATATACTTTAATCCACTGCCTTCAAATGACTTCTTTCCAATCGACGTTTAATACGACTCAAAGATTCAGGTGTCATACCAAGGTAGCTTGCCAATTGATGTTGGGGCACTCGATCAAGAAGTTCTGGTCTTGTGTCCATAACATTCTGCACCCTTTTCTCAGGGGTCATTCTTATGAAGGCAGCAAGTTGAGATTGGACATCATCAAGTTGGTCTTGAATCATAAGCCTCGTCATCATCTCAAGTTCTGGATTTTCCTCATACATCTCAAGCTCAACATCCAATTGACCTACAACCATAACACAGTCTTCAACACACATAACTGAGTAAGGAGATAGCTTGTTACTATCATTCTCATAGAATATAACAATGCTATCGTATTCAGAGCTAAAATTATAGGTCACTTCATTGCCATCTTCATCTATGCCGAATTTTCTAGCTATACCTTTGAGTACAAAGAAACATTCCTTAGGAATCTCACCTTGTTTGATCAGTAACTCTCCCTTTTTAAAAGTCTTAATAGGAACATCTTTAACGAGGTCCATCAAAGTCCCTTCATCTAAGTCGCTATACTCTTTCATATAATCTACTAATAATTCTTTCATCCATACACCTCTTTTTATCAGCTTGGTCTATATTTTTATTGTATCATATTGGACGTAGATTAATAACTCTAGGCCAATAATAATTATAGGCCATCAACTTCCCTTATAGGTCAATAATTGGATTAGTACCAGGATATAAATATGGGCCGGATAAAACACATAAAAGAAATACTTCAAGCTTTTTCCTTTTTCATCATTATACAACCACATAATTGGCAATGACAGAACCATCATCCACTGAAAACTGTGGAAAAACAAATTATCTATAGTAAAACCATTTGTAAGAGGTAGTATGAAAAAGATGGAAGAAAAGCCGATGTAGAATAGGTTAAAGGCTAGCCTCCTATCACGGAAGGCATACATACCTACACCAAGTATCACAAAGATAAAACTACCTTCAACTGTAATTGGTAGTGGAACAAAAGGTTGTATAAAAGTCGTCAAGGAGATGGATGTTATACCATCAACGATGAGGACAAAGATGTTCACCACAAGAGGCATAACCATCCACAGTTTAATCTTTCTCTTGGTAACTTTATCCACAGTTGCCTTATGAAGTTGTAATAAGTAAATATAAACAGCAACTAGAAAAAGTGTTTGGAAGATATTATTACGAACGACATAACCATACTCTGGTCTTAATCCGTTATAAATCAAGTTAAAAACACCCATACACACAGAGGCTATATACAGCCTTATCATCATTCTCTTAGGATTTTTAGTATGGTACATACCTTCAGCAGTCATAAAGAAAAATAGGGGTGCTGATAACCTACCTAGCCAAGTAAAAAGGATTGGTACATCCATATTAGTGCCAATAATATGGTAGATGTGATCAATTAACATTAGGACCGCTGCTGTCATCTTAATTTTGAAATTATTCATTGTTACCCTCCTCATGAAAACTCTATACAGACTATGATAAATATTATTGTGTGATGAATCAAGTGTATTTGGTCATTCTAATGAAGTTTTAATTCAGCATATAATTTCAATTTTGGTCAAAAGAAAAGCAACCACCTAATGTGATTGCCTATTCACTCATTTAACTTTCAAACTCCACTTCTACTTCATCTTCAACATCTACTTCTTCATTCACTTCTTCTTCAACGACATCTTCTTCTGCCAGTTCAACGTCATCGCCACCTTCTTCGAAGTTAATACCAAGTTCTTCAAGTTTGGCCATTGCCATACCCTTGAATTTCTCTATATCTTCTTCACTTAAGGATTTCTTTACTAATGTAAATACCGCTTTTACTATGACATTCACAATAACAATGCCAAGGATAATCTTAAATAATTTCTTCATGTTTCTACCTCCATTGATCTTATTAAAATCAGTATGACAGATATTGTTTCTCAAAACATGATAAATATTGCTTTTTTATCTGCTTTTATCCTCATTTATCCTTGTATCCTGCTATATTTCTATTTATCATTTCCAAACATACTAGCCATACCAAGTACAGCTGCAAAAAGTACACCAGCAACTGGCCATACTATCCAAGTTGTTCCCCAGTCCATGGTCAAGAAACTCCATCCTAAGTATACTGCTGTAACAAGTGGCCAGTAGAAGGCTGCTACTTTTTCAGTTCTCTTAGTCTCATCCTTCTTCTTAGGAGAATATTCACCTTCTCCAACTAACCTTTGGTATGCACCATACTCAGCAGAAACAGGTATTATTATATTAAGTCCAACAATCAACATAAGCAACAATATAATTACCATCATCATCGTAGTGAAATTTGATCCACCCATAATGGCAACAACAATTAGTGGTAATGGACAAGTTATAAATAACATAACACTTAAAGATACTTTCGTCTGATACATAGGTCTTAACTGATCAAGACGTTCCTTAAAGATACTCCTCACACCATATACTAGTTCGAAGTCTTCATCTTCAAGTGCTTTACATTGTTCCTCATAGTGACTACTTCTAATAAAGATACTAACTGCCATTCCTACCATAAGAAGCATTACTACCAATCCTGATGCTACTGCAACATTTGAATTCATTCCCATACTATCTGGTCCACTTAAGCCCAGTAAGAAGAAGAGAGGCATAATAGCACTTAAGATAACTGTCACACCTTTTGATGCAATTCTATTTGACTTAAGTTTATCATCTATATATTGGTTGGCTCTATCAAGTGTCACCTTAACAACACCTGGTTCTGTTTCTTCGGTTATAGATTCAACTTCATCTATTTCATCTTTCAAAAGGTAGTCTGTTGATACACCAAATATTTCTCCTAATTTAATAATCTTGTTTAAATCTGGTATGCTGTTTGCACTCTCCCATTTTGAAACTGATTGGCGAGATACACCCATCTTTTCTGCCAACTCTTCTTGTGACCAAGCAAATTGTTTTCTTAATTTTATAATTTTATCTGCTAATATCATATTGTACTCCCTTTCGAATGTGTTAATTTGTTTTGTTGATGCAATCATACCAATTTTGCTGGTTGCACACTATCAAGTCGACTTATTAATTTGTCAACTGCTGGTTGCAAACACCTATTTTAAAGGGTTTTCCTTGAAATTATTACACCTTATCCAATAACCAAGTCATTTGGTCCACCCAGTGATCTCTTTTAACTCGAGTCTTTAAATATGCCCTATTTCCTTCAATAATTTCTTCTTTTGTCATCCATAAGGATTCAATTTGAAGCTTTTCTTCTGTCCTTGTTAAAGCCTGGTCATATTTCATGTCTTTTACTTGGCAGCTATAATACCTTAAGTCTGTTTCATAAGTGATTTGATTATTAAAGCGATCATCTTTAATCAGAACACAGTTGCCTAAATATTTATACTCACTAGAGCATTCATAACCCGTTTCTTCCTTTAACTCACGAGCTAAAGCCTCATCTATTGTTTCTCCGTCTTCACGGTGTCCACCTGGAAATATAATATCTCCCTTATTACTTCTAATGACTAAATACTTACCATCCTTTTTCACAATCGATCTATAGGAGATGCCACTTGTTTTTTCAGGCCGCTTCTCAGTCGTAACATCCATTATGTGATTGAATGGTTCAGCACTATAGGTTGTCTCTTTCATTGTTAGACTCCTAAATAAACATATCTATCTCTTTGATTTTTGCACCATAATAGTATAACACAAGTTATATATGTTACTACATATTTTTTTATCTTGGGCAGCCATGAAATCTATGCTAAAATCAATCTATAATCATAGGAGGACACCATGAAAAAAATCATAAAAGCACTTGGCTATATTCTACTTGCTATCATTGTATTCATCGCTATTGTACAAATCATTCCAGTCAAAAAGGTCATATCTGATAACCCTTTTAAGAAGAAAGATAATGGTCGCCCGCTGATTATTGCCCATGGCGGGGCCAAAGACTTATACCCTGAAAACACGATGGTGGCATTTGATGGCTCAGTAGCTATTGGCGTAGATATGTTAGAAATTGATGTCTGTTTAACCAAAGATAACATTCTAATAACTCATCATGACTTAACCATAGATTCAATGACCGATGGTAGTGGTCCTGTTAGATCTTACACATTAGAGGAATTAGGTGCTTTCAATTTTGGAGATGGTTTTACAGACCTAGATGGTGTCCAGTCCTACAAGAATAAGAAAGTAGCTGTGACAACTTTGGAAGAAGTTTTTATCAAATACCCAGACCTACTATTTAATGTTGAATTAAAGGATAAGGACGAAGATGGTAACTTGGCAGCAGAGATTTTATATGATCTTATTCTCAAGTACGAGTTGACTGACCAGATCCTTGTTCCAAGTTTTAGTGATGAGAACATTCAACACTTTAGATATATCACAAATGGTGAGGTATTAACCTCTTCTGCCAGGGAAGAAACACGAAAGTTTATCTACTTCCATCTAGCTCAATTAGATAATCTGATGGCAAAACCTGTCTTTCAATCTATGCAATTACCACTTGAAGATTCTGGTGTCAAGTTAGCCACCAAAGCTATCATTAATGATGCCAAACGCCGAAATTTGGCCATACATTATTGGACAATTGATGATCCTGTTAAGATGAAGGAACTCATAGAAATGGGTGTTGATGGTATCATAACAGATCGACCTGATTTAATGAATGAAGTCCTTGCTGAGATGGGCTACTAGAAGAAGAAAAGGGATTGTAGGTGCTTAGGCACCTACAATCCCTTAATTATTATTTCTTACCCCTTTTACCAAAGTCTACATGGATAACATTACCTGTTTCTTTGATTTGCTTTGGCACTTCTTTTGGTTTGTCATATATAGCAACTGGTGTAACTGGTTCTGCAGGTCTTGCCATCTCAACTTTATCAAAGTCTTGTAATATACTCTCAAATGGCCTCTCAACATCTGTATGGTCAAATACATATAGGTGACTTTTGGCTCTTGAAATACCCACATAAAACAAACGACGGTCTTCTTCGGTCTGTTCCAAGTCATAGTTCTTATACCAATCATGGGAATGAAAGTAGTAGACATTGTCAAACTCTAACCCTTTTGCTGAGTGTATGGTTGTCAGAACCACTTTAGGATTTTTACCCCTTTTCATATCTACCACTGGATCCAAAATCAGGTTAATAATGAAATTCTCAAGGGAATCATAACTTGCCAGAAGCTCGGTCAACATCCGGAAATCATCCTTCACTTCACTCTCTGTATAATAATCTGACTCAATTAAGTTGTAGATTGACTTGTAAAGCTCAATGACTGATTCTAACAAGGCCTCTTTTTCAACTTGGCTAGTTAGGATCTTTCTAATGGACTCAATGTAGCTTGTCTTATCTTCATTCAGCCTATCCGTATCCATCAAGTTATATTTCATAAGCCTCTTAGCTGTCTTAGGTCCAATCCCCGGATAGATCGTAAGGATCCGATTAAAGCTAACGATGTCTCTTCTATTTAAGTAAACCATAAGGAAGGCAAGTGTATCTTTAATATGTTTGCGCTCAAGTAAACGCACGCCACCATAAACGACATAATCAATGTTCTGATCAATCATGGCTTTCTCAAATACTGTTCTATGTTTGTTATATCTATAGATAAGGGCGTGGGTCTCTGCTGGTGTTGCCTTAACTTTGTCAAGTACATAGTCTCTGTGACTCATCAATGTACTTCCTGGTACAACAGTCACTGAACCGCCAGCTGCTTTCTCAGAACTTAGTGCCTTCTGATAACCAAGTGGCGACCTTTCTGTTGTCTGGTTCACCCAGTCAACGATCTCAGTATTGGAACGATAATTGGTTGTTAACTTAATCATCTGAGCCTGATCAAAATCATTAAAGAAATTAAGTATAATTTTATGGTCTGCTCCTCTAAATGAATATATGCCCTGGAAGTCATCTCCTATAGCCATCACATTAGGTATGCGTAGCTTCTTAATGAAATCTAACTGCATTTTATTGGTATCTTGATATTCGTCCACCAATAGGTATTCGTATGGAAGAGGTAATTTATTGTTCTCATCTTCAAGATGATGGCTAATCTTAATAATCATATCATCATAATTGGCCAACATATGGTCGACTTTATAACGTTCATATTCCTTGCGATAGGCATCAATGGCCTCACCTTCACCAATGAGTTTTCTCATATCAAATTTCTGTATGAATTCCTCAGCAGTAATACCTGTATTGGCACAATAGGAGATAATCTTCTGTAATCTATTAGCACGCATAGGCTGGCTAAAGCCTTTGTAATCGGTCATCACAAGGCTATGGACTTGCCGGTCGTCTTCAGAATCAAGTAATCGAAACTTAGAGATAGGTGAATCTGTCCCATTCAACTGTGAGATATGGTTAGCAAATCCATGAAAGGTACCAACAAAGCCTAACTCACTGTTTGGCATAAGTTTGTTGATACGATACTTAAGTTCATTGCCTGCCTTTCTAGTAAAGGTAATCACAACAACCTTCCTTAAATCAATGCCCTTTTTTATCATATGTAAAACTCTGTAAGCTAAGGTATGAGTCTTGCCAGTACCAGGACCAGCAATAACCAGATAATTCCCTTCAAGCCTGGTGGCAGCTATTCGCTGACCTTCATTTAAGTTATCTAAATAATTCAGATGTTGGAACTTGTCTTCAAGTGTCGTGATTTCTCTAGCTGACAAGGCTTCTATGGATTTTTGAATTTCATCTTTTGATCGATTTGCCATGGTTTATTTCCTCTTCATAATGGTTAGAACGTTTGTTCTCATTATAACATAGGATGGGTTAGAATGAAATCCCACTAATCGATTACAAAAAATCCTCTACCGACGCACTAGGGACGGTTCTTTTTGCGTCATTTCTCATCAAAAAACCCTCTTCTGCATGTACACAAAAAAGGGTTCTACACTTATTCTACAATTTCTTTTTTAACACTTCTCGTATTTGATCAATGGCGGACAAAGAAATCAAACTCACGAAGGCTCTTCCATCTTTAAAACTAAAGGTAATGGATCCTCTTGATTTTCTTTCTTCAATCTTATAACTTCCTATTTCTTTATAGCCAATCTCATTTAAGTGTCCAAGTAAACCTTCTTCTCTTAGCTCAACTATTTTAGAGGTAAATCTCCCTGTACTGTAGATAACAACCGCAACAAGTGCAGAGTACATTGCTCCAAGAACTTGACCTTTTGACACATAACTATAAGTAACCATTACGAGTAACACAATGAAAATCAATCCTGCACCTATCAGTATCTTCTTCTGGCCATCACTTGGTGATAAAGCACATAGAAGTTTACCCATTCTTTTTCTCATCCTAATATATAAGCCAATTTGTCTTCCTGAATAAATAATTGAGAAAAACAACAAAGCCAATCCAACTAATTCGACAATTGTCATGTCATTCACCATTCTTTCTATAAGTATAATTTACTTATTTTAGCATATTAACGTGATATTGTCACTATTGTAGCTAGCTACTAACCACTAATCGATATCCATAATAAGATAATATAAGCTATGAATGAGGTGACTGTTGAATAGACAAGTAGTTGACTAAAGAATTCTGACTCCCTACCATCTTCAATAAATAAGGGAAGAATATAAGGTGCCGGTAATAGTATAAAGGCAAAAAATGCCTGAACGAACAGAGGATCTACACTAGGTATAAGTTTCAATAGCAAAAGAAGTAGCGGTATCCCTATCCCAAGAACAATAAGCCATCGTGATAAAATATACACAAAAGCTTCTTTGATATCTAAGTGTTTGAAGGACATTGAATATCCAATGACCAGGAGAATCAAAGGTGACGTTAATGGCATTAAGAAATCTAGTGTAGTGTATATACTCGCGCCTATTAGTGTTTCTCCAACAAGTTCGTATAAACCAAATACATTAAAAACCACACCAAGTATAATCCCTAGAATCGTGGGTGTTTTCAGGAAGTCTTTGATGGTTTCCTTCAACTTAAACTTTGTCTCACCTTTCAAGCTGATAAGCGGTACATAGACAAACCAAATGAATAATTCATGGCCAAAACCTATAAGCATAATGATAGGTAACTTATCCATTCCCCATATAGCGCCAAAAAGTCCAACACCAATCATACCAAACTCAAAACCTGTAAAGTAGCCGCCTGTATAGGATTTACTAAATACCTTAGGCAACCATTTCTGTAACAATTCGCCAATGACATACAGTACTACACAATAGATGAATATCAATAGGAAAAGCAGTAGATAAGACACCTCCAATGACATTTGGCCAAAGGATGTGAATAATATGGCTGGTAGCGCTATTTTTACAATAATGTTTTTGAGTCCATGAACAATATTCTTGTCCAGTAACTTAGTTTCTCTCCCTATGATACCAATACAAATAAGTAGTAGTATGGGTAATAATCTCTGTAGTAACTCTGTCATTGTTGCTCCTTCCTATACAATAAATCATTCATCGTCTTATATATCGACAGTCGAAAAGCCTGCAAAAGCAGGCTTTAAAATTAAACTTTGTTGTTTGAACCACCGCTCTTCATGCTGTTATTACCAACACGACTGGACCCAATCTTCAAACTTGGGCGACTTTTCTCATGGTCTTTTTGCTTCTTTTTCTTGGCTTCAATGAAAGCTTTCATTTTATCCATATTCTTTTCTGACATAGCTATTCCTTCCAGTACTTCCAGGTAAATCTCATTGGTTATCTATTCTATACCCTTATAGTATAACACTTATTGACCTTATAGGGATAAGTTACATTCCAGATATCTTATTTAGTCCGTGAAAGAAGAATATCAGCCTTTGCTACCCTGTCTAAAAACATTAGCAACTCATCTTTTAGTATCGGACCTACTCTAATCTCATCTTCACTTATAATATGATTCTCTAAGAGCACATTAACTGCATCTGAGGCCCAGTATATTTTGTAGTCGTAATTGTTTGTTGATAACTGATTGGTGAAAAAAGTATTGTAGAGCATAACATAAGTGCCTTGATGTGTCGCCATACCATCTGGGTTAAATTTGTTGTTAAAGCCATTAATAATTCCTAAGTGTCTAGCTTGCAAAAGCTTCACATCATCCGTGTCATCGAAAGATTCTAATGTCACTTTTTCATCCACATGAATATCCTTCATAATCAGATGAACCACATCCTTGCGACTTAATGCCTGATGATCATCTGATAATTCTCTAATTGGCTGCCCTTTGTAAGTATGAAGTACACCACCAGTTTCTTTAGCCCAAGCCTGTCCATATGCTTCTGTTGGATAATCACGTACGTATACATGATCAATATATAGCTTATAGTCAAAATAACCTGTCCGAATGCCTTCCCTAGCTGCAATCACTGGAACCAAAAGGTTCTCCATATAAGCTTTCGTAATATTCTCTTTGGTAGTTGGCAAAGTGTATCTATGATGGACTGTTTCTATTGTTATACTTGGTTTTAAGGTTTGCATGGCTGTGAAGTCCATCATATAGCCGCTACTAGCCTGATAAGCATCCTGATCTTTATCATAACCCGTATAATCTGCTATCTGCCCAGCTAATGCTTCTGACCTATGATTAAAACCAACATCCAGCATGGCTCTTTTCCAATACAAAACTTCACCTCTTGAGTGGAAACTCAGATAATTTCGAAAGTCATACTTGAGTAAGTAGTCCATTAATACTTGGGTTTCGACTTCTGACCCTGATGTTTCCCCAAAATAGAAGGCACTTCCGGGTACAAAGGAACGATAATATTTGTGCTTTTTATTCCATATGTCTTTAAACATACCTTCTGAAAGGTCATAATATAAACCAGGAAAATTCCTATTAAGATCCACACCATTAACATTTGATTTGTAATTGGAATAGTTGTCACTTGGCATTGTTTGTAAGTATGATTTATAGGGTTCGCTAATAGAATTTAAGCCAACATTCGCTAAATCATAGCCATCAGGGTTTGACAATGGTATAAAATGAAAAACAACTTGATCAAGTAAGTCCTTCATCTCCACATCCATCAAATATTCAGGCATATAGTAATCAACGGCATAAGATTCAATGATTTTAAGTAGCATTGGGGTTGATACATTTTCCCTACTATGAAGACCACCCTCTATTAAATAGTGTAACTTGTCTGTGTAGAAGTCATCATTCTCTTCCATATCAAGGACATTAGCGGTTAGGATTATCGCTGTAATTTCTCTGTGATCTGTAGAATGGCCAATTGTAGTCACTTTGATTATATCAGGATACTTAGACTCAAGTTCTCTAGCAAGAATCGCGAATGCTTCTGCATCATAATCAGCCCATAAACTAACCACACCATAAATCTTAATTGGTTGGATTAATATAATAAAAATGATGATTGCTGTGAGTATTTTTCTCATAGAATCTTCCTTTCTAAAGTGGAAAATTATCATTATAAACAAAAAAATGCCCGAAGGCATTTGAGAAAATAAATTTAGTAACCAGACAATCGTAGTTGATAACCTTAGACTCTTGGCTTTGCGTCCCTGAATTTCCTCAGGTTTGCCCTCATTATTCTTATATGTTGTTAATTAATTATATCATTAATAACTCTTCTATGGCTATGGTACTATTGGTGGACTGTATACTTCATTAATATCTATCTGTGTGCATCAATTAAATCAACATCATCACTAGGACCTAGAATAATAACACTTTCATAAGTGAATTTACCAGCATTCTCTTCATTATATCCACCATTTTTATCTGTATGGATTGGAATCACATGTTTAGCCTCAATCAATGATGCCACTTGGGCTGCTTCATCTGGCCCCATATTATAATAATCGTCCATACATAAAAGAGCGTAGTCTATATTAAAGTCCTTAAACGTTGCCATTTCATCTATGAGTGATGTATCACCTGAATGATAAATAACAACATCTCCAATTTCAATTATAAATCCACAACATTGGTCTTTTAGGTGGTTATTATTATATGCTTCCACAGCAGTCACTTTGATATCATCAAAGGTAAGGCTCTCACCGTATTTAATGTCGCTAGGACACTGAACAACTTTGCCACTTTCTTTTAATGTAATTAGACTAACTTTATTGTGGTCAGTGTGTTGATGTGTAACCAAAACTAGATCTGCTTCTTTTTCGTATTCAGGTTTATACCCTGCATAAGGGTCGATATAAATTACTCTGCCATCTATCAAATCAATTCGTACACTGGCTCTGTGAATAAAAGTCAACTTGCCAACTGGTAATGGTTTAGATTCTTCAATCACCACATTTGTCACTTGATTTCCTTCTTCAGATTCCATATACTCATCCTCCTTAATCTCACTTGTCTTGTTTGAACACGCCCCAAATGATAATATTATGATAATCAGACATAGTATAAATCCCTTTTTCATAACTTCTCCTCCCTAATATATGACCGCATTATTCATCTTTCATTGGTGTATATGCTGGTAACTTAAAGGTCTCGTCAGTTGCTTTGATGCTATGAACCACATAATTCAGATTAATGCTTTCTATAGATCCTAGGTAATATTTGACATGACCATTCACCACACTAAGATAATCCCCAATGGCTGAATTCTCAAGCCTTATGGATTCAATCTGATCCTTTTCCTTATTAACAAGGATATCCATATAATATGTTTGTGCCCTAAAATCATGAATGTTTAATATGAGTTTTTGCTCATTCTCACTGGCTTCTTGAAACCAAGTCTCAGTTTGAAAGTCTGGTTGATAAACTCTATAAGCTTCAAGTTGATTAAACTCGTCAATATACACTGCTGTATCTATATTAAATACTAGACTTTCTTTTAGCAACTCTGGAAACTCATAATTAAAAGTAGCTATAGTATTCATATTAACTTCATACCAACCAGGCATTGTACTATGGTTAACTAATACACCCGTAAGTTCACTGGTATCCGTCATATATTGTATGGTTATTGCTTCTCTCTCATCATCTATAGGAAGTAACATGACCTTATGATATTGACGATTATGCATTGGATCCAGTTGTTTTATTGAGACTTGCTCTGATACTCTATAAGCAGCTTCTTCTCGTCCAAATTTAAGACTATAATCTAATTGATAGTTATAGCTATCTAGTTCAACAAATTCTTCAACTGCATTAATTATACCTTTATTAATCAGACTATTTTCTATTTCGGGTACTATGTTCATAGCCAGAAAAAGAATGCTTATAGGTAGGATTGCTACCAGTGCTGTTTGCCATTGCTTCATTATATTCCTTCTTTGTCATTGGGATACTATTATCTTACGCTCTGATTGAGTTATATACAACTGTTATGATATAATTATAGTATACTGTAAATCCGCTTAAATCATGATATGGGGACTATTTTATGAGCAGTAATCTAGACTATCTAGCAGAGAAAGCCCACAATTTTAGAAAAGAAACCCAGAAGTTTACGATTAAAATCTATATCGCAATACTATCCCTAGGTTGGTTTGGTACACTTGTTTCAATTCTAAGAAGTTCAGTACTTTCGCCTAGTGTTATTACAAGAAATATAATTGTCATCTCTTCAGCCATTGGGATTGCAATCATTCTTTTGATTTTTGCCTACAATTATGATAAGAACTTAGATACAGTTGATTGGATTCTAATGGCAATTACTTTGAGTCTCTACTTTATTCTTGTCTCTTTAAGTGAAAACAATAAAATTGTTAATCCCAGCATTTGGCTGCCAATGTTCCTGATGTTTGTTTTATCTACTTTCAAATTCAGATATACAGTGATTCTGCTACTGGTTCACGCTTCATTAACTATATATATGATGATTAATTACCCCGTTTACACAATGACGGTTAGTGTTGATATATATGGCTATGTTCTAACCATCATCATCATACTATCTCTTGTTTCAAAAAACTTTCTTAAGCAAATCAACACCTACCAAAATCAGATCTTTACAGATTATGAAGAAATTCAAGAAAAGAACTTAGAACTGACAGCCCTAAACGAAGAGTACTATGCTACTCAAGAAGAACTAATGAGCCAACACGACGAAATGCACAAGTTAGCTTATCATGATTCTTTGACAGACCTTTATAATCGTAGTGGTATGAAGACCGTTCATCAATCTCTTAAACATGAAAAGTCTTCTGACTTCTATATGATCTTAGCAGACATAGATAGGTTTCGAGAACTTAATAATGTATATGGTTATGAACTCGGAGATCTGATCCTAAAGGAAACAAGTGAAATTTTTAGAAGTAGTATTCATAATGTTGAGGCCGTTGGAAGAATTGCTAGTGATGTCTTTCTTCTTATCGTAAAAGTAGACTCAACAACTTCACCAATTATCGATACAATGAACCTAATGAAGTCAATTAGCTATGGTTCAAATAGGATTTTGATTGAGTATCATTTTGGTGTAGCTATCTGTCAGCCTAATGAATCATTCAGAGACTGTATACGAAAAGTGGAAATTGCTTTATCAAAGGCCAAGGAGCTAGATGAGGGACATATCTATTTGTATGATGATGTAATAAGCGAACTTACTGAAAATAGGGTAAAGCTCTATCATTCTCTCGAAAAGGCAATAAGCGCACAAAAGATATTCTTAAATTACCAACCCATCTATTTTGCAAAGACTGGAAAGTTATACGGTTTTGAGTGTCTAGCCCGATGGATAGATGCTGATAAGGGCTATATACCGCCGAATGAATTTATAGCCATAGCTGAACGTTCTAACCTTATTCATAGTTTAGGTCAACATATTACCGAAGAATCCATTGCCTTTTGTCTTGAGGCAAAAAATATAGGTTTTGAGGGAAAAGTTACCATCAATGTTTCTGGAAAAGAACTAATGAGAGATGATTTTGGGACAAACTTAGTCCAAATCATAAGCGATGCTCAAATGGAAGCGAAATTTATCGCAGTTGAAGTCACAGAAACAGGTCTTATTGGTAATCTTGCTTTAGCCATTAAACATTTAGAAACCTTAAAAGCCAGTGGTATAAGCATCTATTTAGATGATTTTGGGACTGGATACTCCTCCTTAAGTTACATTGACCAACTTCCAATAGATGTCATTAAGATTGATAAATCATTCATTGACCAATTACTTGAGAACAATAAGAAGCGACAGATGTTAAGTCTCATAATAAAGCTTGCTCAAGAGCTATCCATCCAGACGGTAGCTGAAGGTGTTGAGACCGACGAGCAATACAATCTACTTCACACAATGGGTGTTGATTACATTCAAGGCTATTATTTCTCAAAACCACTTACCAAAGAAGATGCACTAAAATTACTGTAACATAAAGGGACCATCTCAATAGAGATGGTCCAAAGTTTATTATGCAACTAAATTTATACTCACAGGTGTAGGATTACGAAGATTATCACTTACTGGACATCTTTCTTCAACCACCTTAAGCCAATGTTTCAACTTAGACTCATCTGCATCTGAATCTGGTTCAATGCTAACCCTTATACCCTTGTAGCCTGCTCGTTCTTCATCAGACTGGCCAAAGAATTTATTAGGATTAAGGTCACCTTCAATATTAACAGTTAGACCTTTTAACACTATCTCAAACTCTTTTGCAACAACATGAGCTACAACATTAAGACAACCTGCCAGAGAGCCCAACAAATATTCTACTGGATTAGCGCCGTGATCAGTTCCACCAAGGACAGGTGGTTCATCAACTACAAACTTAAATTGTCTAGTTTCAATGTTTAACTTCGTTGGGTTCTCACTTGTTCCTGAAATCTCAAATTTTAAATCCGCCATATCTATCTACCTCACTTATATAATATTGTTAGTCACCAATTAATAATCATTATCGATAAGATTGGATGAATTATATAATGTAGGGAAATCAATGTCAATAGATTAAAAGGCGTAAAATTCATGCGTTTAATTCGTCTATTAGATATCCTTTACTTCATTGGGGTCTATACGCTCGACCAATTGTACACTAATACCATCAGGATCCTTTATATAACAAAACTTGATAAAAGGACTTGGTTGTCTTATTTCTCCATAGAGTTCAATGCCTATAGTTCTTAAGAAAGCTAACTTGCCATTAAGGCTACCAACTGTAAATCCTACAGAAGCTTGATCTGATACAGGAAAACTGTTTTCTGACGCATCGCTTAACAACTCTAATTGTGTTTCACCATCTTCTCCAAAACCCATAAAAGCAATTTCCATACCTGGTGCTGGGCAAACTTCCCTAATCACCTTCAATCCAACAACATCCTCATAAAACTTAACAGATTCTTCTAAATTCTTTACATGTAGTGTTGTCCAACAAAATGCCATAGTAATCCTCCTTTATTCATTGGTTGTGATATAACTATTTTACCACTTATTCATTACTTTCTCAGCAAAACCAAAAACTTGATCTAATTTAATATTTTGACCATCATCAAGTGTTACATTACCACTAAAATAGCCAAATACTTGGTGCTGATCTGATTGTAAGAATAATACCTTTGTATTAGAGCTCCGGTCTATAAGGGGTTGAAAAGTCAACTCAAACCTTTTATCATTGCTGGAAAACATCCATGGTTCAAGGTAACTCTCATTAGGAATATGAAAAGACACTTGATCCAGCTTGTGTCCGATGCCATCGTAGAAAACAATGTTCTCTGTTGCTGCGCTAGTATTCCCAAATCCATAACCAATATTAAAACCAAAGCTATGACCATCCACAAGTGCTGATGCAGACCCCCAGTACCAAGTATTGGCATAAGTCCAAACACCTCTTCCCCAATCTAAAACACCAAAGGAGGCTTGTGACTCAAAGTCCATAAGAAGGTCTCCAAATTTCAATGTACCCCTTGCAGGCATACTATTTATTTTGTGATTGTAATAAAAGCGCTTTGATCGATCAAAGGGCGTTGCTATCATAAGGCTGTCTTGCTGAGGTTCAGCTAATGTGATTATGCCATTTAGAGACTTACCCTCATAAAAATCCTCAATATTGATCTTTAATTCTCTAGAACCTTCATGTTTAAGAAACTTCAGTTCAAATCCTTTTCTTACGAAATCAACATGACCATAAGAAGATGATTCTGGCATATTAAACTTTCCTAATGTGAAAGGGACCATAATCTGCTTGGTCCATTCCTTGGGAATCGTAAAATCAAATACTGTAACAACCCCAATGCCCAAGTAGCCATTGTCTGCAATTGTTAAGGCAATACCAAAATCCTCATTCAAAACCGCATAGTAATCCCACTCCTTAATCATAAACCCTGCTGCTTTGACTTGTTTTCTGTGGTAGTCAAGGAAGTTGCTCCTCCCCCAACCCTTTACCTTAAGATTACCTGATGAGTCTAGAAGTTGCCCTTTTGTAGTAATTTCCTTTTGCATAGTCACTCTCCTCTTTGATGTTTACCTCATTCTCGACACACTGGGGACGGTTCTTTTTGCGTCATTTTACCAAGCACCCACTACATTCCTTCAATCCCATTACTGTTTACTCCAGTCAAACTATGATGCTTCTATTAATAAGCTTATCATAAGTCTTAAAGTGGCGCAAAAAGAACCGTCCCCAGTGCGTTAAAAAAAGATACCCTTCGACATGAAGGATATCTTTGTCATATTCTAATTCAGTTTATCTAAGTAATTGTCTTTGGATTTGAAACTTTCTTACTTTGGTAGAACCAGATGATTGCAATGATAGCAACACCAACAATATCTGTTTCCCAACCAGCTATCAATAGAAGTACGGCTGATAAGAAAAGTAATATTCGTTCTAATAAGATTGTTTTACATTTAAGGTAGCCAATCATCCCTGCACCAAGTGCAACAATTCCAATCACGGCTGTCCCTACAACATATATACCATTAAACAAGGTAACATCTTGTAAAAGCAATACTGGGTTGTAGACAAATATAAACGGAACTACAAATCCTGCGATTGCTAACTTAACAGCAGTAAATCCTGTCTTAAAGGGGTTGGATCCAGCTATACCCGCACCAGCATAAGCCGCCAGAGCTACAGGTGGTGTCAGGTCAGCTACAACACCAAAGTACAATACAAACATATGAGCTGCAAGTGCAGGCACACCTAATTTAGTTAAGGCTGGTGATGCAATCATAGCCAAAATGATGTAGGTTGCCGTTGTAGGAATTCCAGATCCCAGAATCGTACAGGCAATCATTGTAAAGAACAATGTGAAGAACAATAAAACGCCATCAGTCGCCATGAATGTCATGCCTATAGTGGCAAAGGCATCTACAATACCTTGGGCCATCTTAATCGTCATCCCTGCAAAAGTCAGTCCTAGACCAGTTAATGTACTCGTACCAACAATAAAACCTACTGCTGCACAAGATGCTGTAACACCAAGAGCCGATTTTGCCCCCGTTTCAAAAGCAAAGATAAAGTCGTTGCCGAATTTTTTCAGCCTTTGAAGGACGCTATTTTCTTTACGGTCAATCAAGAGTAAGTGGACAAAATGAATCGCCAAGGCACTTACAACCCCTAAGAAACCAGCACTTAGCGGCGTATAACCACCTATAAGTCGCCAGATAATTACTGCCATTGGTAACAGTAAGTAACCTCTTTTCTTAAGTATATCAATAAGGACTGGTACCCTTTCGAGACCTTTTAGCTCATTCTTAGCAGCTTCTAAATGGACCATTGTACCAACAGCAATATAGTAGAGAATTGCAGGTATAATAGCTGCTGTCAGTATCTTCAGATAAGATATACCCAAGAACTCTGACATAATGAAGGCTGCGGCGCCCATAACAGGTGGCATAATCTGTCCACCTGTGGATGCGGCGGCTTCAACTGCTCCTGCAAACTGGGGTTCATAACCACTCTTTTTCATCAGTGGTATTGTAAAAGCACCAGTTGTAACTGTGTTTGCAATAGAACTACCATTGATTGATCCCATAAGTCCACTTGAAATAACGGCAACTTTTGCAGGTCCACCTTTAGATTTTCCAGCAATAGCAACGGCTATATCAATAAAAAGTTCTCCGAGTCCAGTGACTTCAGCCAACACCCCAAATAATACAAACAAGAAAACGTAGGTTGCGGCGACAGCCAGTGGCGTTGAATATATACCTTCTGTTGTTAAGTACATGTAAGTACTTATTGTTTTAATATTATAACCCCTATGTGCCAATATACCAGGTAAATATGGACCGAAATAGGCATATACAAGGAAGAGCATGCCCAGAATTGGAAGGTCATTTCCTATAACTCGACGTCCCGCTTCTAATACAAGTATTACTGCTAGAACGGCTACAATAACATCTAGGTTATTATATTTCCCTGCTCTATAGGCTAGTTGTTCCAAGTTTAAAATAATGTATAAGTTAACACCTACACCCATGAGGGCTAATAGGATGTCAGGTAAGGTGAATCGATCTCGTCTCGACTTCTTTGTTGCTGGGAATAGTAGGAAAATCAGTGCCATTGCAAAAGCCAAATGTACTGTCCTCTGTGATCTAGCATTAAGTAAGCCAAAACCTGATGTATACAATTGGAATAGTGACATCGAAATGGCTACTATTGTGATAAACCACCCCAGTTTACCTTTTATTTTTCTATAATTTGATTCCGAGTCTAATGCTTTTATTTCTTCCATATCCATTTCAAATTCTTCTGTCGAGATATGGTCATCTGTTTTTAAGTCTTGTTTCATATTTAATTTCCTCTCCGATTATAGCAGAAGATTTTTTAGCCATATCACTACTTGTGGCTGTTTCTTCACTTCAAATCTGATACTACCTTTTTCTTTCTCAAACAATTTATATAAAGGAATTCTAGTCCCACTAATGGTCAATGTGTTTTCATAAGCTGCATCTACCCAAAACTCCAGATCATCAAACCTTCGATTCATTTTATCAATGACAAACCAATTGTCTTCTATGTAAAAAACAGCTTCATCATAGGTGTACTCTGGCAAGCCAGCACCACTTTGGTCCTCATACTTGACTGTTCTTATGATAAAAAAGCCTTCTTTATGAATCTCAATGCTTTCTTGTAGTCTGGTAAGGCTTACGGAATGAATCGATTCATAGACAACTTGATCCATGTGATTTATCGGATGAACCATAAGTAAGTCTCCTTCACCTGAAATAAGTTCCAGGCTTAGATCCTGCCACATAACTAACACTAAAAAGACGATTAGAAGCAATAAAATACCTTTATATCTTCGTTTCATATTAAGGCTCCTTGTTTTTCCTTAGATAGGGATATCTAAACAAAAATAAGCCGAGAACAATCTCTATCAGAGATTGTAACCCGGCATATCAATCAACTACCTATTTAATGCCTACTTCTTTATAATATTTTTCAGCACCTGCATGTAATGGAATACCCATTCCATCTAAAGCACTCTCAAGTGTAACATCTTTACCTTTTTCATGAGCTGCTTCAACATCTCCACGGTTTTCCCATAAAGTTTTAGTCATCTCATAAACTAAGTCTTCGTCAACACCTTCATCAACAACCCACATAGCCATTGTTGTTGCAGTAACAACTTCCTCATCAAGACCTGAGTAAGTGCCAGCTGGAATAACCGTTTTAGCGTAGAATGGTGATGTTTCAATCATTTTTTCAATCATGCCTTCTGCAATTGGTACTAAGACGATTTCTCTAGCTAAGTTAACATCAGTGATACTTGATGTTGGGTAACCTGCTGTAACAAAAGCTGCATCAATTTGTTTGTCTTTAAGCTTTTGTGATGCTTCTGAGAATGATAAGTAATCTGCATCAAGGTCATCTTCTGTTAAGCCATGGGCTGCAAGAATGTTACCAACGTCAAAATGTACACCTGATCCGATTTCACCAACACCAACTTTTTTACCTACTAAGTCTTCTATTGAAGTGATGCCAGAATCTTTAAGTGCTACGATTTGAATAGCTTCTGGATAAAGTGAAGCGATACCTCTAAGGTTCTCAATAGCCGCGCCTTCAAATGCGCCAATACCATTATATGCCCAGAATGCAACATTGTTTTGTACAAGTGCTGATTCTGTTTCTCCACCACCAATTAGATTACAGTTAGCTACAGAAGCATTACCTGCTTGTGAGTTGACTGTTAAATAATCAATGTGATCAGTTAAGGTTTGAGCGATGGCGCCTCCAACTGGATAATAAGTTCCTCCAGTACCACCTGTTGTTACACTTACAAATTGTTTCTTCTCTCCACATCCAACCAATAAGGTTGTAAGTAGAACTGCTGTTAAGATAAGAGCAAATATTTTTTTCATCTCTTTCCTCCCTTTCAATTTTCTATATATTTTTAACATATAATACTATAGCATAAACGCGTGTTTTTTGCAATTTACTTGCACGAGCCAACTATTTATCTGTTTATTCTTGCATTTTACAGAAAATTGAACACTCAGGCAAATCACTGAATTTAAGCCATATCTATCACTAAATCCTAATAACTTCGTTATATCCTTGTCAAATTTACGAATGACTATCTAGAATTAGCTTCAACTATTTTAGCTCTTTACCATAGTAATTCGTTGTGTTCACAAAAAACGACGCATTGGGGACGGTTCTTTTTGCGTCGCTATTTCATAGCTAATCGTCGTAACTTACTCTCAGTCACACCTAGTAATTTTGCCATTTGTCTTCTTGAAAGTGAACTATCGGATTTTAAACTAGCCACGATTTCAGATAACGCGTCATCATTATTGTATATATCATCATCTTCTATATCTTTGGTCTCACATATATCATCGATAATTTCTTGTACCTTTTGCTTACGATATTTTTCCAAATCTTCTTTAATCTCTAGGTATTCGTTGGGATCTTCAATTTGATGAAAGATAGAGAATGTCTTAGGGCTTTGACTAAATAGCGTCCATGAAAAATTCATCCCTTCTGAAATCCTACCGAAACTATAATCCTTATAACTAGACCACTCATACATCTCTGGATTATCCACTATTTTTGCCTTAACGGGATTATTGTGAACATAGCGAATCACATTAACTAGATATTCATCTGTTTCTACAACTTCACTTTTGAAGCGATCCTGGAAAACATGACCAACCATCTGATACTTCCTGTTATAGTACATAGCAAACTTGATGTTTAAACTTTTAAATGCACTGGCTAAATCATCAGGTTCTGACTTAATCACCAAATGAACATGATTACTCATGATACACCACCCAGCGACTGCAAGAAGACCTTCATCTTCCACTTTTCTTAAAGACTTTAAAAAATAGGCTTTGCTGTCCTTCTCTTCAAAAATATGATTTTTGTTGTTTCCACGCATGATGACGTGGTAGTAGCCTGTCTGGCTTATTCTTCTAGCTTGTCTTGACATATTATCACCTCTCTTCATAGCTTATCATAAGTTGAAAAATGACGCAAAAAGAACCGTCCCCAATGCGTCAATAGACCAGTGTTTCATACACACAATGGACACCTCTTGACTTATATTTATGATATAATATTTGTAATGGATAATTATTGTCACTTGGCGAGGTGGATTATGGATAGAAATTTTGAGAATATCGTACTAAATAGAATTGAAAAAAGCTTCGACCTTTTAATTCCTATTGGCTCTCTTATAGCTTATATAATGGCCTTTGTCATTTTAAGAAGTGATACCCCTATACGTTTCTTCTATTTTGATACCATAGTAGCTACTTTACTTCTTCTTCTATTTATATTCAGAAAGCAGATAAAAGTTCATACTAAAATAATTGTAGTAGTATCCACTAGCTTAACCCTCGGTGTTTTTAGCGTATTTTGGGGTGGTTTCTCCGGAACTGGCATCACAATCATGGTGACAAGTAATATCGTTGCCATATCATTTTTGTCTAAAAGAAAGGCCATAACGGCCTCGATTGTCACTATGGCAAGTCTACTTTTTATCTATTTTGCTGTCATGTTAGGTGCCCTAAAATTTACTGGCTATAATGCACACTTACTCAACAGCCAAACAGAATGGTTGATACATGGTGGTACATTACTCTTGCTACTTATTATCTCCCATGTCTCTATAAACTCAATCAAGCAATACTTATTAGAGAGTATCAATAAAATAGAAGAAAGCGCAAAAAGCATATACAACTTGGCCTATTTTGACAAACTCACAGGTCTAGCTAACTATAATAAGTTTATTGAAACTATCCCAGAATCAGATGGAATACTAGCTCTTGTTGATATAAAAGGCTTTAAGGTTATTAACTCCATTTATGGTCTGGCCCTTGGTGACAAGTTCCTAAAAGATATAGCCATGATTTTCAAGGAACATAAAAGACCATCAGATATAATTGCAAGAGTTGGTGACACAGAATTTGCCTGGTGGGTGACCGAACTGAATCAAGGTGATCATGAGGCATTTATAGAGTATTCAATATCTAAGTTACAAAAACATATAGCGGATTCTGATATAAACAATCATCTTGAATTTAATATTGGTTATGCCATGTACCCTAAACATGGTCAGAACTTGGAAGACCTCTTTAGTAAGGCCACCATGGCCCTTGAGAAATCCAAACAACTTAACGGGGCAAAATATATCTGCTATGATGATAGTTTAAGCCAAGCATTGATTGAAGAGGAAACACTAAAGAACGCATTAGGACGTACGCTTTCTAACAATGGTTTTTCTGTATACTATCAAGAAAAAGTTAATGCTGAGGATCATAAAGTCATTGGTCTTGAAGCTCTTGCTAGGTGGCATGATGATGACCATGGTTATATACCTCCTAACATTTTCATACCTATACTTGAGAAGACGAATCAGATGATTTTATTTGGAAATCAAATAATTACAAGCATTCTTGAGGATTACAAACATCTCGTCAAGAAATACAAGCAACCCATAACTGTATCCATTAACATTTCTCCAAGCCACTTTTTGTGGGAAGGTTTTGTGGATTATATTACTGAAGCCGCTAAAGCTCAGCAGATAGCTCCTCAAAATATCATACTTGAGATTACAGAGGAAGTTATGATAGAGGGTATTGAAAGCATCAATCATATTCTTCACGGCCTTCGTAGCCATGGTTTCAAGATATCCTTGGACGACTTTGGTACAGGTTATTCATCACTTAGTTACTTGTCTAGATTGGAACTTGATGAGTTGAAAATTGACCGTTCCTTTGTAATGAACTTATCTGAGAAAGAACGAGACCATAGTCTAATAAAAGCAATCATACAGCTTAAAGAAACCTATAACTTCAATGTTGTAGCAGAAGGTGTTGAAACCAAAGAGCAATCTGATATTATTCGTAATCTTGGCTGTGACGAAATACAGGGTTACTATTTCTCAAGGCCCGAACCTATCGAGTATTATTATGAGTAAAGAATAAACTTAAGACCCACCGGCTTCTAGCAGGTAGGTCTTTTCATTGTCTTATCTGTTATATTCAAAAGGTTTTCCAGTATGTTCTTCCCATACTACCTCACAAGCCTTTAGGACATCAGACGTCAGCTTATTCCCTTTAATGGATGCTACATTTTGCTTAAGTTGCTCCAACTTACTAACACCAGTAAGTATGCTATTAACTTTTGGGTTTGTCAGACACCACTTCATCGCTAGTTCAAGTAAGGATAAGCCCGCCTCATCTGCAATAGCTCTTAATTTCTCAACAGAATTCAAGTTAGCTTCAGTCCAGTATCTACCCTTGTAAATTTTGTTATCTGCAAGACGTGAGCCTTCGAGGGCCTTTGTTCGAGTATGTTTACCACTTAATAATCCAGCTGCAATTGGATTGTAGACTGTAAGACTCATAGGGTGATTTTTCAAAAAAGGTAGCAGCTCAGGTTCAATAGCTCTTGTGATTAGATTATAGACATTTTGTGTAATAACAGGTTTTGGGTAACCTTCTCTTTCGCAAACAGCTAATAAATCTGCAATCTGCCAAGCAGCGTAATTACTGATACCGTAACTACCTATCTTGCCTTCTTCTATTAATTTAGCCATTACTTCAAGAGATTCACTTATATCTGTATCATAATCTGGTGCATGTAAATAATAGAGTTCCACATGTTCAGCCTGAAGCCTAGTTAGGCTTGCTTCTATCTCATTCCTTATAACATCACTTCTCAGACTAACACCGGTAAGTCCACCACTCTGATAACCGACTTTGGTCACAAGTGTAATTTCTTTTTTTCTTGATTTCAACCATTTACCTACTACCGCTTCACTAGCACCACCATTGTATATGTTAGCAGTATCAAAAAGTGTTATACCGTGCTCAAAAGCATAATCCATTATGGCAAAACTATCTGATTCACTGGTTTGGCCACCAAAGGTCATTGTTCCAAGACTTAACTCCGGTAATTCTATAGCCGTGTTCTCTATTCTATTATACTTCATGATTAATCCTCCTGGTTCAATATAAGATTTTAGTAGCTTAGTTCTTTTGATGATTTATCCAGCCAACTTCCTTGACATAGTGCTAACAAATGTATTAATATAGGAAGCATTCTATTCATAGAAACACAAATCAGAAAGGCCTATTATGAAACGTTTACAGGTAAATTTACTGCAAGGTTCTATCACCAAAGGAATACTTCTATTTGCAGTCCCAATACTACTTTCAAATATATTTCAACAGCTCTACAACACAATTGATACAATAGTTGTTGGAAACTACCTTGGTGACCAATCACTTGCTGCAGTTGGTGCTAGTTTTGCAGTCTTCACTCTTCTGATCGGCTTTACTCTTGGCATGGGTAATGGTATGTCTCTTGCAGTATCAAGAAGCTACGGTAGTGGTGATGAGGTAATGCTAAAAAAATCCGTAGCAAGTTCAATTGTCATCGGTATTATAACGGTTGTTACAATGATGCTAATATCCCATTTTTTTCTGTGGGATCTATTGGTCTTGCTCCGTACACCAAATGAGATTCTCGATGAAGCTTATACATACATTTCAATAATTACAACTTTTATGGGTATCACATTTATATACAACCTATTAGCCGGTCTTTATAGGGCCGTAGGCAATAGTATTATTCCTTTAATCTTCTTAATTATATCGTCATTACTCAATATTGGTCTTGACCTTCTATTCATCGTCTATTTCAAGATGGGTATCGAAGGTGTGGCCATCGCAACTGTCATTGCTCAAAGCTTCTCGGTAATCTTGTCCTTCATTTACCTGAAGGTTAAGCTACCACTACTTATACCACGATTTAGACACTTCAAAATTGATTTGCACCTCTATAAAGAGGTTGCTGGCCAGGGACTTTCAATGGCTCTAATGTATTCTCTCATATTCTTAGGTTCATTGATTTTACAATACGCCATCAATGATATGGGTTACTTAATCATAGCTGGTCACACAACAGCTCGACGAGTGAATTCCCTATTTATGATGCCCGTCGGTACAATCGCTACAGCAATAAGCACCTTAGTCTCCCAGAATAAAGGTGCTAACAATAAAGAACGTATCATAAAAGGTGTGAAAACCGGGATAACGATAATATGGGTATGGTCCCTAACTGCTGTAATTCTGAACTTCTTCTTAGCAGAAGTTATGGTAGAATCCATATCTGGTTCTGACTCTGCACTTGTCCTTGAAACAGGCACTAGATATCTGATGTGGAATGTTCCATTCCACTTTATATTAGCACCTTTATTTGTACTTCGTTTCACCTTACAAGGTTTAGGAGAAAAACTAATACCCCTCGTTTCAAGTGGTATTGAATTGGCACTCAAAATAGTGTTTGTCATTTGGTTCATCCCAAGAATGGGTTACTTTGCTGTCATCATAAGTGAACCTGTTATTTGGGTTTTCATGACGATTCAACTCATATATGCCTATAGAAGTAATCGTTATTTATTTCATACTAGATAAATAACGATTGTAAATCGACGCACTGGGGACGGTTCTTTTCGCGCCATTTTCTCAGTTTCAAAAGATTGGCTATCACAACAGCCCCAGTTTATCTTTAGCTTCATCAATCATTTTTCCCATAACTTCATAAAAATCAGCTTCAGGATCAATCACACATCGATAGAAGTGATCAATTATATAGGCATTAACTTGACTTTGCTCTTCATCGTCCATAAACTTCATTCTAAAACGAAGTGCTTTGATCAACTCATGCCAACCTAATATAAAGACCTTGTTTTTATTATAATTGTTAATACCAATCCATTTCTTCACCTTAACTTTAGATAAATTAGGTTTGATACATTCACCTGCTTTAAATATATACTTAAAGTCATGATTCTCATAATACCTACCTAGTGGAAACATTCGACAGATACTTGGACGATAACCATGAATGGAACACCGTTTATCTTCATCTAAAAAACCACATCCCTGTTTAGGCCCATTCATTTTTAGATGAGGTAAATTGATCTTCTCCTCAATGTGTAGGTCTATCTTATCCCCAATAAGTTCATCGTAAGACCTGCCTGTACCTCTTGCTATTTCATACATATCAAAAGGATTTAATACTATTTCATCAGTATTGCCCTGGCAGCACGCACTGCACCCCTTACAACCTCTGGTATCTGCTTTGACCATATCGTTTAAGTCATATAATTTTCCGTCTGATATTTCTTGTAAACTTTTGTTGATTTTCATTGTAGTTCATCCAATCTTTTATTTACTAAGCTAATTATAGTTTGTTACAGATAGAATATCAAACAATTTCATGCGACGCACTAGGGACGGTTCTTTTTGCGTCATTTTTGATCAACTTCCACACGCCAATCATGTATAGGTTCCCAACCAAGTAGCTCTTTAGCCCTTTTGTTACTTAACAATGTATCATAATTATCTAGGGCTACACGAATATCTGTCACCTCTGGGAAGTTGGCTTTCATAAGATCTTCATTCTTTATATCCATACTTGTATTATTGTTGGCCAGATTGATAGCAACTGACCCTAATCCGTCTATCTCAATTGACTTTTGACATGCACGGGCAGCGTCTCTAGCATCTATATAACTCCACAGAATAAGGCTTCTTGCATTTATATTATTAATAAATTCTGGGAAGTTTTTGTACTTTTCTTCTGTTATGACATTACCAATTCTAAGTGACACAACTTGCATACCAGTACGTCTATGGAACATATCACCCGTTTTTTCATTGATAACTTTTGATAGACCATAACAATCCTCTGGAAGTTGAGGGTGGTCTTCATCTATTGGAATATACTGTGGCGACAGCTTCTTCTTAGCAAAACAAATACCATAGGAAGATTCACTTGACGCTATAACAGCTTTTTTATACCCAATCCAGCACAGGCTTCTAAAATATTATATGTCGACATAACATTGTTTTGAAAAGTCACTTCATTTGGATGAGAATATGCAACAGGGATGGCTGCTAAATGGATCACTGCATCCGCACCTTCTAATATCCCATAACATTCACCCAAATTGGTTAAGTCTGCAATGAGACTCTTAGCATTTTCCTGTATAGACCTTGTCCGATCTACAGTTACAACTTCATAACCTTCATCAACAAAATGTTTAATAACAACCTTACCTAACAAACCATTACCACCAGTAATGACAACCTTTTTCATCTTATCTCCTTGTATAATGAACACCTAGTAAATTCTAAGTATTCATTTATTTTGTATTTACTTATAATGAACTTAGGCGCTGTGGCTTAGTTTTATCTCCTATAGCAGCATAGCTGACTAGTTCGTAAAGGCTCTAACCATAGCTCTATGTTCATTTGTTGATTAGTTAGATAACGCTAGACGTTTTATTTAGGGCAAGGATACATTCAACATAGAGATCTATGGAAACATAGCGTACTCATTTTTATTAAGGAGTTGTTCTTATGCTTTATGTTGGTATCGACGTTGCCAAAAACAAACACGATTTCTGTATCATTGATTCTGATGGTGTTATTCATTTTCATCACCAAACGATCTCTAACTCTTTGGATGGCTTTAAGTTCTTAGTTTCATCCATCCGGTCTGCCTTGTCTGAATCTGATAGTTTATATGCAAAAATAGGACTTGAATCAACGGGTCACTACAGCATTAACATTACAAACTATCTGCAACATTCAGGCTTTGAGATCATCACTCTCAATCCTTTGTCTACAAGTCTCTTCAGAAAAGCTCACACGCTTAGAAAGACTAAAACAGATAAAACCGACGCTATGGTCATTGCAACAATGCTTATTACCGATGATTCTAAGTCCTATTCTCCTATATCTTATCAGATTCAAGAACTAAAATCATTAACTAGGCATCGTTATCGTCTTGTTGGCTATCGTTCAAAACTCAAGCTTTCTATGAGTCGGTTGGTTGATATCATTTTTCCTGAGCTTCCTTCTGCTGTTTGGTCTATTCATCAAGCTTCTGTTCTTGCTTTTCTTACAGCATTTCCTCATCCTAAAGCTCTTTCAGTAGCTCACTTGACCAAACTTACAAACCTGCTTAAAAAAGCTTCTAGAGGTAAGTATTCAAAGGATAAAGCCCAGGAGCTTAAAACTCTTGCTTCTTCTTCCATTGGTTTATCCAACGATGCTTTAGCTTTTGAACTTAGGCAAAACATTCGTTTAATCCAAAACGTTCAAGAAGAAATCAAACTTCTGGATCAGCGAATTAAAGAAATACTCCAATCGTTGGATACACCTATTTTAAGTATCCCTGGTATCTCCTTTACCTTAGCTGCAATCATCATAAGTGAAATTGGTGATATCACTAGATTTTCATCTCCAGCCAAGCTTCTAGCTTATGCCGGTATGGAACCTTCTACTTATCAGTCAGGTAATTTTCGCGCTTCTAGTACACCAATGGTTAAGCGTGGCTCAACTTATTTACGTTGGGCCATCATGCAAGCTGCACGACTGGTTGCCATGAAAGATTCAACTTTTTCCTCATATATGAAGAAAAAGACAAGTGAGGGAAAGCACTATTATGTCGCTCTTAGTCATACTGGCAAAAAACTAATTCGTGTAATCTTTTACTTATTAAAAAATAATCAACAATTCGCACCACAAGCTTAAATCAATTCCAGCATCTGAAGATGCTTTATTTGCTATGCTTATTTATTACGAAAATGACTTTCCG
>PPCM01000201.1_pt1 | contig 77470 bp, 28 predicted proteins | sample 1555541 | NCBI WGS metagenome assembly PPCM01 (sample SAMN05284479, study PRJNA326546) | Marine sediment metagenome, whole genome shotgun sequencing project. | isolation source: marine sediment | place: Germany: Wadden Sea | collected 2012-09-05 | reverse complement strand
AGACGAGTTTGATAAATCCGGCCATGCCTTCGGCATGGAACGGGTGTCCGATATTGGGCTTCATGGAGCCCAGGCCCAAAGGCGTTTGCCGATCCGATCCATAGACCGCTTCCAGTGCTTTCAGCTCCAGGAGGTCCGTGATTTCGGAACCCGACCCGTTGACTTCGACGTAAGCGATCTCCCCCGGGGATTTTCCGCTCAGGCGCAGCCCCCTTGTCATGACCTCCTTCTGGGCCGCGGGGTTTGGGGTGGCGGGGCCGGCTGTGCGTCCGTCGTTGTTGACGGTCAGCGCCTTGATCACCGCGTAAATCGTGTCGCCGGCCCTCAGGGCCCGCTCCACGGTCTTTATAAGGACAAGCCCGGCGCCCTCTCCGGGAACCACCCCCTGTGCCCGCCGGTCGAAAATATGAAAGGAAGCGTCCTTGCTCAGGAGGTTTCGCCGGTCAAACAATCGGTGCATGCCGCCGTCGGCCAGGAGGCAGACCCCGCCCACCAGTGCCGAGTCCATGTCGCCGTTTTTCAATCCATGGATCGCCAGGTTCATGGCGGTCAGGGCCGAGGAGCAGGCCGTGTCCACGACGAGGCTCGGACCCCTCAGGTCAAAGAACTGGGAGAGGTTTGCGGCTATATAGTTGGAACCTGCCGCCACAATGGGATTTCTGGCCTTTTCCACGCCCCGGTCTCCGGGGCGGACCCGGCTTCGCGCCCCCAGAAAAACGCCCGTGTTCGTCCCCCTGATCTCCCCGAGGGAGTAGCCCGCGTGACAAAAGAGATGCAAGCTCTCCTCCAGGACCAGGAGTGCCTGGGGATCCATGGCCCCCACATCCTGGTCGGGAAGCAGAAAGAACGATCCGTCAAAATGAGTGATCTCGTCAAGCATCCCCCCGTGAAAGGTTTGCGCCGTTCCCCAGCGCCCCTCGGGAATCCGGGAAATGGCCGAATCTCCCCGCCCCAGCAACCGCCAGTACTCTTCCAGGTTGCCCGCGCCTGGAAAACGACACGCCATTCCCACGACGGCAATATCCGAAGCTGGCGGCTTTGGAACGGGTGATTTCTGAAGAGGCTTGCCCGAGGCCGGTTCCGAAATTTCCAACCGGAGATTTTCACCCTTGGGTGATTCCGCGGCCTTTTTCTTGACAATAGAATCCTTGGAAGATTCCGAAGTTTTGCTTTGACCAATATCGCCTTTGGATGTTTTCGAGGCTTCCATCTTGAGATTATGGTCCCTGCACGATTCCGAAGTCCCGGTTTGAAAAATATTGTCTTTGGATGTTTTCGAAGCTTCCAGCTTGAGCTTATTATCCCTGGTCGATTCCGAAGGCTTGTTTTGAAAAAGATTGTCTTTTGATGTTTCCGAAACAGACTTCTTGAAGTTATTGTCCTTGATTGCTTCCGGAGTCCGAGCATGTGAACTCCCGGTGGATTCCGATACCTTTGTCCGGGAGTCGAATGGGCCGGAAAGTTTGGAAAGGGAGGATGCCCGGGTCTTGGACAGGTAAGCCGCAAGGGAGCCGATGGTGGTGTGTTCGTATATAATTGAAGGATCCAGGGGCTCGTCCAGATTTTCCTCCATGCGGCGCATGACTTCCGCCAGGAGGATGGAATCGACGCCGTAATCCCGAAATGGGGTGTCGGGGTCGAACGCTTCGGCTTCGATCCCCAGTTCAAGGGAGAACAGTTCGGTAAGCCATTCCCGAACGGTTGCCGGCGCCGGAGGCGGCTGGGCGTTTTCCCGGTGGACTTTATGTTTCAACAGCTGTTCGGGATTCCAAATCGATTCATTGACAATTGCGGGCATGACAACAGGGCCCATGCCGCTGGATAGTATTTGGTCCAAAATCTCCATGCCCTGTTGATCGGTAATGCTTTGGAGCCCGGTATTTTCGTAAGCCGGGTTTTTGACCTCTCCCATTCCCGTTTCCCTCCAGCTCGGCCACTGGATGCTCAGGAGGGGGCAATCCGGGGGCGCGGCATGGGCGGCATAATCCATGTAGGCGTTGGCCATTGCATAATCGGCCATTCCCACGCCCAGGGGAGGGATAAGGGCGGATACCGACGAAAACAGGATAAAGAACCCGAGGGGTTCCGAGCTGAATTGCGAAACGAGCTCATTGAGTCCGGATATCTTGGGTTCCAGTACACGTTCGATTCCATCCACCGGTTTTCGGATAAAAGCGGGATTGTCCGCTCCCTGGATTCCCGCGCAATGGATCACGCCCCCCGCCGGCCCCATGTTGTCCCTGACTTCCTCCAGGTGCTTGCCCAGGGCGCGTGGGTCCGACAGGGAAATCGAGAGAACCCGCACCTCCGCGCCAAGGGCCTCGAGTTCCTTAACGGCGTTTAATTTGCGGGCAATGGAATGGGAGCCCGGGCCGGAGGGGAATGAAGACGCCTGGTCCGTGGAGGGAAGCTTCTCCCGCCCAGTGAGAACGAGGCGCTTGACCCCGCAGCGGGTGACAAAATGCCTGGCGCACAAGAGGCCGAGGCCCCCGGTTCCTCCCGTGATCCACAGGGCCTTGTCCTCGGGGAACGCGATACTTTCCGCCTGTTCCAAGTTCCGGGTCATTGTGCCCAGGAAAGCGGCATGGCGTTTTCCTTCCCGCCAACAGACTTCGGGCAGATTCTCTTGAACCTGGAATTCACGGATAATCAGTTCCGCCAGGGTTCGTGTTGTCTCCGCGTCGTCCCCCGCCACGTCCATATGTCTGGAGCGCAGATGGGCGTATTCGCTCTGCAGGGTGCGGTACAGGGATACCCAGGGGGCGCCGGACAGGTTTATGGAGGAATTTTGAAACGACTCCAGCTTTCTGGTGACCCCAAGCAGGTATAACTTCCCGGAATTCCCTCCGGACCTTACAGTAAGCCCGTGGGTAATCCACTGCTGAAACCACCGGAGCCTGACATGCCGGCTTGCCTGGGAGTCCGTAAACTTATGGAGCGGCGAAACTGTATTTTCGCCGCATCCCCAGAGGTCGATGCAGCCGCCGTGGTTGAACGGGCCGACATCTTCACGTGGGCGTTGCAGGTCGTTTTCCATGTCCTCCGGGTACAATACGCGGCTTTGGGGAAGGGACTCCGAAAGCATGGCGGCGAGTTCCCCGGTTTCATCCGTGGCCAGAATCGCGATTCCGGAGGCCGGGTCCAACGTCGACGATCCATCGGGCGGCAGGGGAGCCGGGCGCCACTGTTTTTGCATGTAATGCACGGGGGCAATGGGAGTTGCGGCCGGTGTTGCTCGCTGTTGCTTTTTCAATGCTGTTGGAGTGCGGGAGAACCAGTGGGGTTTCCTGTCAAAGGGGTACGACGGTAACTGAATCGTGGGGGGGCGGGGGAAGTCGTCGTATAAAAGGCGCCAGTCGACATCAACACCGGATATCCAAAGTTCGGCAAGTTTTGCCATGTCACGATTCCCCGAGGTTGTGGCGGGTGACGTTGGCCCTTTATGCCTTTGGGGCGATTCTGCAATTGTTTCTCTGGTGACCCCTTGAGGTGTCCCGTCCGCGTATTCGTTGTTGCGGCGCAGAGACAGTTGCTGAATCAAATCGTCCATATCGGAAACCACAAGCGCCATGCGTTCTTTCATTGGCTGTCGACCGGTTTGAAGGGTATGGATCATGGATTCAAATGAAAATGCATCATTCCCGTTTATCGATTTTTCCCGTGCTTTAAGCCAGGACAGAAATTTCTGTTCGTAGGCTTCCAGGCGTTCGCGGTTCATGGCGGAGAGCACGAACAGATAGGGTGCCCCTTTCCCTTTCCCTTTCCCTTTCCCTTTCCCTTTTCCTTCGGTTCCTGGTGACTGTGTCGGCGGCATGGGAAACTCTTCCAGCACCACGTGAGCGTTGGTACCGCTTGATCCGAAGCTGCTGACCCCGGCCTTTCGCCGGGGCGCGGGGCCTTTTGGTTCAGGCCAGGGCCTCCGGCGGTCAATGATGTAAAGGGGAGTATCGTCAAGGGAAATATGTCTGTTAAGTTCCGTGAAATGCAGGGATGCCGTGAGTTCCCGGCGCTTCAGGCAGAGAATCGTTTTAAGGAGGCCCGCAATGCCGGCCGCAGCCTCGAGGTGGCCCAGGTTCGATTTAAGCGATCCCAAGCCGCAGGTTCCCGGGGGGGCGGGGGGGCTGTCCGTTTCATCCGCTCCCCTGGAAAAGGCGTCCTTCATTCCCTGGACCTCGATTGGATCTCCAAGGGAGGTGCCGGTTCCGTGGGCTTCGAAGTAGCCGTATCCCGGATTGTTCGTTGAGAGACCGGCATCTTTCCAGGCGGTCCTCAGCAGCCGGGCCTGTTGATCGGGATTGGGAACGGTCAAGCCGCTTGCCTGGCCGCCGTGATTGCAGGCCGTACCCCTGATAACGGCATGGATCGTGTCCCCGTCGGCGACGGCCGACGGGAGGGGCTTGAGCAGGATCGTTGCCGCGCCCTCGGACCTGACGTAACCGTCCGCGTTTTGGTCAAAAACGCGGCAGAGCCCGCTTGGCGAGAGCATGCCTGCCTTGTAATATGAGAGGCTGTTTCCGGGATGACACATCACGTGAATGCCCCCTGCAAGGGCGAGGGTGCAGTGGCCCTGCCTCAGGGATTGCACCGCCTCGTGCACCGCCACGAGGGAACTGGAGCACGCCGTGTCGATCAACAGGTTCGGGCCGTGAAAATCAAAAAAATAGGAGATACGGTTGGCAAGCACCGCCATGGCGTTGCCCGTGTTCATATGCGCCTCGACCTCGACTCCCTCCTGTTCCAGAAGGAGGCGGTAGTCCGAGCCGCTTGCGCCCACGAAAACCCCCGTCCGGCTTCCGGCCGCATTGTCCGCCGAAATTCCGCAGCTCTCCAGGGTCTCCCAGGTCAGTTCCAGGAGAATCCGCTGCTGGGGGTCCATCAGTGCCGCCTCCCTGGGCGAGATGCGGAAAAAAGGAGCGTCGAAGCCCTTGATGTCGTCCAGGAATCCCCCACGGTCGATGCCCCGGTGCCCGTGTGCCGGATCGATGCCGGCGGGCCAGTGCCAGCGGTCCGGGGGAAGGGGGCCGATGACGTGTTCTTCCCTGGTGAGCAGGTCCCATAATCCATCCGGATCGTTGATGCCCCCCGGGAGACGGCAGGCCATGCCGATTATGGCGATATCATCCCTGCCGGGGTTCTTTAAGGGAGGATCGCTTTTGGAACTGTGCTTTTCGTGGTTAACTCCGGGCCTTGGTCTGGCCTTGTCAATGCGGATCTCCCCCCTTTGCCGGGGCTTGTCGTAGCGGCTCTCCCCCGTTGGTCGGTCCTTGTCGTTGCGGATCTCCACCTTTGGCCGGGTCTCCTGTTGATGCGGCGACATAAAATAGGAGAGCAGTTGTGAGTGGGTGTTGTTTTGAAAGAAAAACGTGGGCGGCAGTTTTTGTTGGAACCGGATGGACACCTGTTCGCTGAGCACTAATAGGTCAGCCGAGTCGAGGCCCATCTCCATGAGGGGGCGATCCTTGGAAAATGCCTTTTCCCCGGGTTTGCCCAGAAGCTGCCTGATCGTCTCCTCCAAAAACGCTGAAATTTCTTTTTCAGGGAGGGAGGATGCGGGGATCGGGGACGGGGATGTTGTCGCCTCCCTGCGCTTGCGCTTGTGGATGTCGTATGACACCAGCACGCCGAAGCCTTCGTTTCGCTTGTCTCCGGGGCGGTATTGGGGGATCAGGCCGGTGATAACAGCTCCGTGCAGTTCATGAAAGCGCAGAATCGGGTCATGGAGCAACCCCCGGGCATCCCTTTTTTGAACGTACCGCGCCATGGTCATGGGCGGCGTATGGGGAAAGTTCTTTTGTCGGTGATAGCTTTTACAAAGGGTGACGGCCACAACGGATCGTATTCCGGGCGTCACGGCGCAGCGCTGCAACATAAACTCCAGGAGCTGATCGCCCAGTTGCCTTTCCTGGGCCCCGGGGTCGATGTTCACGGACAACAGTTGCGCAGCGGGCCCTGCCGGATCGTGAAGTTCCGAAACCTTGTCCGAGACGGCATCCTCCAGGACTTCAGGGGTCGCGATTCGCTGGGAGTAAATCACCCCGACCACCTTGTTTTCCAGTTCCAGGACGAACTGTCCTTCCGGATAGTTGGCAAGGCGCCTTTTCAATCCCTCCTCCGGGGTCTGAAGTACCGGTGACCAGCAGCGTCTCTCCAGATCCCGCAAGGCGCCCAGGTCTTCGGTTCGGGCACGGCGGATCCGGTAGTCCCTAAGGTGAAACAGCGTTGCCGGGACCCGGTGGAAAGGGGCGATATCCGGAGCGTGCCGGGGCCGGGATGCCGGGAAAAAACCGGCGCTCGATGCCGTCGTCAGAAAGGTTTCAAAAGAAACTCCGGTCGGAGGCTTTGCGAGGAGTCCGTGGGAATTGTTTTTTAGAAGCCCGGCCCATTTTTTCAGGCATTCCCCAAGGGAAAGATCGGAAGGAACGGGGAGGGGCGTTTTGTCCTGTGCGCCTGTTGGCTCCGGATCGAAGGAACAAATAAAGAAAACCTTGCCCGGAAAGTGGATTCCCAAACCTCTCAACCCTTCGAAAAGCCGTTCGGGGTGGTTGACGTTTCCCTTCAGGGTAAGATGGTGTTGTGCTTCAGGGGGAGCGGCTGTTTCCGCAGGGGCTGTTTCATCTTCCGTGACTGCAACGAGCTTTATGGGAGACGCACTTTGACCCGCTTGTTCGGCGTTTTCGATTTCTCCTTCCACCAGACGGAGAAGCCGCCGCAAAAAAGGCTCCCTGGAAAACCGGCCCAGACAGGCGATGTATTCAGTTCGATCATCCGCCGGTGTGTTTTGGAAGAGGCTATTTTTGATCCATCTTTCAACGTCCCCGAAAAGTTGCTCGAATTCGGATTGTTCGTTGCTTGTCTGGGTGTTTTTCATAATTGTTAAATTCGTGGATGAAGATGATATCGAAGTAGACGGCAAGTTCCCTGCGGTGCATCTGTTTTTGATCCGCCGACAACCCGGGCCGCGTTGCGTTCGCCTGTTTTATCCATGGTTTAATGCATGGGAAACCCTGTTGATACCTCGGCAGCGAATTGCGGGTAACGGGCGATACGGTGCCGGGCAATTTGGGTTTGAGTTTTTAACCCTGGATTTTGTGAATTCGCGGGGAAAATGGGACAGGCGCAACTACCGGGGCCCTTGAGTTAAGGTTGTAAGTTTCACCACGACAATTAAACGCCTTAAACTGGAGGCCCCGCGCAAGTGAAATCCGGCAAATCACAAATCCATGCAATATATCACAATACTACTAAAATCCGGTGGCCCGATTCCATGATCGCCGACCGTTTGTGTGTTCGTGGTTTCGAAATCTCAAGTTTTGGTCATGCGCTTCAACCGTAAGGGGGGTTGAAGAAATGTTTCGATGGTCCCACGGTGCCCCTTGTTTCAGGGCACCGCACGGTGAGATGCCGTCGGTGTCGCTGCGGGGTTTCCTGGGTTAAGACGGGTTGGGCATTCACGGGGCTCCGGTCGCGGCCGCATGCATGTGGGAATACCTTTTTGTTAAACCTTCATCCGCCGGCAAGACAACTTGAACCTTGCTTGAAATCAATAAAAGCGGCAGGAATGGCTCCGCTGTATTCCGCCGGCATGCTTCAAATTGTTGCGTATTAAACAAAAAGGTGTCTTTTCCATGCAACATCGGGGTGCCCCATGTCGATTTTCAGGTAACATATCATATGCCGTAGTCAAACTCAAGTTCAACGAGTATTAGATTGATGGTTTTGACGGGAGTTAAGAAATAGTGCGGAATGGGGTGTTGCCCGGCGACTGAGTTAAAATCCGGAAATATTATTGCCGGGATCGCTCTTTGGATTTCTTGGCGGCGCATGGCGGCGTAATGTGTCTGTTATTATAGACTGTTGACTGACAGGGCGGGAAAGGAAAAGCGTGTGCCGTTCATTGTTTGTTGAGCAAAATGTTGAAAATGCCCGGGGGGGAGGACGGATGAAACTTGTCGATGTGGCGTTCACGGCAACGGCACGGCATGAAAGGGCGAATTACTACTTGGTGGAAGTAGACGGCGTGTTAATTGTGAGTAGGTAGAAATACCTGTTCGGGCGGGGTGGACGGGCGGTTTTTTCTTGCCGATGTACCCTTCCGGAAAGAGTCGGGTGGAATCGGAGTATATAGACGCTTTTGAATCAAAAGTATTTCTGCTTGGGGAGCGGTATCGCGCTACTTCAGACGATTGTTGTAACCGGTGAAAAACCGTTAAAGCGGGTCTTGCGTGCCAAGACCGAAGCCTTGGGTTTTACGGTTTGAAGGGAGGATCATAAATGGAATGATGCAGGTTGAAATGAGCAAAAGTTCGTAATGGTCTTTTCCGAGTGGGGATCAAGCGGGCGGTATTTCGGTCGTTGCGGGGGGATTTCAAAATAATCAGGGCCGAATTTCGACTTTTTTGGTATGGTTGTAGTGGGCTTAACAATATAAGGACGGTCCCCGGATGCTGTATCATGAACGGGACAACCTTGTGTCACAAAAGAACTCGGTAAAAATCCCGGGACGCCCGGGAGCCGATGGAGGCGATCTGCGGCAAGGGGTTTTGCTGCCGGGACCGAGGTTTTGGGGTTTCCATGATAAAGCGATTGATGATGTTGGTGATGTCGGCATGTATTTTCAGTGGTGCCGCTGCAAGGGCGGACGGGAAGGTCGTGCTTCAACTGAAGTGGCGGCACCAGTTCCAGTTCGCGGGATACTATGCGGCCATGGAAAAGGGATATTACAGCCGTGCCGGAATCGATGTGGAGATCAGGGAGGGGGCGCCGAACCTGTTGCCCATCGAAATGGTTGCCCGGAACAGGGCCCAATACGGTATCGCGGGACCGGAATCCCTGCTCCAGCGCCTCCAGGGAAAGCCCATCGTTGTTCTGGCGGCTGTTTTTCAGCACTCCCCGAGGGTGATCGTCGTTGGAAAGGATAGCGGGATTAACTCGGTGCAGGATCTGGTGGGCAGGAAGGTCGCCATGGGGCGTCATGTGGAAGTGCTGGCGGAAAATTACGCCATGCTCCTCATGGAAGGGGTTTCCCCGGACAGGCTCGATGTGGTGGATACCTGGGATTACAACGCCCTGATCACGAAAAAGGTCGATGCATACTCCTGTTATATCACGGTTCAGCCCTATGAATTGCAACGGCGGAACTTTCCGATCTCGATCATTCGTCCGGCTTCCTACGGCATCGATTTTTACGGCGATTGCCTCCTGACTTCGGAACGGGAGATCAAGGATCATCCGGAAAGGGTGGCTGCCTTCAGGGAGGCGAGCCTTGCGGGATGGCGATATGCAATGGAGAACCCCGAGGAGATCATCGAGCTTATTCTGAAAAAATACGCGGCCGGAACGGGAAAAACAGCCGCTCACCTGGCCTACGAGGCCCGTGCCATGGCATCCCTTATAAACGCGCAATTGGTGGGGATCGGTCATATGAACCCAGGGCGCTGGCGGCATATCGCGGATACGTATGCAAAGCTTGGTTTAATTCCAGGGGACTATTCACTGGACGGCTTTATCTATGATCCGCTTCCCGGGGGATTTGACTGGGGGCACCGGTTCGTCAAGCTGGGGGCGGGAATCCTGTTTCTCTTTATCGGGGGCTTTTTCATCCTCCTCTTTTTCAACCGAAGGATCAAGCGGGAGGTCAATGAAAGAAGGCAGGCCGAAAGGGAAAAACGGCTGTCCGAGATAAAACTCCAGAACTATGCGGAAAACATGAAAACCATCTTCAACAGCACGCCGAACATTCTAGTGCTGGTGAATTCGGAAGGCCGGGTTGAAATGATAAACCAAAGGGGAACGGCTTTCCTGGGAGAACCCGGGGAGAACCTGGTGGGACACCTCGGGGGGCACGTGCTGAGCTGCCTGAACGCCTTCGGGGACGAGGGGTGCGGGACGGGCCGTGATTGCGATCGATGTCCCGTGAGAACGCGTGTCATGGCCACCTTTGAAACCCGCGAGGCCCGCATGGAGGAGGAGGGAAGGATGACCTTTCTCATGGGCGGCGAGGAAAGAACCATGGATCTTCTCATCTCCACCTCGCTGCTCAGGCTGGAGGGAACCCCCAAGGTTCTCCTCTCCCTGACGGATATCACCGAACGAAAGGAGGGCGAGGAGGAGTTGCGGCGCTACAAGGACAACCTCGAAAAAAAGGTGGCGGAGAGAACATGGGAGCTCAAGCGCGCCAACAATGAGTTGAAAAACGAGATCGAGCTCAGGAAGAAAACCGAGACGCTGTGGAAAACGAGTCAACAGCGCCTCGTGGATGCCATCGAAACCATCGAGGACGGGTTTGTGCTCTACGATGCCGAGGACAAGCTGGTGATGTGCAATACCCGTTACCGGGAGATCTTCAGCAAATCTGCCGATATGATCAGGCCGGGGGCAAGCTTCGAGGAGATCGTGAGGGCCGGGGCCGAGCGGGGAGAGTTCAGGGATGCCGAAGGAAGGGTGGATGCGTGGGTAAAAGAACGCCTTGCCGCCCATCGAAACGTGGGGGTGTCCATGGAGCAGCACCTGAGTGACGGCACCTGGTTGAAAACAACGGAAAGAAGGATGAATAACGGGGACGTGGTGGGGTTCAGGGTCGACATCACCGACTACAAGCTCACGGAGCAGGCCCTGGAGAAGGCGCGGGAGGATCTTGAGATCAGGGTGGAAACCGAGGTCAACAAGCGCCTTGCGGCCGAAGAGGAGAGAAGGGAGATGACCCACAGGCTTTACGAGTCCCAGAAGATGGAGTCCATCGGAAAGCTGGCGGGTGGTATCGCCCATGATTTCAACAACCTTCTCTACCCGATCATCGGCATGTCGGAACTTCTCATGGAAGATCTGAGCACCGGCACCATGGAGCACGACAACGCCGTGGAGATCTTCAATGCGGGACAAAGGGGCAGCGCCCTGGTAAAGCAGATTCTCACCTTCAGCAGGCAATCCAGGGGTATCAAGGTGCCGGTCCGTTTTCAGGACGTGCTGGAGGAGGCGCTGAAGCTCACCCGGTCCACCATTCCCGCCAATATCGAAATCGGGCATCATATCGAGCCGGATTGCGGAAGGGTGCTCGCGGACGCAACCCAGCTTCACCAGATCGCCATGAACCTGATCACCAATGCCTTTCATGCGCTGGAGAACACGAGCGGCAGGATAACGGTGGCGCTGGAGAAGGCCGTGCCGCCGTGCCGCGCGGCCGCTTCGATGCCTTGCGTGAGGCTGTCGGTCACGGACAACGGAACCGGCATGCCCGAGGGGGTGGTGAGTAAGATCTTCGAACCGTACTTCACCACCAAGGAGGAGGGCAAGGGCACCGGCTTGGGGCTTGCCGTGGTATACGGCATCGTAAAGGAGCATAATGGGGATATCGAGGTCCACAGCGAGCCCGGCAGGGGAACCACGTTCCATGTTTACATACCGCTCATGGAAAAATCAACGGAAGCCGCAACCCTTGCCCCGGCACCGGATCTGCCCACCGGTTCGGAAAGGGTTCTTGTGGTGGACGACGAAGCGTCGGTGGCGCGCCTCGTGAGGGTGACCCTCGAGCGCCTGGGATACCGGGTTACGGAGCGGACCGCGAGCACCGAGGCCCTCGGCCTCTTCCGGGAAGCGCCGGATGCATTCGACCTGGTGCTGACCGATATGACCATGCCCGAAATGACCGGAGACCAGCTGACCCGGGAACTTCTCGGCGTTCGGCCGGATATTCCCGTCATCGTCTGCACGGGGTTCAGCGAGCGCATGGATCAAAAGACGGCCGGGGAGATGGGGATCAAGGGCTTTTTAATGAAGCCCGTGGTCAGGGCGGAGCTGGCCCGGGAGGTTCGAAAGGTTTTGGATGACCACTGAGCCCAATTACTAAATTCCGCATCCCTGACTCGATGAAGAGGGGATCGATTGCCGCGACTTGGCTTGGATATTCAGCTTTCGCATCTTTGTGCGTAGTGTCGAGGGGTTGAGCCCCAGAAGCTCCGCCGCGCCCCCGCTGCCGTTCACCCGTCCTCCGGAATAAACCAGCGCCGCCATGATGCTCTCCCGGGTGGTCTGTTCCAGGGGCTGTATTTTTACCGGCACGGAAGAGGAAACAGGAGGGGAACGGAGTAAATCTCCCCCGTTTTCATTTTCCCTTTCACCTGTTTTATCCAATTGTCCATGGAGGGCCATCCGGATTCGCTCATCGATGAGTGCTTCCAGGGCGGAGATGTCGTTCTCCGGCCCGGGCATGGGCATGCCGGGTGATTTTGGCGGCAGGAGGTTCTCCAGTTCAAGGGACCCGTTGGAAAAGAGGATAACGCCCCTTTCCACAAGATTTTCCAGTTCCCGGACATTGCCGGGCCATGGATAGGTTTTGAGGCGCTCCACGGTATCCTGGCGAAGGACCGGTTGGGTTGCGATTTTCAGCCGGGTGCAGGATCGTTCCACAAAGTGGTGAATCAGGGCCGGGATGTCCCGGGTGCGCTCCCGCAGGGGGGGCAGGTGGATGGGAAAGACATGCAAACGGTAGTAAAGATCCTCGCGAAAACGCCCCTCCTTTATCATCGCCGAAAGGTTCCGGTTGGTGGCGGCAATGATCCGTACATTCACCGATACGGGCTGTTTTCCCCCCAGCCTTTCCACGATGCCGTTCTGCAGAACGCGTAAGAATCTCACCTGGGCCTGGGGCGGCAGCTCCCCCACCTCGTCCAGAAACAGGGTGCCCCCGTCCGCTTGCTCGAACCTTCCGGGTCGGCTGCGGGTTGCGCCGGTGAACGCGCCTTTTTCATAACCGAACAACTCGCTGTCGATGAGGTTTTCGGGAATCGCCCCGCAGTTGACCTTGATAAAGGGAGCGCTTTTTCGGGGGGAAATTTTCTGAACGGCGTCGGCGATAAGCTCCTTTCCCGTGCCGGTCTCCCCCAGGATCAGCGTCGGCGTTTCCCTTCCCTCGAGTTGGCGCACCACGTTCATGGTGGCGTGGAGCCCGCCGCCCGCGCCGATGACCGGTGTGTCCCGGAGCTGGTGAAGTTTCTTTTCAAGATCCGATTTCTCCTCATACAACTTTTGCTGAAATTCCAGGACCCGCTTGAACCTGAGCATGTTGCTCATGGCAAGGTTGAACGGCCCCAGCAGCAGGCGCATTTTGCGAATCTGTTCCTCGGTATAGACGCATTTTCCCGCGCCGATAAAGCAGAGATGCCCCACCACATCCTCGCCGGATTGCATGATTCCAACCAGGTAGGAGCTCGGCCGGTACGGCATCAGGTGGGAAACGGCGCGCCTGTGGTCGTCCGCGATGGAGTCGGAAACATCATCGGAAACAAGAATGTGATCGGGGGCGGCTTCGTGGTCCTCCATTATTCGGGCGTTTTCCTCTGTAAGGGGGAGGGCGGTTTCAACGTATTGAAACCGGTCCTTTGTGACCAGGAAGAGGAGCTTCAATACCTTGAGGGGCTTGGAATACTGATGAAGGGAGATGCCGTCGATGGGAAAATGGTCCTTGAGAAATTCAAAAACACGAACCATGGACCGTGAAAGGTCCAGGCTTCCGGTAATATGTGCAACCACCTGCTGATAAAATTCAAAGTCGTTGTCGCTGTTCGGCTCGTTCATATACAACCTCTGTGATCAGAATATCAAATTGTAAATCGTTTAATAAAGACAAATATCGTTGAATAAGACAAATGTCAATTTGAATCGTTTTATGTCGCGATTGCTTTCGTTGCCGGCGACTTAAAAAGCCCGGTTTATGGGCTTTCGTCAGGCCGGCACGATACTTGGAATGCATGGGACGAAAAATGCGCGTGCTTGAGCGGCAATGGGCGGGGCCCGGCCGGAGCACGATTTGCGATGACGAACCGCTATACGAGTCATGTTCCCTCATGACCGGGAGAAAAAGTGATGTTGTCCGTTATGGAAGAGAAGTCCGACGCATGGACGAAGCAAGCCTTGGGGCAGGCGATTGGGGCCTATAAGGATCAAGGGGATCATGGGGGCCTGGGGCGCTTTCTGGAGGCGCGGCTGGTTGACGTTGATCCCTGTCTTGAGCCCCTGAAGGCCGGTTTCCTGAACGAGTTGGGACTCGTCCGGATTGAACAGGAGGCGTTCGAGGAGGCCTGTGATTGTTTTGAAAGGGCCCTGGAGATTGAGGCGGGACATACGGCGGCCCGCTACAACCTGGCGACCATTGCCATGGAGCACGGTGAGCTGGATGTCGCATTGAAGGGATTTGACGCCGTACTGGCCCAAGAGCCGGATCATTTTGACGCGCTCTTTAATGCCGGGCTCTGCCGTGCCTATGCCGGGAACAGGGACGGGGCACTGTCCTTTTTTAAGCGGGCCGCAAGTTTAAGACCCGAGGAGGGCAGGGTGCAGTACCTCACCGGCGAGACCCTGCTCCAGTCGGGCCGTGCCGCCGAGGCGCTGCCTTTTTTCAGGGCTGCCCACGGGCGGAACCATGGGCATTTCGAAACCACCATGGGGCTGGCCGCAGCCCTGCTGGAAACCCGCCGACACGAAGAGGCCGTTGTCGTCTGCGACAGGGCGCTGATCACCTTTGGCCCTGCCGTGCTTCCCCTCCAGATCAAGGGGGATGCCGTGATCGCCATGGACAGGATCGCCGAGGCGGCGGAATGCCATATGGACCTGTGCCGCATGGATCTTGATGTCCGCGACTTCGTCGTTGCGCGCGTGCAAAAACTTTCTCGGGAGAATCCCGTTGCCTTTGATGCGTATGTCGAAGTGGTGCAGGAGGATTATCCCGATCTTGAGGCGCTTGTTGGAACGATTCCCCAACAAAAAAAGATAAGCGGCTGTTCAGGAAACCGGTGTCAAAAAGGGGGTGAGCATCCATGCCCTTGAGTAAATGCAATAAAGAGTGCAAGGCAAATTTCTTGATCATAATTCGGCCCGTGCTTGGCGCTCCGTTTTGTCGTCACTTATTAAAGACCGGGACCGACAACAGATATATTTCAGGTTAATGAATTTGCATTCCCAAGGTTGATGGAAAATGAAAATCGGCTGTTCGGGAATCGGGATCGAAATCGGAGTGGGGGTTGCCGTCTTGGAGTAAATCCAAGGAGGAATTGAAGAAGAAATGAGAATCGACTGTCCTGGGATCGGAATCGAAACCGTGGATGGGGTATCCGTGCTCTCGGCATGATGAGCAATACGATCAAATGTTGCCCGACAACCCCAAAGAGATACTTTCCCCAACAGTATCGGTTATTTTATCGTTCATATGGGTACAAGGAGAAGTTGATGAAAAAGGAAAAAGATGCACTGGAAATCGTAAACGATCCCGGGAACTATGGAAAACCGCGTGACGAGTTGCGTGAAAAAACCGAAAAACAGGAAAACCGGGGTGTTTCCCGTCGCGGTTTTCTGAGAATCGGCGGCGCTGCCGCAGCTGCCGCCACCTTGGGAGGGTCCGCAGCGGCAGGTTTTGCCGTCGGTCGATCAGACGATGCCTATACCGGTTACGGGCGAACCTATCAGGGGGGCGATATGTTCTTCAACCGGGAACCGTTCCGGGTCAAGACTCCGGTGATGATGGAACCGGTGGGCAAGGTCGAGCGCCCCGACAGGTACGATTTCATATTCGACCGCCTCAAGGGGCTGGTGGAGCTGATCAAGAAGGGGGAGTGGAACCCCGGCATGGGCCTCGAAAAGCTTCCGGGAAGGCTGGGCGAATACTACCGGAAGAACCCCGAAAAGTACCGGATCATGATCGATTCCATGGAGAAAAGGGCAAAAAGCAGGGAGGACTGGGAGGGCGGCAAGCATGAGCGATACACCATTCCGGCCGCCTACACCGAGGCCCTTTCCCACGGGGGAATGTACAACCGGCACGGCGCCACCATACCCGAGGAGCCGGACGATGTTTATAAGGAGACCGGAAAGCCGGTTCCCCCCGAGGAGTGGGATTATCGCCATGTGAAGCGAAAGACCCCCATGGCGTTTAAATCGCCTGCGCACGCAACAAAATTGATCAAGCGGATGGCCCACCAGTTCGGCACCTCCATCGTGACCGTCGGCAAATTCGACCCGAGGTTCATGTTCACCAACAAGATGCGGGGCATGCCGAACAACGGCGCGGACTGGGGCGACAAGGTGCCGGAGCACTGGAAGAGCATCATCGTGTTCGGCGTTCCCATGCACTGGGACCAGACCTATTCGGCCATCGGTTACTGCACCTCCTACGACGCCTATTTTCGCTCTCGGATCACGGCGGGGCTCCTGGAACGCTTTATCAACGAGCTGGGGTATCCTGCCCGGGCCCAGTTTCCGGGCTATCATTACGAGATCATGATGGAACCCTATATGCTCACCACGGGCATGGGGGAGTACAGCCGCTCGGGAATGGTCATGGTGCCGGAGCTGGGCTGCAACATCCGCCCCGCCGCCGTGATCACCGATATCGAGTTCGAATACGACGCGCCCATCAGCGTGAAGATGGCCGAGTTCTGCCTGAAATGCAAAATCTGCGCGGAAACCTGCCCCTCGGGGGCCATCCCCTTTGACGATGAACCCAAAACGGTCGTGCGCGGGTTCAAGCGGTGGAAGCTCGACGACGAGAAATGCTACAACCAGTGGGCATCGGGCCAGACCGTGGATGCCCTGGGCTGCCGGGTCTGCATCGGGGTCTGCCCCTACTCGCGTAAAAACACCTGGATCCATACCATATCGCGGGAGCTGGAACCCCGGGATCCCACCGGCCTTGTTTCCACGGGGCTGCTCGCGATGCAGAAGAACTTCTTCAAGTATCCCAAAGGTCCGGATTTCCAGTCGGACTGGCAGGGAGGCAAGGAGGCGACCTACCACAATCCCCCCTGGTACCTGCGGGCGGAAGAGGTGTTCAAGGATATCGAGCAGACCTGGCAATACCACGGCATGGAATAGGCGGCTGAACTATCGCAGGCGCATCGGTTTATGACGGTGATGAAAAAAGCCGTTCCCGAGAAATCGACCGAGCCAAGTGGTGAACACCCCGGCTTTGAACGGTAAACGTGGTGTGTAAAAAGTGTTTCCCGAATTATTAAACCGGCAATTGAACGGGCGAACCCGGCGTGAAATCATCTGCTTTTCATGATGAAATATTTCGCTTTGAAAAGAGGCTGCTCATAATTGCCGCTTTAATACTCGGTGGAATGGAAAATGATCAACTCAATCAATAGAAATTAGGAGTGGGGTATGTTTCCCGGTACAACGATTCTGAACTATCTTTTCTGGATGTCCATGGGCCTGATTCAGGCGCTTGTGGTGGTGGGCGCGTATGAATGGCTACGTTTTTACAAAAAATCCGTGACATGGTGGCAAACGGCATTGGTGTACGGCTGTTTTTTGTCCTTTTGCACGGTTGTGGCGGGCGGTTTCACCCTGATGGGGGAGTTTGAATCCATCGGCGGCTGGTACTTCATGGGGTATCTGGGGCTGCCCCATGTTGTGGTGATGGCGGCATTGCTCAAGCTGTTTGTCTTCAGGAAGGAACAGGTTTAGGAGGAGTTACGGTGTCGCCTTTTAAGCAGAAGACAATTACCCTCCTGGTCCCCCTGGTCCTGGCCCTTGCCTGGGCCGGGGGGGAAGCCCGGAAAAAGGACGAAATGATTCAAAAGCTCGGTCATATCTCGGAAGATATAACCGGGCTGGTCCGGATCGACGAAGACCTCTACCGTGGATATCTCGGGGAAAATCCCCGGGAGATTGTCCATATTGCCCACGCCGCCCGACCGAGTTACGGCGGCCCCTTGAAAACGGCGCTTGTGGTGGACAGCCGGAAAACCATTCGCCATGTTGCCGTCCTGGACAGCGCCGATACCCGTTCCTATCTGGAAAAGGTGGTGGACCTCGGTATTCTGGATCACTTTACCGGTAAATCCATCGACAAGATGCCCCATGTGGATATCGTAAGCGGCGCCACGATCTCATCAACGGCAGTCATACAGGGACTGGAAAGCGCCGCATGGCGCATCAATTCCTCAATATTCGGTATGCCGGGTAAAACCGAGGAATACCGGGCCCAAACACCCGAGACAATCAAGCTCGTGATGATCTGCCTGTTTTTTGCGGCGGCCCTCGGCATCACCCATAAAAAGTTCAAACCCAAACGCAGGGCACGGGCCGTGCTGTTGGGGGCTTCGGTGATCATCCTGGGATTTTGGCTGGGCGCCCAGTTTTCCCTTTCCACGGTGGTTTCATTGCTCAGCGGCGCATGGTTGAAGGGAATGGCGACCTATGCGGCCCTGTTGTGCCTGGTGCTTGCGGCGGCGGTTTTCATTGTGACCAAAAAGAACCTCTTTTGCTCGATGATCTGCCCCTATGGGGCTGTCCAGGAGGGCCTTGGAAATATCACGGGGTGTTCGCCGCCGAAGAAAAGCCCCTGGATGGACTGGGTTGCACGCGCCTGGGTGTTCTCGGTGCTGGCGGCGGCCCTCTATTTCCAGGCGCCGGCGGATGCAATGTATGAACCGTTCAGCAAGGCATTTAACTTTGTGGGTTCCGGGACGGTATACGGGTTGACGATCCTGATCGTTGTTGCCTCTCTTGTGCTCAAAAGGCCCTGGTGCGCGCTTTTCTGTCCCATGGGGAGTTTGTTTTACTATCTGCGATTTGCAAGAAACAGTTTTTCCCGGAAAACACAGGATCGACCGGCGCGCGGGGAAAAGAAATCAAAAGATCCGCTGCCCGGGATGAAAAAGGAGTCAATGGTATGAAAAAAAACGTTTCGGCGGTTCTCTTTGTTGGATTCGCTTTTCTATGCGCGGTGGAGATCGGACCAAAGTTTCTCGCTTCCGCGCGGTTGGAAAAACGCGGCGTATTATATGTCCGCAGCGTTGAAGATGCGCCTTCGATGAAGATGAACACTTCCATGAAAAGGGACTATAAAAAGCTGGTTGAAGATATTAATGCCGACGGCGCCTGATGTAGGAGAACCGATTTTGTTTTTCCGCGACAGGTGCCTGGAGTGATTCCCTTCCATCCATTGAGCGCTCATGATAAAAGGCGATTTGATTCGGAGGAGATGGTGTCGTTCCCCATGCACCTAGGCGCGGAACAAGGCGGGAAAGTCCGCAGGGTCTGACGGTTCGTCGGGATTTCTTCCGGGGGGACAAGGGAAGCCGGGCCTGTTGCTGCATACAATTCTGAAAATACAATGATTATTTGATTCAGGACCATTTACTTTCTCAAAGGACATGTGGTAACGTGGCTCCGCCGTTCAGGTTTCATTTCCGATATTTCCAAGGGGGGCGAGCCGTTTATACCGCAAGGCGGGGTGGAGCCGTGAAGAACACCGAAGCCTGTTGAAACGCTTTTCGTGCCGGTATGCGCGGCGTTCAACAGGGGAGCAAATTGCCGGGTTCGGCAAGCAAAGTCCTTCGCCCCGGTGAAATCAAATGGGGAAGCTTGCATGGCGTGAAATGATATTCGTTATTCAAGCGACCGATTTTATTTCAGGGGACTGTCGAGATGAGCACTTTTTGCGAGTACCACCCCACGGAACAGGGATTATGGGTTTGCACAACGGGTTGCGGCGCAACACTCTGCAACCGATGTGTCGACAGGCGGCAAACCGAAGGCTTGAGCGCGGGGACCACGTATTATTTTTGCCCGAAGTGTAATGTGAAGGTGGAAAGAATGGCCATTGAAGACATTCTGCCCCCTTTCTGGAACAGGATTCCGAAATTATTCCTTTATCCCCTGCGCATCAACCCCATGATGTTGATGCTTGTCCTCTCTTTTATCCTTTCGATCGCATCCGGCAAGGGGCTCTGGGGGATCGCGGCTTCCCTTCTTGCCTGGGGCGTCCTCTTGAAATACTCCCATGCGGCGCTCCAGCATACGGCCGGGGGAAAGATCAACACAGCCCCTCCCATCAACGTGCGCACTGTCTCCGATGAGTTCGACATGGTCTTCAAGCAGATGTTTTTATACGTCGTTATCGGGGTGGGGTTCGTTCAGGCCACCCGGCTCCTTGGGATCGGGGCGGGGTTGATTTTCCTCTTGTTTGCATTTTTGTCCATTCCGGCGATCATTATCGTTCTCGTGGCGTCACGGAGCATAACGGCCGCCTTGAATCCCGTGGTGTTCGTGGGGATGGCGTGGAGAATCGGATGGGCATATCTACTGATGTACCTTTTCCTGATGTTGCTTGGAACGGCGCCGACGGTACTGGTAAAGCTCGTGGTCGCCTATCTGCCCCAGGGCCTGCATCTCTTCCTGCTCTCAATGATTCAGGCTTATTACATGATCCTCTCGTACCATCTTATGGGGTATGTGATTTATCAGTACCATGAAGAGATCGGGTACGAGGTGGATTTCGAGGATGAAGAGATAACCTCGGAAGGGAAGGGGGAACTCGATCCGGATGAGGCCGTCCTGGACAAGGTCGGGATGCTGATCAGCGACGGCAGGCTCGAGGATGCGATTTTCCTTATAAAGAGCGAGACAAAGGGGAAGGAGATGAGCGTCGAGCTGGCGGGGCGATACTTCAAACTCCTGAAGATGCGGGAGAAGACCCCGGAACTGAATCGTTTCGGCAACAGGTACCTCGAGATCCTGCACAAGGCGGACAGGAAGAAGCTGTTTTGCGAGGTGTTCAAGGAGCTCACGGAAGATCCGGGGGCGTCCATCACTCCTCCCATGTATTTCAAGGCGGCGGGCTGCCTGAAAGAGAGCGGTGAATTCAAGGGCGCCCTGAATGTCTATAACGCATTTGTCAAATCCAATGCCGGCAGCCCGTTGACCCCGAAGGCATACTTTCTGGCCGCCGGAATCATCAATGAAAAGCTGGGAAATCCCGACCGGACCCGTCGAATTCTGGAGGGATTGCTGAAAAAATATCCGGACCACGAAATCATCCCCCATGTAAAAAAATACCTCGGCCGGATGAAGGCCTAGGCCGATCCGGTTTTCAGTATTTCATCGGCAGCCCTTGACTCGGCGGATTTGGGATATCGCACCTTTATGACCCTGAGGCATTTTGCGCCCTTTTCCCTGTTTCCGGCGGTCATGTAGGAACGCGCCAGGTTCAGGAGGGAGACGGGGAGGTGGTTCGTGCCGGGGGCGTTTTTCAGAAGCGTCGCCAGTATCTTTTCGGCTTCGCCGTCATACCCGGCCCCGGTAAGGGCCGAGGCGATTGTGAGCAGGAGATCCGGTCCGATCCCGAGGGATTTGGAGCGGCCGCGATAATCCCTGAACGTGTTGTACAGGAGTTCCTTGTCGCCTGCGCGGGTGGACAATATATGGAGAAACCTGGACGCGGTTCGGTGAAAACGGTCGGTGTCCGGGTTCAGCTTGTCCATGTTGTAAAGCCGGTTCAATGCGCTTTGGTTGCGTGGGGCGATCCGGAGTACCTCCCCGAGGAGCGGGCGGGCCTTGTCCATTTCGAGCCGCGAAAGGTGCTCCCGTGCCCGGTCCAGGAGCTCCGGAATCCGCTCTATAGGGTCCTCCTTGAACATCTCCCTGTCCACCGATCCCACATATTTCAGATTGAAATACCCGATCAGGGCGCCCCCCACAAGTCCTCCGATATGGGCGACATAGGCCACCCGGCTGTGCCCTCCGAAAAAGAGCATCGCAAATTCATTTCCGATCCAAACCGGAAGCAGCAGGATGGCCGGTAGCCGGGTATAGTTGAAGTAGAATCCAAGAGAGTAAAAGACCTTTATCCGGCTTCTTCCGTATGCGACGGTATAGGCGCCGATCAGGCCCGATACGGCACCGGAAGCGCCAACGAGCGGGGTCGCGCTGTGCGGGTATACGAGGCCGAACAGCAGGATGGAACAGAGGCCGGTGACGATGTACATTCCCATGTAGAAAAAAGCGCCGAATCCCATCTCCAGCACGCAGCCCGTAAACCACAGGAACAGCATGTTGCCCACCAGATGCATCACGCCTCCGTGAAGGAACATATGCGCAAAGGCGGACGGAAGATCCGGAAAGGCGGGTTTAAACCCCAGACGCATGAACACGACCTTTGACATCAATGCCTCGTATTCCGTCCTGGCGGATTTCCATTTTTCGTAAACAGGGGACCCGGGCTTTATGACGGTTTCGTTGCGGAGTTTTTTCAGAAAAGCCGCGTCTTCCGCCATCAACACATGGAGCCGGGGATAATCCCTGGCCGTCGGCGGCTCTTTGATTCCAGGTTTGTCGGCGGGTTTCCCCTTGGCTTTAAGGTGATTGACGTATTCCGGGATCTCGATCTTCGCCAGGCCGGATTCGATATAGTATTCGGCCGCCCCTGTATAGCGCCGCTCGTCGCCGGACTGGAAGGTAAAAAAGACGACGACATTTATCAGGATGATAAGAATCGTGGCGACGGGCAGTTTCTTTTTGCCGGTTTTATTTGCGAGGGGAAGAATAAACACGTTGGGACCTTTCGACGGCCGGATCGTTTTGCCGGGTGTTGACGGTTTTCTTTTTCACCCGAACTGCTTTACCGGGCGGGGGAAATTCTGCCTGTATATCTTTTTCAATACCTTGGGGACCGAATGGGCCGGGTATGCCTGCGGCATTCCCAACGAAAAGCCCCTTGCTTGATGGGCCTGTTGTCGATCACCGAACCCATGGGCCCAAACCGGGGAATTCTCCTGGGTATTACGGTTGCACGGTGGGGTTGGGGCACCGGGAAAATGTAGCAATATATAAGTAAATTGTAAACATCCGATCATCTGGGCGAGATCGGTTAATTCTTCATATAACGAACCCGGGAGGATGAAGGGAAATATCTCTCTTCCGTCGTTTGCCGAATAACAGGCCTTGGGCGGCATTTATGCTATTGCGGCCATTTGGAAAACGGGGCTTGGTCATATGATCGGCCCATTCAGCTCGATACCCTTAATAAGTATATATATTGGCAGGAGTGCACCCTGCCGAAACCAAGTCGGCCTATGATATGATCAAGCCCGGAAAACGATTATTATCGTGCCCCGTCAGGTGACCTGTAACTTAAGAGCACCTGACATCCAAAAACTCAAACTTGCAACCCATTGGAATTAAAAAAATAACTGGTGCTAAACGAAATTGCGAATTTCGACAGGTGGTTAAATATTCTCTATTTTAGCAGCCTGTTGCATGTTTCTGATGTCAGGAGTTCTGAACTTGGGCGCCTCAAGCTGCCGACCCCATAATGCTGATCCGTTTGTATCCGATTGTCGGCATATTGCATGGATCGGCGATCGGGGGGTGTTGTAGGAGCGGGGGGAGGACCGGTAAAAAACGGTGCCGGTTCGATTCCTTTTTTTCATTTGGCTTATTCGCCTTTTACCGAGATAATCTTTTGCTTTTACGGCAAAACTATTTGCTTCCGGTTTGTCTGAGTTACTTGCGTTTACCCTGTGAGGTTTCTGTCCGCGCCTTGAAAGAAAACTGTGTTTGATATATACTGACTGCCACGTTGTGGTATTTTCAACCAATGGGCGGCTTTGCCCCCGGGAGGGAAAAAATGAAGGTCACGAGTCTAAAACTCTGGGTGATTATCGCGGCACTCGCCATGGTCTGCGGGCTGCAATCCACCGCCGGCGCATACCATACGGCGGGAAAGAACACCGAAACCTTCGCAAAAGAACCCTTCGATATCGCGGGGCAATGGCCCGCCGGCGGTGGAGAGCACCAGATGAACTGCGAGGTCTGGTGCTTTGATCCGCCGCCCCACAAGATCCACGAGGAGGCGGCGCCCGAATCCATTCTGGACATCAAGCTGGACGACGTGGAGGTGCGGGTGCCCTTTTCGGACCGGGACAAGCTGACGATCATCCATGTCTATTCCGGAACCCTGAAAAACGGGGTCAAGCTCCATAATCCGGGGCCCTGCGAGACGGCGGACGGGTACACCCCCACGACCCTGCTCTATGAAGTCGGGGGAAGCGTCTCCTGGGTCTGGGAGGAGAGCCTCAAGCTCTGGCGGATCTCGGGGTGGCATTTCGGGGGAAGCCTCGACAAGGACACGGTGGTCTGCGGACAGACCGCGAACCTCCGGCGGCGGGCCTCTTCGTCGGCAAGTGAGAACGGCGGGCCGGCATCGGGCACGGAGACGCCCTCCCTGAGCAACTCGGGGCCGCTGGTGCTGAACTTCGTGAACGTGTGGAACGATTTTTCCCCCAGTACCCATATGAACGCCTGCGGCCTGCCGGCAAACGAGGTGGACCGGCTGGAGACATGCGACGGGTACAACGGCGGCGTGGAGTTCTTTATCGGCAATAAGGGGATGCTCATGCCCACCGGCACCATCAAGGGGCATCTGACGGCGTCGGCGCCCATCGTCTCCACGGACGACAACGATGTCCAGCAGGCGTCGGTGATTCTCCATGAGCAAAAGGGATATGCCCGGGCAAAGCGGGCGGGGGAAACGGACGGAGAGTACCTGGATTACCTTGCATCCATCAGGGGGCGCCGGGTCAGGGGGCCCTTCGAGATCAGCCCGTCCAAACAGACCTTCACCTTCGAGGATATTCCCCTTATCGGTCTTAAAACTGTGGGCGGATCGGAAACCTTCCGGCCTCTCTACTACCAGATCGAGGTGACCAAGGCACAGACAACGGAGATCGACGTCAACTCGGACACCCCGGACGACCCTTCCACGAATGTCACCACCTATTTCGCAAGCAAGAATACCAACAACGTTCGGCCGGACGCGGACGAACCCATTACCGATATGGCCATCGCCCTTTCCCCCTTTGACGAGATCGGCGCGAAACAGGCCCTTGTGGACGATCTGAGCCGCCGGGGGCCGGTGAACTACCTGCCGCCGGAAAACCTGGTTCAACTCTTTCTCAATACCCTGAAGAACGATCCCGCCGAGCGAACCTCCGAAAGAAGGGAGGGGCTCAGAAGGGCCGTATGGGCGGAGCGGGCGGTTCGGGACGGTGCGTTAAACGCCGACCAGCTCATCACCTATATGCTCGACGGCCTGTCGGATCTTCTCCAGAACGTGATCGAGGACCTCAACTCCTTTTCCAGGAAGAGCCTTGCGGCGGACAAGAAGAAGCTGAACAACCTTCGGGACGATTACAACGCGGAGATCCTCAAGGCAAAAGGCTGGCACAAGGTCGACAACCCCACGGTCAATGCCTCAAAGCTCAGCGATAATATCGCCGATCTCCGGGACGGCAACACGGCCCTTCTGATCGCCGAGATCTTCAGGTTCCTGAAGATCGGGTTTAAATACGGGTTCACGGCGCTGGAACAGGCCCTGATCCTGGCCAAGCTGGACGAGGGCAAGGCAAAGAGCATTGCCGACGGTTCCCAGAGGGTCCTCTTCACCCTGCTGGACGCCCTGATCCACCAGGGATTCGGGGCAGGGGAGCAGCTTGCGAAATTCGTGGTGGGAAAGCTGATCACCGGCATGCACGACGATCTTTTCGACAGCATCCTGCCCTTCTCCTACACGGGGCTCACGGACGAGTACCTCACCTTTTCAAGGGAACAGATGGAGTCCTGGGCGGTGGACGACGACGCAGGATACCGGAGCGATAGGGATACGGTGGTGCGCACCATCCGCGAGATGAACACCGAGGCCACCAATGCGATCACCCTTGCCATCTGGGCTAAGTTTGCGGGGCAGGCGGGAGACCTCACCGAGACCGCCGCCGGGCTGGCGGGCCATGTGTTCCCCATGGGAAAACTGGGGGAAAAGCTGGGGCAGGCCGCGAAATACGGGGGCAACCTCTATAACTTCGTGAAACCGGCCGAGGCGATCTACAGCTCCCTGAACCAGGTGGAAAGCGCCGTGTACCGGGCCTACGGCCGGGACGTGCCCCAGGGTCGATCGGGGCGGGAGGGGGAGCTGCCTGTCCGGACGGCCCGTGTCAACACCGGGCTTGTCACCCTTGCGGCCGAAACAGGGACCACGTTCGACAACCTCCTGGTCGCCCTCGGCGTAAACCTTAGCCAGGATTTTATCATCGACGCCGTTCTTCTCACCGGCGGAGACGCGGGCCCGACCTTCAAGTCCACCTTTGACGACTTTAACGGGGCAATCCGGAACATCACGGCCCAGGCCCTTGCCGCCGGCATTACCGATGCCGATGCCCTGGCGGACCTCCAGGCCCTGATCGAGGGGGACGCCGAGCTGGTAAAACGCTTTATCGAGGCGACCGAGGCCCTGACCGACCTTTATTTCAAGGTACTGCTCCTGGACTATGCGGGGCCCGCCGATCCGGTCTATATTGCCGAGAGAAACCGGCTGGTCGCTTCCCTTCTTGCCATGAAGAACCACGGCGAAACCCTGGTCGGTCTTGTAAACGAGATCGCCGCGGCAACGGAAAGCCTTACGGTATTTCCCGTTGTTGTCCTGGACAATATCTCCCTCACCTCCGATACAACGGGGCAGAGGCTGATCTCGTCGGCTCCAGAGGCATTCACCCTGAGGGCCCGGGTGAGGAATATCGGTACCGAGCCTGTTTCCGACCTTTCGGCCCTTCTTACCGTTTCCCCGGATGACGATTCCGCGGGGGTAAGCGCTGTAAACGCCCTGGAACAGTCCATCGGCACCCTTGCCGCCGACGACGGCACTCCCGGCAGCGGCGCCGACGAGGCGGAGCTGGTGTGGAACATCGGCTATACCGGCGGGCTTGGCGGCACCCAGCGCATCGTCTGCGGTATCGAGGTGCTCGAAAGCGGCGAATCCGCCAAATCCTTTCTCACCTTTTCGGAGCTGATCGCCATGGGGCAGGAGGCCTCCCTGGTGGACGGGGACCTGGACACCCTTCCCGACGACTATGAAAGGGAACACGGCCTGGACCCCCTGAAGGACGATGCAAACGAAGACCTGGACAAGGACGGGGTGTCCAACGTGTTGGAGTTTGAAAAGGGAACAAAGCCGAACGAGGCGGACACCGACAGGGACGGCCTTTCCGACGGGGAGGAGTTTGTCCCGGGAGAGGACGGGTTTGTCACCGATCCACTGGACGAGGACACGGACGACGACGGGGTTACGGACAAGGCGGACGGCATGCCCCTTGACGGCGGAACATCGGAGCAGGGGGAGAAGCCCGGCGAGCCTGCGGTTGCCGTGGACAGGACGGAGGTCGTCCTCACAAAGGACGACCGGGTGGCGAAGGTCGCAGTTACCAATTCGGGAGCAGGCGATCTGAACTGGACCGCCCTTTCTTCCAACGAGGCCCTGGTTCAGACAAGTCCCGGTGCCGAAACCCGCCAGGGGAACGGGGTGCTCCTGATCATGGCCCCGGGTGATTACCCCTTCGAGGCGGGGGCCGCCGCCGAAACCACCGTAAAGGTGCTGGACGTGGGCGGTGCCGAGAAGGATTTCCGCGAGATCGCCGTTACCATGCAGCCGGTCCTCGAACACCCGGTTCCGGTGATCCGCGCCAACGGCGTAAAGGGACAGGTCCGGATAACCTCGGCGGATCCCCTGCGCGTTACCATCGAGCTTGCGCCGGGTTCGAGCGCCGGCAGTGAATCCGAGTTCTGGCTCTACGTGGACACGCCCTTCGGCTCTTATTCCTATGATGCGAGGAATCAGCCCACGGGCTGGAAACCCGGAAATCTCTTATCCTACATCGGAGGGCTCGTGGGATTTACACCGCTTGAAGTATTGAGCATTCCGGGCGGCGTTCCCGAAGGCGAATATATATTCAACTTCGTAATCGATTTTAACCGCAACGGCATCCTGGACGAAGAGCGGCACACGTCCTCGGTGGCGGTGATCGTGAGCAACTGAAGTGGAAGGTAAGCGCCGAGCGGTCAAGTACATGACCGGCGTTGATCTGCTCGTGGAGAATTGGCACACGGTTGGTCCCGATTGCAGTTCCTTGTTTTTATGTGGATGGCTGGGTTGTTGAGGTCAATTCCCTGAATGACTCAGGGCAATCCCAGGGACGCGCATGGTGGAACGGACAGGAGTATCGTATTTCCAAGGGTATTTCGGTTCCGGGGCTTACGAAGGACCGCCAAGGCTTCATGTTGTGTCTTCATCCAGCATCTCCCTGACGGCGGCGGCCAGATCCTTTTTCAGCACGGGCTTCATCAGGCATTTCCTGATGCCCATGCTTTCGGCGGTGTCCTCGCTGATCAGCTCACTGAAGCCCGTGCAGAGCACAACCGGGATATGGGGCCGTATGACGCGGATTTTCCGGATCAACTCCATTCCCGTCATCTCCGGCATGGTCATATCGGTCATCACCAGATCGATCTCTTCCGGGGCATTACGAAAAATACCAAGGGCTTCGGGACTGCTCGTGCAGGTGGAAACCCGGTAGCCGAGATTGATCAGCATATGGGTTTCCATCCTGGCGACGGACGCGTCGTCATCCACCACGAGAATGTGTTCGCTTCCCGTGGGGATCCGCTCAACCGCTTGATCCCCCGATGTTTCGTCGGTGGAGTTGATCCGGGGGAGGTATATGCGGAAGACGGTACCTTTATCCGGTTCGCTGTAAACCGAAATATGCCCTCCGAAACTCTTTACAACACCGTGGACAACCGCAAGGCCCAGCCCGGTTCCCTCTCCCTGTTTTTTGGTGGTGAAATAGGGGTCGAATATTTTCTCCTGGGTAGCCCTGTCCATGCCGTGGCCGGTATCGCTTACCTCGAGCTTGACATAGTGGCCCGGGGGCAGAGCCGCCGAGAGGGTTTTTACATCATTTGTCCCGATGGTCACGGGCTTGAGCAAGACCCCGAGCACCCCGCCCGTTTCCCGCATGGCATGATAGGCATTGGTGCAGAGGTTCATCATGATCTGGTTGAGCTGGGTGGGATCTCCCATGACAAGGCCGCATTCCGGAACATCCCGGGATATCTCTATGGTGGAGGGGATGGACGGGCGGAGCATCTTGAGCACTTCATTGACCACATGGTGGGGCCGCAGCGGTTTGAGCTCCTTTTCCCCCTGCCTGCTGAACGCAAGGATTCGTTTCACGAGATCCTTGGCCCGCGTGCCCGCCTTGATGATCTCCGCGATTTTTTCCTCCGAGGAATCATGGGAGGGAAGATCCTCCTGCACGATTTCGGAATAACCGAGTATGATGCTGAGGATATTGTTGAAATCATGGGCGATGCCCCCTGCCAGGGCGCCGATGGCCTCCAGTTTTTGTGCCTGCTGGAGCTGTTCCTCAAGTTTCTTTCGTTCCAGTTCCGCCCGCCTTTGCTCGGTGATGTCCCTGAGGGCCGTCACGCGGATCCTTTGCCCGTCAATATCGATATACCTGGCTTCCACCTCGCATTGGAAGAGGGAGCCGTCCTTTCGCATGAGCTCGATCTCGTACGGCCTTGAATACTCCAGCTTGAACTCTTCCAGCACCCTTTTCAGATGCCGGGGGGGAACCAGCAGCTTCAGGGCATCCTCGCCGATGATCTCTTCCCTGGAATAGCCGAATATCCGGCAAAAGGATTTGTTCACATCGAGAAGCAGCCCCTGCCTGTGCATGATGATCCCTTCGAAGGTCAGGTCGGAGAGCATCTTGAACCGTGCTTCACTCTCCTTTAGGCGCCGGTTGGCCTTCTGGAGCTCCTCGGTTCTGTTCAACACGCGAAGCTCAAGCAGCTCGCTCTGCTTCTTCAGCGCGATTTTGGAGCGATGGAGTTCGATATGGGTTCGCACCCTCGCGTACAGCTCTTCCTGCTGAATGGGTTTGGATATAAAACCCACGCCGCCCGCGTCAAAGCCCTTGACCCGGTCGTCCATTTCGTGAAGGGCGCTTAAAAAGACAACCGGAACGTCCCGGGTGTTTTTTTCGGCTTTCAATATCCGACAGATTTCATAACCGTCCGTCACGGGCATCAAAACGTCAAGGAGTATCAGTTCCGGTGGTTGGCGGGTGGCCGAGGCAACGGCCATCTTGCCCGATGTCACGCACCGGACCTTATAGCCTTCGCCCTCCAGCATGGCGGCGACGATCTTCAGGTTGTCGCGGTTGTCGTCCACCACAAGGATGTTTCCGGAATGAATTTCCCGGATTCCGTTATTCCCGGCAGGATTGATCTCTTTCATTTAAATCAAATACTTTCATAAAATCAGTCAAATCGTTTAAAAGGCAAACCCTTCGTGAATTGGTCTCGTTGAGACCCAGTGGAGCCTCGGCCTGAATCGAAGCGTCGGCAGGCCTTGCAACGGAGTTCGCCGGCGGCGCCCTGTTCCGCCGATGAACATTGATGATCCTGTAAAAAGTCGGGCATCGAAAATCCAACCGCGATATAGTGTGTCGGACATTGACCGGGAAATCCCCATGATGTGGTCAAAAAGTTGACTTCGGACTTTTTTACGAGGCATTAAAAGTGGTTTCCATTTGTTCGGACCTTGTCTTTCCTGATTGTTCCGGGCATTTTCTTGCCCATCGCATACCCTGCGACAAACCGGTTGCGCAAAACAGCTGAACTTGGCGTGGCCGATTTGTAATCCTTTAAATTGATAGGTCATGGTCTCATGTTCGCGTCCAGGCGGCAAGCGGGCTTTAGGGCTCGTCGTTTCGACGGAAAATGGGTTTGATTTCAAAATAGAGGCCGGAGTGAAGCCGGCGGGGCCGCAATAAGATCGTATTGTGAGGCGGGAAGCGAGGGAGAAGAAAGGTGCTGATTCGGGGGGATTTCACGGATAAGCGGGCTCGGCCCGTGAAATCCCCCATGGTACGAACGGTGTTATTCCACCAATTTTTTTGCAAAGGAGACGGCCTGCTCCCTGATCTCCGGTGTCAGCTCTTCGGCGATGGTACACTTGCCGATATAGAGTTCACCCGACTTGTTGGACTTGTAGAAGCCCGAGATGCGGTCAAAGGCCGTGAAGAGTGGTTCCGTGTTGTTGTCGTAAGGTCCCCCGCCGGTGACCAGGAGTCCCTGGCGTTGCCCCTCCAGGAGGGAGGTGTGGCCCGGCTTGTGATACTCCGTAACCAGGCTGTAGCTCCTGTCCATCAGAAGTTTCATCTGGGCCGAAAAACCCCAGAAATAAACAGGGGAGGCAAAAAGGGTCACGTTCGCGTCCACCATCTTCCCGAGGATCCCGGGTGCATCGTCCTCGATAACGCAGCCGATTTTATCGGCGAACGCCTTGCATTTCGCGCAGGCAATACAGCCCTTGATGTTCTTGTCGTTGAGGTAAACATGCTCCACCTCGTGGCCCATGGCGGAAAGTTCCTCCTCGACCCAGTTGAGGATGGTTGCGGTGTTGCCCTTTTTTCTCGCGCTGCCCAGTAACGTGACAATTTTCATTTTTTGTTCCTTCGTAGGCGGAATCTGCCTTTTTATATATGCGGTTGCGCATCCCTGATGCGTGGCGGATCGTTCAGTTTCATGGTGAAGCGATCTATTTCATTTTTTCACCATCTTCTCTTATGCAATTTTCAGGGGGATTTCCACGTAAAAATCACCCACGGCCGTTATTTCGAGTTTATTTGATCGGCTTCCAGTCGGCAGGTATTCGATATTATATTAGATCGGCAATTAAGAAACACGGCTTTTCAACTCGAAATGATTGATGAAGCCAATCAAATATTTCCATCACGGGGGTGCGTGGTAGGTTGCCGATTTAATACAAAGTTCTGGCGCCTCAAGCCAAATGTCCGTATGATCAAGCCCCGGACGACCACGGCCGTATCCCTTGTGGCCAGTGATGGTGGAAATAATAAACTCGAATTCGATCCCTTTTATATCCAGCTTGTGCGGGTGATGGACTCCTACGGTAAACAGCTTTGTCTCGACGCCGTATCGCCCACTTTTGACCTGGAAGCCCTGGACAGGGCTCAGTTCCACAAGGACGGTACGCCGCGGACCGCACTGGGCCGGGTGATGGAGGATCTGGGGGTGCCGGGCAGAAGCCTGAGCGGATTATGCCATATGATGCCCGCCCCGGGGAAACGAAAGGAGAATCCGGGGCGGGTATCGCCGGGATGGGTATGCTCTTACCGGGATCTGTGAGAATGGGCCGCGCTTTACGAGCGCATCTGCTACAGGAATTTTGCCACGGATACGCTCATCGTGCGGGACGGGCTCCTCCGCAGCGTATTGTTTCGGGTACCCTATTTTGTGGAGTTCACCCGAAGAATCGAAGCGGGCATGGGAAAGATATACCGGGAAGACCGGCGAAGGGTTTATCTTATCGGGTTGGCCAAGCAGAGCAAGGTGCTCACCCGGTATAATCTGGCCATGTCTGTGGAGAGGCTCTTTCCCTCCGGGGAGGCCTGCTTTGTGCACGTTCCAGGGGAGATCGAGTCAAAGACCTATGTCTGGCCTGAATATCTATCGAAACGAATTTCAAAGCAGGCCCATGCACGGGCAGTTTCTGGTGGTTCAGCTCGAGTCGGAACATGAAGGCGTGCTCGGCCGCATCACCTCCATCTCTTCGGACGGTCGTTTGAGTTCGAGCATCGGAGAGGATTACGGTTTGAGGGCCGTGGCCGAAGGCCGGCCCATTCCGGAAGATCTCAGGGAGCAGTATCTGAAGTATCGGACCAATATGCGGGTCCTGGGGGTTGTGAGGATCGTCGATGAAAAATTGATTTTCGCGCCGTCCCACCGCCGTCTTCCCCATGTGGGAAGCAAGGTCGCGTTTCTCTCCGACGAGATTCTCAGGGAAATCGCGGGACATAATGAGGAGGGCGGCGAGTTGGGTTTTCTGGCCTTTGGTGAGTTCATCCATTGTGGAGGCGACAAGCGCCTTTCGCCGGAACCGTGGATGCAGATCAACTATCCGGAAGTGATACCGAAATTCCGGGTGGACAACCTGGTGGCCAGGCGTTCATTCGTGTTTGCAAGGGCCGGATTCGGCAAGTCCAACCTCGTAAAACTGCTGTTCAGCAACCTTTACAGGACCACGCCTTTCGTTGAAAAGAGGGGCGGGCGAAAGGTTCCCGTCGGGACGCTGATTTTTGATCCGGACGGAGAGTATTCCTGGCCCGACGACAAGAATCGTCCCGGCCTGTGCGATGTTCCCGAGCTGGAAGACAAGGTGGTGGTATTCACTGACAAAACGGGGCCGAGCGACTTTTATCACTCCTTTGTGGCAAACGGGGTGCGTCTCGATATTCGCCTGCTTCGTTCGAGCGACGTGATTTTTATCGCCCTTTCTCCTGAAAAGCAGGAACAGCAGAACGTTCGAAAACTCAGGGGACTCAAGGGAGATGCCTGGAGAAAACTCGTGAACGAAATCCACGAGAAGGGTAACGATGCCGATGAAACCTTGATCAAGCAACTTCTCCGACTCGACGACAGTCAGGACGCGGAGATGCTCGCGGCAAGGGCAAACATGACCGCAGTGGTCAAAATGCTTCACGACCCCGGCAGTCAGATGATCGACATGCTGCTTGAATCACTGAAAAACGGCAAAATTTGCATCGTCGACGTGTCTCGCATGAGAGGCAACGCCGCATTGATTCTTTCGGGACTGCTCCTCCAGAAGATCTTCAACCGGAATCAGGAGGAGTTTACAAAGGCCCGGCCGGAAACAATTCCCGTCATTGCGGTGGTGGAGGAGGCTCAGAGTGTTCTGAACAGGAGGGACAGTTCTGGGGAGAGTCCCTATATCAGCTGGGTAAAGGAGGGACGGAAATATGATCTCGGTGCGTTTCTCATCACCCAGCAACCGGGCAGCATTACCGGCGAGATACTCAGCCAGGGGGACAACTGGTTCGTTTTCCACCTCCTGTCGGCGGGAGACCTGACGTCCGTGAAGCGGGCCAACGCACATTTCAGCAATGACCTTCTCAGTGCCCTGCTCAATGAACCCATTCCCGGCCACGGTGTCTTCTGGAGCAGTGCCGGCGGAAAATCCTATCCATTGTCGGTCAGGGTTCTCCTGTTTGAGCGGATGTATGCGGCAAGGGACGGAAAATACAACCGGCCGCCGGGAAAAACCCATGCCCTGAAACTCATAAAACGGTTTGAGGCGGCTGTAAAAAAGCTGGAAAAAAACAGCACCTCAAGGGGCGCCGGGGCGGGTACCGGGGGGGCCGAAGGGGAGGACGCGGTGGATGTTTTTGAGCTCCAAAGGAAAGATGCGATAAGGCAATTTTCAAAAAGTGATCTCATAAATAAAATTCGGAAAAAAGGCGTTCACTGGCGGGGTATCGCTGAATTCCTGGCCGAGAGTCTGCCCGATGTCATGCAGAACCGGATGCAGATCGGGCATGAACTTGTTCCGGCCGCCCTGGATTCAGTTTTCGGTAAGGATAAGTGGGATACGCAAAAGAGGCCCGGCAAAAGCGACTTAACAAAGATGGTAACTTATGTTTTCCTCAAGAATGTGGAGGAGGGTGAATGCGTTCAAAAGGAGTTGTTCAACGCCTCACATTAACCTTTTCTTACCGGCCGGCCGGGTCGTTCGTCCCTTTCCCTTTTCAAGATATAATACCTCCTCGAAAACTCGCTTCCGCGACGGTTCCAACGGCCCCGGTGCACCGGGAGCAAGAGAAAAGCGGCGCGGAAGAGGGCTTTCTTCGACCTGTTCGGGTCGGGAAGCGATATCGGTTGTCTGAAACTATTTCTAAAGATATCTTTACATTCCCGGGATATACTGGTACTGAACCCTTTTGTTTTAGGCGGCGGGTAATGACGTGTAGCTTTTTTTCCGCCTGTCTTTTGCCGTTTTATCGAGTTGTTATCGAGTTGTTATCGAGTTGTTGAAGATAAGGGGAGCGCGGGCCGAAAACGGCCGTGCCGCGAGGGATGCCCAACTCCAACGGCTTCAGCTCGTCCGGCACGGCAAAGGCGGCAGGTTCCCTTGATTTAAAATGGATAACCCTTTCAGATTAAATCAATCGGCTGTTTTGCTTTATTCTGTCTGAAAGGATGTATCGTGGAAGAATGTCCAGTTGCGCGATCCGAGTCAAACTTCATGCTTGCCAATGTCCCCCGTTTTTTGAATCGATTTTCCCTGTCTTACTACAGGGAGGATCAATGCGTTGAGTATTTCATCGATCGGTGCGCAGGCGGAGAAACCATCTCCTCTTCACTTATCTTTTCATGCAACCCAAGGGCAAAGGATCTGCATGTATCCAGGTTTTATCCTGAACTTTGTCTTCAGACAAACTGCCGGTACATGTCCGCTGTGTGCTTTTACCTGTTGATACACCACTGCGCCGAGACATACACGCTGGATGACTCCTTTCATATCAGCCTGGAGACGGTTCCGGAAGTAAATGAGATGTTCTACTGTAAACTCAATGATTTCAACTTCCATGTCAAGCAGAACTGCCTGGGCAATGTCGTCGAACTCAACAGCGACATTGTCCGAATGCCCGTGGACACGAGCATGATCAGCGAGCATGTGTTCCAGGACGGTGAAATTCCGTTTATGAAATAGGCGGTCGATCTCCAGCCGTTCACACTCCGAGAGCTTTTCCGGGCGGGCCTGGAACCTTCCCGGTGCACGGCCCCGGATTTACTCCGGGGCCGGCCGCGTCATCTTAAAAATCAGAAAGTTCCATATCCGTTACAGCACCTCGAACGATTTCAGGAAGCGGCCTGAAGCCGCGTCAATGTAATCCCTTTGATCGGCGGTAAGGGCGCCGGGTTTGGGGTGATCCAAGCGTTTTCCGGGGACGGCACGTCCGCTTATTCCTTCGATGGTTTCGTGCAATAATTTTCGATATAGGTTGCCGGCAACAGGTCGGTCACGGCATGATAAAACGCCGGCCAATCCTCCGGGGTCAACGATGAGTTGGCCTGGTTTTCCACGTCAAAATGGCGGATATAGGCTTCCCTTACCGTTTGATTCGCCTTAATGGCATTGCGCACGGCAAACATGGTTTGGGCATCCAGGCGGCTTTGCCCGTAGGTTTCGGAAAACGTATAGGATTTACGCCACTCCTTTTTTCCCTGTTCCGACAGGTCGTAAAACCACGTGGAATAATCCGCCGGCCCCTTTTCGGGATCCAGGGTGAAGACCTGAAACCCGGGGTTGTTGCCGAACACGGGGCTGACGGAAGGCGTCACATGAAGCGGTACCGCCGGATTGCCCGCCGGGTCCATGACGATCCTGAATTCATCCATGTGGGTGTGGCCGCAGAAAACCGCCGTGATGGTCTTTTGCCATTTTATGAAAATTTCCTGAAGAGACTCGGCAAACGCCGGCTTCACGAAATCCTTCACATTGTCCGCGCACTCCTTGGACTTGCCGTGAATCACGCCGAACATATCCACCCCCAGGGGTTCGTGGCAGACGATCCAGGCCTTCTGATCCCTGGCCGTGCAGTCGTACAGCTCCCATGCCAGCCAGTCCAGCTGTGCCTGTACCGTGTCTCCCGTGACCTTGCGGCAGGCGTTCTGGTATCTTTGCGACATGAAGATATTGTTCAGCGTGATAAGCCTCAGGCCGGATTGTCCCGGGACCTGCGCGCTGAAATATCCCCCCAGGGGAAAGGTGCGGGAGAAAGCCGCTGCGTCCGTTTGGGACAAACGGTTCATCACGGGCTGCCAGGTCCCGGTGAACAGCTTCAGGAACTCTCCAAGGGGGGAGATGCGGTAATCTCCGCAGATACTGTCGTCATTGCCCATGCAGGGAAAGACGACCTTGTCCGGAAACACGGATTCGAACCGTCCGTGCAAATAGGAGATGGTCTTGGTGATAAACGATTGAAACGAATCCTCATCGTTTTCGCCGGTCTGTTCCGTGAACTGCTCCCTGAGGCGATGGCCCAGAAAGTCTCCGGAAAACAGCACGAATCCGGCGTCCCGGTGCGCCTTAAGCGCTTCGAACGTGCTCGAAAGAAGCGGATGGTTGGTATCGGTGCCGTAGGCGGAAGGGGTGTCGATCTTCGAGGAGAGAAAGATGCTCTCCCACTCCTGCCCGGGCGCCTTTACCAGCTTCGGCGTTATGGCGGGATCATAACAGGGGTTGAAATGCAGATCGCTGAGACTGATGAAAAAAGGGGAAGACATGGAGCCTCCTTTTAAATCACCGTGTAAAAGGGATTGGGCAGCTTGAACGTTTTTTCGCAGAACCCGCCCGTGATGTCGCTCTGCTGGTCTCCCATGTTCAGGACGATGGTATGTCCGGCGCGGGTGATGTTCCAGCGGATGGCCGTTTTGAACGTGGCGGCCTCGGGAAAGACAAGCTCCCTGTGTCCACCCGGCGTCTTGGGGGGATCGGGATAAAGGTAGAGGTCCTTCCAGCCGCTGTATCCGGCGTTGGTCAGGTTCCTTGCGGTATCCTCGGTCATGGACTCATAGCGCCCGGTGATGAAGAACACGTCGATACCCTTCTTCAGGGCAAGCTTGACCAGTTCAAGGGTGGTGGGAATGGCCGGTGCCGCAGCTTCCTTTATCCACTGGGCCCATGCCTTGGGGCCGTCCAGTTCCGGATTGATGAGCTTCGGCCAGTTGTTGAACCAGGAGGTTTCGTCCAGATCCAGGACGATGGCCCTGTTCTCGACGCCCGAGGGCAGGGCGTCCAGGTACTCCAGCGCCTGCTGTCCCACCGTCTCCACATCCCTGTTGTAGGCACCGGAATCATGGTATTTAACCAGCGTTTCAGTCAGTTCCAGATGATGTTTCTCAAGCTGCATCGTATGAGGACCGTACATAGCCATTTTACTCATCTCCCATGGTTAAATGTTAGTAATAAACATTTACGTCATAACCGTTTCGCTCGATTTGATCCAGAAATATTTTCAGGGTATTATCAATTTTTCGGTGCGGATGTCCGCGCGGTTCAACGGGTATGGGAAAAGGTTTGGAGAGTGTCCCGGCATCGTTGACATGCTCCGAGATCCTGATATTGTAGGACTCATAAGAATTGTGATATTTTATTGGGGGAGTATCCGGGCGGCATGTTGATGCACGTTTTCGCTCGCATCGCCTGTGCCGCGTGGAATGCCGATGTCGTCGGGGAATTCAAGTGACGGGGCCCCATGGGGCCGAAAGGCGACGGATCAAGGTTATGAGTCGCAAACCCACGTATGAGGAGCTGGAAAACAGGGTTCGGGAGTTGGAGCGCGTTGAAAAAAAGCTCCTGAACACGGAAAAGAGACTGCGGGAGAGTGAAGAGCTGCTGAACGCCTTTCTGGACAATTCGCCCGCGGGATTCGGAATCTGGGACAGGAATTTTCGATATGTCTACCTGAACGAAGTACTGCGGAAAATCAACGGCCCCTCCATGGAAGCGCATCTTGGAAAGACCATCGAAGAGGTCCTGCCGAAGGCGGCGCATATCGTTGTGCCGCTTTTTGAAGAGATCATCTCCACCGGGCAGGCCTTTCTCAACCTGGAGTTGCAGGGGGAGGTGCCTTCAAGGCCGGGGGAGATCTCCTGTTACCTGGTTTCCTATTTTCCCGTCTCCATGGTGCGGGGAAAACCGCGGTTCATCGGGGGCTTCGTCGTCGACATCACGGAGCGTAAGCAGGCGGAATGGGCCCTTGGGGAAAGCGAGGAAAAGTTTCGGCAGCTCGTGGAAAACATCAACGACGTCTATTGGGTCAGGGATACCGGGAGCGGCCGCCTGCTCTATATCTCCCCGAACTTCGAAAAAATATGGAGCGTCTCGAACCTGGGCGTCAAGGATAAATCGCGCCTCCTGACGGATTCGATCCATCCTGAAGATAAAAAAGAGTTTTTACGTTTTTACGGGCGCCTGAATGAAAACGAGAGCTTCGAACTCGAGTACAGGGTTACCAGGACCGACAACACGATTCGCTGGGTGCTGGGGAAAAATTTCCCCATACTTGACGATACCGGCTCGGTTTACAGGAGGGCATTCGTCAATCAGGATATCACGGACAGGAAGAATATGGAAAAGGCCCTTCTCCAGGGGCGGAAAATGGAGTCCATCGGAAGTCTTGCCGGGGGCATTGCCCATGATTTCAACAATATTCTCTCTCCCATTGTCGGCATGTCCGAACTGCTCCTGGAAGATCTTCCCGAAGGGAGCCCGGAGCACGAAAATGCCCGTGAAATATTGACCGCCGGGAAAAGGGGCGGCGCTCTTGTCGGACAGATCCTCGCATTCAGCAGGCAAAACGAACATAAAATGATGCCGGTCCATATCCAGGGGGTACTCCGGGAGGTCCTCAAGCTTGCCCGCTCCACAATCCCCTCGAACATCGAGATAATCCGAAATGTGCAGGCCGGGTGCGGCATGGTCATGGCCGACCCCACCCAGCTGCACCGGATCGCCATGAACCTGATCACCAACGCCTACCATGCCGTGGAAGAGAGCGGCGGCAGCATATTTGTCGATCTGGGAGAAGTTGAGAAGGCCCATGACGGGTCGGAAGCAGGATCCGCCCTTCCCGGCAAATACGCCTTGCTCGCGGTCAAGGACACCGGCGGGGGGATTGCCCCGGACATACTGGATAATATATTCGATCCGTACTTCACGACCAAGGAGCAGGGCAGGGGAACGGGCCTCGGCCTTTCCGTTGTTTACGGTATTGTCCGGGAACACGGAGGTTTCATAGAGGCTCTCGGCGAGCCCGGCAAGGGGGCAACGTTCAACGTTTACCTGCCCCTGATGGAAAAAACCGGGGATACGGCCTCCCTGGAACAACCCGAAGCCGCGCCCCCAACGGGAAATGAGCGGATACTGCTGGTCGACGACGAGGAACCGGTTGCGCGCCTGCACCGCCGGATACTGGAAAGACTCGGCTACCGCGTCACCTCCCGCCTGAACGGCATGGAAGCCCTCGAAACATTTAAGGCAAACCCCGATGCCTTTGATCTCGTGATCACCGATATGACCATGCCGTTGCTGACGGGGGATCGGCTGGCAAGGGAGATTATGGGGATAAAGCCCGATATGCCGGTTGTCATGTGCTCGGGATTCAACGAACGGAGCAATCCCGAAAAGGCGGTGGAGCTGGGGATAAAGGGGTTTCTCGCAAAACCGGTATTAAAATCCGATCTGGCGAACATGGTTCGGAAAGTCCTGGACGAGAACCTTTCCTAAGGCGTGTCCCCGATCATGGGCGCCTTGAACGCGGCTTTCGGGATAATGGGGAAAGCCGCGTTCAGGGCAAAGGGACGGAAGCCGGGGGCGGATCAGCCCGCCAGGGTGGCCACCATCACGGCCTTGATGGTGTGGGCGCGGTTTTCGGCCTCGTCGAACACGGTGGAGGCGGGAGACTCGAACACCTCCTCCGTGACCTCGATGCCGTTAAGGCCGCATTTATGATAGAGGGACTCGCCCAGGTCGGTCTCCCGGTTGTGGAGGGCGGGGAGGCAGTGCATGAATTTCACGTCGGGGTTGCCGGTCATCCCAAGGACCTCCCCGGTCACCCGGTAGGGTTTCAGGATCTCGATGCGCTGTTCCCAGACCGATTCGGGCTCGCCCATGGAGACCCAGACATCCGTGTAGATGAAATCGCAATCCCTGACCCCGTCGGCAACGCTCTCGGTGAGGGTGATGGTTGCTCCGGTCTCCACGGCGATCTTTCGGGCGGTCTCCACCAGAGGGGCCTCGGGTTGGGCGTCTTCCGGGGCGATCACGCGAAAGTCCATCCCCATCTTCGCGGCTCCCACCAGGAGGGAGTTGCCCATGTTGTACCGGGCGTCTCCGATATAGGCGAATTTCATCCTGTCCAGCGGTTTGTCGCAGTGCTCGGTCATTGTGAGCAGGGTCGCCAGTATCTGGGTGGGATGAAACTCGTCGGTGAGCCCGTTCCAGACGGGAACCCCGGCAAATTCCCCCAGCTCCTCCACGGCCGCCTGCCTGAAGCCCCGGTACTCGATGCCGTCGTACATCCTCCCCAGGACCCTCGCGGTGTCCTTGATGGACTCCTTTTTACCCATCTGGGAGCCGGTGGGGCCGAGGTAGGTCACCCGGGCACCCTGGTCGTAGGCCGCCGTTTCAAAGGCACAACGGGTCCTGGTGGAATCCTTTTCGAAGATCAGGGCAATGTTCTTGCCTTCGAGTCTCCGCTCCTCGGTGCCGGCATATTTGGCCCGTTTCAGTTCGGCGGAAAGATCGATGAGGTGTTTGATCTCCCCGGGTGTAAAATCAAGGAGTTTCAAGAAATTGCGGTTTTTAAGGCTGATCTCCATTGTGGTTCCTCTCTGTTGATGAATTTTCCATGTCGTCCGATTTTCCCGGGCAGGGGGCTTTGTCCCGGCGCCGAATAGCGACGGCGTGACCCTGAAGCTGAAGAGATGCCCTTTACCTTGCCCGGCCGACCATGGTTACCGGGAATCGGGATGGACGGAAAACCAAAAACAATGTTCATTCGTTCTTAAAATGATTCCAATATTTGGTGGTTTGCGGGTTAACTCCACCGCATGGAAAAAATGTCACATTTAACATCCAAATTACCGGGAAGCAATTCTTTTTTACGACATCCGGTAAAATTCATGGGGCAATTGCCGACGGAAGTTGACACAGGATTGTTTTTTTGCCATAGAATTGCCGCACCGGGAGCAATCTCGAACAACGCTTTTTCAGTACATCGCCCGCGACCCGGAACGGGGCGATGAAACCTGCCGAGTCGATTACAGCCGGCAATAAAAATCCAACAAGGAATATACGAATGGAAAAACATGCCGAACAGACCAAGCAGACCTACGCGGGGTGGGATGCGTTTTACAACAGGGAAAGCAAGGAAAAACTCGATTTCTTCACGGTAAACGACAGGATCTTCGATGTGGTCCTGGCAGAGCAGTTCGACCGCTCCTTCCTGAACGACATGTGCGCCCTCGCAGACAAGATCCGCCTCATGGCCAAGACGCGCATGGGGGCCCAGAAGCTCAAGAGCCTTCTGCCCACCAAGCGCGCCATGCTCTACTTCGTGCAGCCCTCCACCCGGACATTCCTCTCGTTTCTCAACGCCTGTCAGATCCTGGGAATGACCACCTCCGAGATCCGCGGAACCACCACCAGCTCCGAGGTGAAAGGCGAGTCCCAGGAGGACACCATCCGCACCTTCGCAAGTTACGTGGACCTGATCGTGGCAAGGCATCCCGAGGCCGGCTTCGTGGAAAAAACCGCCTGGGTCCTGAACAACTCCGACCGCCCCGTCCCCGTGATCAACGGCGGCTCCGGACCGGATCAGCACCCCACCCAGGCCCTCCTTGATATCTACACCCTGGAAAGATCCTTCTCGAACATCGGCGGGCTCGACGGCAAGAAGATCGCCATGGTGGGCGACCTCAAGCGGGGAAGAACGGTTCGCTCCCTGAGTTATCTCATGGAAAATTACCGGGACGTTACCCTCTATTACGTTGCGCCCGAGGTTTTCAAGATCAAGGACGACGTGAAGGCGTTTCTGGATCGCCGGGGCATTCGCTATTTCGAGACCGAGGATTTCCAAAGCATCATGCCCAAGGTGGACGCCATCTACATGACAAGGATCCAGGACGAGTACGCCGAGTGCCCTGAAAACGAGGAAAAATCCTATCCCGACTTTCACTTCAGGGAAGACCACCTCCGGCTGATCCAGCCCCACTGCGTCATCTTGCACCCCCTTCCCAGGCGCTACGAGATCGATGTGGCGGTGGACAAGGACCCTCGCGCGGCCTACTGGCACCAGGAGAGAAACGGCATGTGGCTCAGGACCGCCCTCATTGCCCACCTCTTCAAGGTGGATCACGAGATCAACGCGGAATTCTCCTAGGGTCGGGGAAGCGTTTCCATGACCTGCAAAATCCATGAACGGGTCCATGCCCTGGAGGACAGGCTGATCGGCCTCAGGCGTGATTTCCATCTGTATCCGGAGGCGGGGTTCACCGAGTTTCGCTCGGCCGCGATCGTCGCCGGAACCCTGGAAGCCTTGGGATACGCTGTGAGGCTGGGGCCTTCGGCCATGGACCGGTCCGCCATGATGGGCGTGCCGAAGAAAAGGGAGCTGGAGCGCCGCATGGAGCGGGCCATCCGCCGGGGGGCCGATCCCGGACTGGTAGGCCGCATGCGGGGAGGTCTGACGGGGATCGTCGGCGAGATGGTCTTCGGAACGGGCCCGGTGGTGGCCCTGCGCTTCGACATGGACGCCAACGAGATAGATGAGTCGCGGGATGAAGAGCACCGCCCGGCAAGGGAGGGGTTCGCCTCGGAGAATCCCGGGGTGATGCACGCCTGCGGCCATGACGGGCATATGGCCATGGGACTGATCGCAGCCGAACTCCTGGCCGGTATGAAGAACGAGTTGACGGGTACCGTCCGCTTCATCTATCAACCGGCCGAAGAGGGGGTGCGCGGGGCCGCCGCCATGGCGGCGGCCGGCGCCGTTTCCGGGGTGGACTACATCCTGGGAGGGCATATCGGTTTCAAGGCGGTCAGGAGCGGAGGGTTTATCTGCGGAACCGACAGGTTCCTTGCCACCACCAAGTTCGATGCAACCTTCACCGGTGTTGCCGCCCACGCGGGGGCCGCGCCCCACGAGGGGCGAAATGCGCTTCTGGCATCGGCCGCCGCGGCCCTCAACCTCCATGCCCTTCCAAGGCACGGCAAGGGCGATTCCCGCGTGACCGTGGGGACCCTGACGGCGGGTGAGGCGAGAAACGTCATTCCGGCCCGGGCCGTGCTGAAGGGGGAGACCAGGGGGGAGACGTCGGAGATCGACCGGTACATGTTCGATTCGGCCCGGGAGGTGGTGGCCGGAGCGGCCCGCATGCAGGGCGTCGACTGGGCCGTGGAAATCACGGGCAAAACCGGGAGCGGGCAAAGCAGTCCCGAACTGGCCGGAAAATTGAAGGAGATCGCGGGGACAATCGGGTACTTTAACCCGGACGACATCGCCCTCGGCACCCACATGGGCGGCAGCGAGGATTTCTCCCATATGATGACCCTTGTCCAGGACGAGGGCGGTCTCGGCACCTACTTCATGATCGGCAGCGACATCACGGCGGGACATCACAAGGCAAGCTTCGATTTCGACGAAACTTGCCTGGCTCCCGGCGTGGAGATGATCGTGAAAGTTGTAATGGAGCTAATGAAAGAGGGGATTAACTTTTCATCGAAAAATTCCGAATCTGATTTCCAAATTGATCAATAAGTAATTTTGATTTGTTCTTTATATCCTCGTATCCCGCGTTGCAAATTTTCTTGCCGATGCCGTAAAACGGCTTTTCAATTAGATAAAATGAGGCAATCGAAGTTAAAGTGGTAATGAATAAGGAAGAAGCCAGAATCTGAAGAAACGTCAAGTTCTTGAAATGCGTTGTAAGAATAATTTGAATCGGAAGATGAAATAGATAAACGGAGTAGCTGATTTTACCCGTGAACAGAATCACTCTGGATTCAAGGAAGAACCCGTATATGGGATCGGTTTTTTGGAGTGAAGACAGAATAATAATGGTTAGGCCGTTAAAAGCGGCCAGAAACAAAGGCAGATGAGCGCCGGCAAATCGAATGAAATATGAATTGCTCATTGCTAACAACAAGGCGGCAATACTCAGCAGGGCAAGGGATTTTGGTAAAAATGAAAAGGACAGGCGGGGGTTGTCGTTAACGTAAAATGCGGCCAGTGACCCGATGTAAAAGGGGAAAATATTTCTACCGAATTCAAAGAAGAATTGAGCGTGATTGGTGGCATACAGCGAAGCCGTGTAAGTAAATATGATAAAAAGAAAAGCCGACAGGGAGAATCTTCTTGTCAACATGTAAAGCACCGGAAAGATCAAATAAAGCGTCCATTCGGTGTTCAGGGTCCATGAAACGGGATTGATGAATTCCGGCGCGGATGTGAGGTTGTAAATCTGTGTGCACGTGAGTATGCGAAGCGTCTCAAGTGAAAAAAGATCAAAAGAAAACCTTTTTATGTTGAATAGTGAATAACAGGCAATCACGCATATTATGTTAAAGTAATATAAGGGAAAAATTCTAAATATTCTCCTGATAAGAAATGGGGAGTAATCAGGATCTCTTTTGAACGACAGGGTCAAAACATGGGAACTGAGCGTATAAAAGAATGTCAGTCCAATAATTCCGGAATAAAACAACAGGTTGTGCAAGGCAAACCCGTCAATCAATTCATGTGATGTCGTTTTATCCAGTGTATAAGCGTGAAACAGCAGTACCATGAGCGCGGAATATCCGCGAAGCGATTCAATATGTAATAATTTCAAATTTCGTATCCCACGCGTTATAATGAAAAACCGGTACCTTTTATTCTGAAACAATACCTCCGCCTCTGGCGGAGGATCCGACAAGGTTCCACCGGTCAATTGTGAGTTTATTGCTTACAACACTGCCGGTAGTGGACAACAACGTGATGTGCAGGGTCACTGTCGGCATGAACTGTCCGTGATTATCAGGTGTTTGAATCTAAGTGTTTCATGAGCTTCCATGGAAACAAGATGGAATTGATCGCCCCCCTCGGGGGGGGCCTCCCGAGGCCACCCGTTCCACGGCTGGAGACTCACTTCCCCATCCCTGAAATCGGTGTCGGGGGCTGGAAGAAGTAATATCCAGATCCCCGGGGCGGCCGCGTTGAAGCCCCCAAGGCACGGGCGCTTCAAGCGCGGACCCGGGCGGCGGCGAACGATCGACGGATTGCCGGCTTCGATGACGCCGACGCCCTTAGATTACAACGGGTCGTCATTTTTTGATGATTCGTGCAAGACGATGATACTTTGTCCGTCGCGTTCGGCGATCTGCAGGGCCACCCTGGAGGGTATTATCTGAAAATCATCGTCGAGCATGACAATGGCCAGCAGCCCTTTACTCAACTGGGTTGCCGTCCTTTCCGGAACGTACAGTTTTTTGATGCGCTTACCCACCGTGAAATAGTAGGGTTCGGTAATATCGCGGTCGTCAATTTTAATCCGGTTGCTTTCGATGAGCTGTTTTATCTGGGCGATTTTTTCCTGCTGCTTTTTTTCCTCATTTCTTTGCCGATTGAGTTCCCGGACCCGCTGTTCCTCGGCAAGCTGCTCTTTGCGGGCTTCGCTCATCTCCCGTTCGACGGGTTTTTTGCCCTTCTTCTTTTTTTTGACATATTTTTCACGCTTGGCCTTGTTCACCTGCTTTTTATCCACCAGCCCGGCCTTGAGAAGCTGTTCTTGAAACGAGTTGCCCATTTTATTCCTTTTCATGACATTTATCGTGAAGCCGGAGATGCCCTTCACAATGTATTTTTTCGGTATTTCATTCGGAGCGGCCGTGACGTTTTGGCCCGGCGCCGAACCGCCGTGTCGGGTGAAGTTCCGGCTGTTGGAGAATGCTCCCCGTCCGCCTTAGACCATGAAACTTCGGTTGAATTTGATGCACCAAACGAAACCTGTTGATTAAACCGCGCCCTCAAGAACAGATAGCCGCATCGTGTGCTTCATATGGATCAACCGCCGGTTTTTCACCGGCACCCCCAAACTTCAGTCGGGAAAATACATGCCAACCACGTTGAAGTCAACAATCAAGCCGTGCGCCGTCGTTTAGAATGCAGTCCCAACCCGGAACCGGAATTTATTCGGAACCACTTTCCCGGGCGCACGATCCCCGGCCCGTTCACGGCAAGCCGGTGAACAACAGGGGAAATGCCGAGTCGTCTTGTCGTGGCGCCCCTTTGTTCAAGTAAATCACCCTGTGCGCGCTCTTGATCCCATGTCCCCAACTTTCCTGTATGTCCATCAACAACGGTTCAATCCTTGATGAACCCCATTTTTTCAAAGAGACCGTCGGCCTGAAGCCTTTCCACATCGAGGGTCGCGCCGGGAAACTCGCTGAAGGAGACCGGTTTCGGGTTATCCCCATGGACGCCCAGCGCGATAAAACGGTCGTCAACTTCCAGCACGAGTTTTTGGGCCTCGAGCTCGGCAATCAACTCGCCCATCTTGCTTTCCGCGCATTTGCGATTGAACGTCTCTTCATAGGTTTGTACAAGGAGCTGCTTTTTGATGTTTTTGTCGCAGAGCAGATAGACCCTGCGCAGATCGCCGGACAGTTGGACGCACGGGGCCTCGGCAATACGGCGGGTGTCTTCCACGTCGATATGAACACCGTTGTCCCGGACGGCCAGAACAGGCGTGGTTTCGCCCTCGAAGCGCTCCTGCCATTTCGAAATGACGCTTTCGAGTTTTTTCATGCCGTCCCGGCCCTCCATCTCATCGAGGTCGGGATCAACGAAATTATCTTTCCAGCCCCGGGGAAGGAAGCGATAGGAGAGGTCGTGCAGGTCGTCCTTGCCGAGTTGATACACGTACGGCATGGCGTTCATAATGCCAAGATCCATGTCGTATTGCCGGGGATTGTCAAAATAGTGGCTGTGCCGCTGGATGTGGATACGAAAGAGGTTGTACTTGGGGGGCTCAAGGTGTTCGATGAGGGGAACCCACCGGGAGATCTCCTCGTACCACGAATCCTTTTCGCCGGGAAAGCCCCAGAGGAAAAGCCAGATCATGCGAACGCCGTATTCACGGGCCCACTTCATGAGCTGGATGATCTGGCCCACGGAGATTCCCTTGTTCATCAGTTTGAGGGTGTCGGGGTGAAGGCTTTCGATTCCGGGCTGAATCCAGTGCACGCCGGCCTCCTTAAATGCGCGCACCTGCTCTCTGTTAAGGTTGCCCTTGGTTTCGAAGAAAAATCTTCGGTCGCTTGCGGGGGACTGGAGGCTCGGGAGGACGGTTTTAAAATAGCCCATGTCCATGATATTGTCGACCATGATGAAGCGGGGGGTGTCGTACGCCTCTCCGAGTCGGTCGACCTCTTCCAGGAAACGTTCGGGTGATTTGGAGCGGTATCCGGCTTCGGGATTGTTGAGTCCGCAAAACGTACACTTTCGCCTGGCGGCCCACCAGCAACCCCGTGACGACTCCAGCACCACCGAGGGCTTGATATAGCCGTTGAAACCGCTCTTTTCGATCTCTTCGAAATAGTCTCGGTAGTCGGGGAAGGGGAGTTCATCGAGGTTTTTACACACCCCCCATGGGGCGGACCTGCCCGAATAGGATCGTTGACGGGGGGAAAGTACCACATCGGGCAGGCTCTCGGCCGGGACGTTTCGGCCGTGCTCGAGAATGGAACGGAACAGGGGCGTGATGATGGTGTCGGCTTCACCCGAGACGCTGTAGTCGATCCATGGAAAGTTGCGGTGGGCCGCCTCGCCCATGATCCCTTCGCAGTTCGCCCCCCCAATGACGGTAACGGTGTCTGGGCTCAGCTCACGGATGCGCTTGAGAAGGGCGATTGAAGGCAGGTGCTGCTCCAGGCTCGACGTGCACCCGACTATTTTGGGATCACGGGATAGTATGCGAACGGCGCATTCCTCCACAAAGGCGTCGGCGTGGTCTCTCAGTTCATAGATGGCGGCAACCACGCCTTCTATGTCGGTGGTGGTCCGGGTCGTCTCGAAGGGAATGATGGACGAAGAGGCGATAAGCTCCGCCATGCGCCGGGCATAGCGGGCATCCTTCTCCGGATTGTCCGGAAACACGCCGCGCCCGAAGGACCAGTCGGCAAACATGAAATCCTGGTGCATGCGCCATCCGATCATTCCATAGAACTTCATCCCGATCCTGTCGGCGAAATGGAGATTGGGGTAGAAAGTTTTGCAGCCGATGGAGTCGGAGTGAAGACGGGCTTGCAGCAAACCGAGTGCAATGGAAGGACATACGATATCGGCATAGGGCATATTGACGAGGCAGACTTCAAACGCGGTGGAGAGCCCCGCTCCATGGTCCTTTTTTTGGGGTGCTGGGTTCATCGATTCCCTCTTTTGATATGGTTGAATTGTAAAATAAACAGACTGGTCGCGATCGGGTTTTGCCGGTATACCGGTACGGCCAAAAGCCACTGGACAAAACCGTGGAACAGGTGGATTAAAACACCGATCGGTTCGCTCCGGTCGGTTTTTTGAATGTCGACATATTTAAATGAACATCAATCCTGATGATCCTGTGAGCAGTCGGCGAGCGGATTTCGACTACACTCGGGTGTGCTTCAAGCGCCTTGCCCATACTTCATATAGCGCTCGAAAAATCGGGTTCGGACTTTTTTACGAGTGCATCGATCCTTGCCGTGTAACTTTCGTTCCTCTTCGCGGCCCCGTTTGGGGCGGTTTGAAGTCACCGCCAAATAACTGTCCATTCCCCGGCAAGTGAGGGGGACGTTGCCGTCACCCCTCTGTCGTTGCCGAGGGGGGGCCATGTTTTGAATCCGGTGTCGTGATTCGAATCGATTTTCCGAATATGTCGTTATTTCCGAAGTCTCGTCGCTCATTTGGACCTTCGGGATCGTGACGGAAATCAAGGTGGAACCTGTGGTCATGGACCGGCAAGTCGCTTGGGTTCGGGTGCTGTCGCCTTGTCGCTTTGCGGGAAATCCGGCTCCGTGTCTTCGTGCACGACAAGGGGCCACAGTACATTGGCCAAACCGGCGAAACAGCCCAGGTAAAAGATTCCCATGGAAGCGGGGATTCCGAAATGCAACAGATGAACACCGCCGATGGTGATGCATCCCGGAACAATACTGACGGTCTTGTTCCGGTTCATGGTCTCCTCGAATTCGTCCGCGAATTGGAACAGGGATTCCAGGTGATTCAGGGAACCGTCCATCAAGACGATTTGGGCGGTGTCCACGGCGGCGCTGGAGGCCCCCTTGAGGGAAACCGAGATCTGGGAGGATTTCAACGCGATGGCGTCGTTGATGCCGTCGCCCACGAAGCAGACGAAACGTCCCTCGTTCCTTAATCGTTGCACGATGGCGGCCTTGTTCTCCGGCAGCACCTCCGCGAAGTAATGATCGATGCCGTGGGTTTCCGCCATGCGCCGGGTGGGTGCTTCGTGGTCGCCGGAGATAATATAGAGGCGCATGCCCCGTTTTTTCATCGCCCGGATCACTTCGGCCGCCTCGGGACGAATGGTGGGATGGATTTCAAGGGCCCCTGCCTGCTTTTTGTCGATTCCGATGTAGATAAGGGAGCAACCGGCTGTTTCCGCCTGCTTCCGGATGCCGGAGGTTTTTTTCGACATCTTCACCCCGGACTGTTCCAGGAAACGGGCGCTTCCCACATGGATCTCCCTGCCGTCCAGGGACACCTTGATCCCGTATCCGATTTCGTAGCTTGCCTCGCACACTTCCGGCAGCTCCAGTTGTTCCCGCTCCGCCCTTTCCAGGATCGCCCTGGCGATGGGGTGGGGTTGCCGGAACTCCGCCGCGGCGGCATAGCGCAACAGGGTTTCCTCGTCGAAACCGTCCAGGGCATGGATGGCCCCCACCGTGGGCTGTTCCAGGGTCAGGGTGCCGGTTTTATCGAAGATAAGGGTGTCCACCTCTCTCATGGACTCGAATACCCGCCCGTCCTTGACCAGAATTCCCCGGCGCGAGAGGATCTGCAGGTAACTGAGGACGGTCAGCGGTCCCAATCCGCCCATGGGTTGTCCCAGGCCGGCCCAGGTGACCGCAAGCGCCGGCTGTGCTCCCATGGAGAGCAGGGTGACGCCGCTGATGGCGAGCATGGCGGGCACGAAGCGATCGGCCATCTCCATCCCCCGGTTTCTCAGGCTGTCCTTGTAGTTCTGTGTCTGATTCAGGGCGTCTCCAATTTTCGAGGCCGCCGTATCCCTGCCCGCCTTTTCGACGGAGACAATCAGCCGCCCGGTCAACAGCAGTGTCGCGGCAAAAACGGGATCTCCCTGGACCTTCTCCACCGGGTCGCTCTCCCCGGTGAGCAGATGCTGATCAACCTGTCCCTCGCCGTCCCGGACGAGGCCGTCCACCGGGATCACTTCCCCCGGGTGGACGACCACGGCATCCCCAACTTGAATTTCGTGAAAATCGATCTGGACCTCCGTTCCATCGCAGAGCAGCCAGACCTGTTCGGGACGCTCGCCAAAGACATTGACCAGTTGCCGGCTTGAACTCTGCTCAAGGCCGCTGATCACCCTGTAAAAGTAAGCCCCCAGAAGTCCCGACATGGTAACCAGGACAAGCCTGCCGACGGCCAGCATCCCCACCAGGGTAAGGGCGCCGAAGGAGTAAACGGTCACGTATCGCCCCTGTTTAAAATCCTTCCGGATCTGGTAAAACATATCCCTTGCAAGATACAGGGCCATCCCCGCCCCGACCGCCGGCAGAACGGGGGATACCTTCCCCATCAAGGCCAACCCGGTGGCGCCGGCCGACATCCGGGCCATATTTTTGGCTTCCAGCTGGTTTTTTTCCTCCGCCTCCTTCAGCCCGGGGTTCAGGTCCTCATGCAACTGTCTTCGTCCTTCGGACTGGGTCGCCTCCGTGAAAGCCCTGGCCAGTTTCCGGATCTCTTCCTTCTTGTTCCGCCACAACCAGGCCGACCCGCCAATCAAAAGTACTTCCAATACCATGTGTTCGTCTCCAGGGGTAAATCGTGTTGGTCTCGAGGGGGTAAATCAGAGCAGGTTGAACACATCCGTGATAACCTGCTTCAAGAGAGCCGATGCGGTGTCCGGGGCTTCGGCGCCCTTTGTCGTTCCATTGTAGAGGAGGACAAATTCATAATCCTTGTACATGGCCAGCCATCCGCCGTAAGGGGGAATTTCGCCTTCATGGCCGGTCAGGATGCCGTTTCTAAGCGCGCCCAATCCATAGGCGTCGATAAAGGGATTCTCGCCATGGGTGACGGGCAGCAATGAAAACTGTTCCCTGTGCATCTCTTCACTGATAAGCGCGCCGTCGAAATACGCCTTGGACCATGTGAGAAGGTCCGGGGCGGTGGATACCACCGCGCCCGAGGCCCAGGCTGTCCTGGGGTTGATGTAATAGGTCTTGTTGACGGTCATGTGGACTTTCTGCAGGCTGAGACCGGTGCCGTACTGATAGCCGGCCGCATAGGGTTCGGGCAAGTTCAGGGTTTCGGGAACGGAGGTGTTCGTCAGCCCGAGGGGGCCGAAGATATGCTCCTGGAGCGCTTCCGTATAGGTTTTGCCGGTCATCTTCTCGATGATCAGGCCCAGGAGGTAGTAATTGCCGTTGGTGTAAAGAAATGTCGTGCCGGGATCCGAGACCTTTTGATTGCAATACTCCACGATCTCCTCGGGCGTCCAGATTCTGCCGGGGTCGTTTTGCAGAAAGGGCATGAAACTTGGATCTCCAAGGTACTTTGCCAGACCGCTTCTCATTTCAAGGAGGTTCCGGACGGTGATCACGTCTCCCATTACAATCTTCAGTTCGGGAAGGAGCGCGTTCACGGTTGTTTCCAGCTTGATTTTGCCCTGATCCACGAGCTTGAGGATCACGGTGGATGTAAATGTCTTTGTAATGCTGCCGATGCGAAAATGGAGATCCGGAGTCATCTCCGTTTTCGATTCCAGGCGCGCGTAACCGGCGGCGCCTTTCCATGTGGCGTTGTCCGGGCTTCTGACGGCGAGGACCGCTCCGACGACCTTGTTCTTCTCAAGGTTCGCCTGCAATGCCGTTTCAAGGGCCTCGGCAAGCTCGGGATTGAAGGGCGGGGCGGGGTCGCTGCTCCATGCGTTCAGCGGAAATAGAGTCGCCATAAGGAAAACGAAGGCGCAAACGGGAACCATGAGCCTGGAACAGGGGGATGCAAGCGCTTTTGACGCCGGCCTGGTAACACACATACGATTTGATCGATGTTGATACATGTTTGGACTCCTTGGTTATGATGTTGATAAAGGGGAGCATGGGGCGTTTATTCCACCGCCCCCGCTTTTCAGTCTTTCAAAGATTGATGCCCATGAAATTAGTCGACTTTAAAGAATCCGACTACAATCGGCTGTTGTTTTAATCTGTCTGCTCCGCAATATGGTGTGGTCAAAAAAATCACTTTGGACTTTTTACGAGTTCATCAAAGATTTATGCACTCGGAAAAGGCGGTTCCGGACCATAAACGGTCATATATCCGAAAAGAAACCCGGCCTTTTTTCCGTGGTCGGTTCGACACCGACTTCTCGTCTGATCTCATACAATCAGGATGTTGACTTAATTGATCCTTTTTAGACGTTCGGGCCTGATTTGCCGATCCGATGAGACCCTGACGGGCACATCAAGTTGTGGGCAAAATTTCGATTGCCGACTTTTTACCCGGCCGTCAATGCTTTTGGCCGGTTGGCGATGATCTGTCGGTATTCGGATCAGCAGGCCCCTGCGCATCGGCCTCGCCGATGAGCGAGTCCCGGATGATGCCGATGGCCTTTTTCGATTCCAGAATATCTCCGTGGCTGCGGGAGATGGGAATCACCGTCACGTTTTCCGCCACCCTTTTAATGTTGTTGTCCGCAAGCGAGAGGATATGGCGATTGAAGGCGTCGCTGGAATCATTTCGGATCCGGTTGTCCGGCTCGGTGGCCTTGTAGAGCACGACCTCGGTCGCGGTCAGCGGCTTGGACAGCTCCTTTGTCTTGATGATCTTTTTCTCCGCTCCGTAAGCCGAGATAACTTTTTGAATATATGCGGGTTCATGCCCCTGCTCCAAAAGATGCCGGTCGATGAGTTCAATGAGTGACGCATCTGAAACGGCGTCCCTCAACGCTTCGATCTTCTCATCGGAAAGCGTGGTGTCCAGAAGGTAGGCCGTGATGTTCTTATACCCTTCGGCCTCCAGGAGAGCCGCGATTTCAAGGCTGATCAGCCCGCCGAGGGACCAGCCCAGAAGCTTGATGGGCTTCTCCTTGTCGAATGCCTCGTCCCGGCGAATGTTGTCCAGATAGTACCGGGCCAGCTGGGCGGCGTCGTCGATCTTCTCTTCGTGATGCAGGTTGCGGTTGTCGATTCCGATGGCGTTGATCGTGTCGTCCATGGCATTTGCCAGCGGTTGATACACCTCGCACCCGCCGCCGCCCGGATGAACCATGTAAACGGCCTCCCTCCCCGGGTTGTAGCCGTTCAGATAGTGGATCACCTTGTCGTCGTCCGGCTCGCCCGTTGCGGCCAAATGCGCCGAGAGCCTTTTGACCGTGGGGTGGGTAAAAATATCCGCGATACGCACCTCCGCCGAAGAAGCCTCGGAGACCTTACGGGCAAGACGTATGGCCCTGATGGAGTCTCCCCCCATTCGGAAGAAGTCGTCTTCGACGCCCACCGGGGAAAGATCGAGGACCTCCTCGAAAATGGAACAGAGCTTCGTTTCGAGCTCTCCTGAAGGGGCAATATAGCGCGCGGCATCCGAGGCGGGTTGGGGCAGGGCCTTTCGGTCGAGTTTGCCGTTGACGGTCTGCTTGAACGCTTCGACCTCCATGAGAAATGCCGGGATCATATACTCGGGGAGCCGTTCGCCCAGGTAATCCCGGAGGACTTCTTCCTCGATTGGGGTAGCGGCGCGGTAGTAGCCCACGAGCTGTGTGCGGCCGTGGTTTTGGTGTCCCACCACCACCGCCTGGGAGACGGCTTCATGGGTGCGGAGCGCTGTTTCGATCTCTCCGAGCTCGATGCGGAACCCCCGGATCTTAACCTGGAAGTCGTTGCGGCCCAGGTATTCGATGTTGCCGTCTTCCGGCAGCCGGACCAGATCACCGGTCTTATAGAGGCGGGTATAGCCTTTTTCAATGTCCTCGGGCGTGGCAAAGGGGTTGGGTATAAATCGTTCCCCGGTGAGTTCCGGCCGGTTCAGATAGCCCCGGGCCACCCCCGCGCCGCCGATATGGAGTTCTCCCACGACCCCTCTCGGCACGGGGTTCAGATGGTCGTCGAGGATGTAGAGCCGCGTGTTGGCGATGGGACGGCCGATGGGCACCAGATGATGGGGAGTGGAACAGTCGAAATAGGTGGAATCGATGGCGGTTTCCGTGGGGCCGTAGAGGTTGTGCAGCTCCGTGGACCCCTCTCCCCGCAGGCGGTAAAAGAGTTCGACGCTCTGTTTCCCCAGCGCCTCTCCGGAGGTGAAAACATATCTCAGGGACGAGGGGATCGGCTCCCCTCGGGATTCCAGGTACTCCAGGAAGGATTCGAACATGGAGGGGACGAAATGGACGATGCCGGCCTTTTCCCCGTTGATGATCCGGCAAAGCGCTTCGGGATCCTTGTGAGCCCCCGGTTTGGCGATGACGAGGGTCGCGCCGTGGAAATTGGCCCAGAACAGTTCCCAGACCGAGACGTCGAAACTGTAGGGTGTTTTCTGAAGCACCCTGTCCCAGTCCATAAGCGGGTAGGCCCCGTGCATCCATGTGATGCGGTTGATCACAGCATTGTGCTCGAGCATGACGCCCTTTGGTTTGCCGGTGGTGCCGGAGGTATAGAGGACATAGGCCAGGTTGTCCGGGCCCGTTGACGACGAAAGAGGCTCCGGGGATTCCAGGCGCCAGGAGCCCTCCTCGAGGTCGACAACCTCGGTGGAAAGTTCATGACGGGCGATGATCTTCCGGAGAGGGGCCACATCCCCGGAAAGGGTCAGGAGCAGGGCTGCATCGGTGTCCTCCAGAATAAAGGCCATGCGATCCTCGGGGTATTCCGTGTCGATGGGGACGTAGGCTCCGCCGGCTTTGAGGATCGCCATAACGCCGATCATCATCTCCAGGGAGCGCTCCACATGCAGGGCGATAAGGGTATCGGGCGTAAGCGCGGTTCCCCGGATCCGTTCGTGCTTGCGCAGGAGGAAGCGTGCGAGCCGGTTGGCGCTTTCATCAAATTCCCGGTACGTCAGGGTTTTGCCTTCGAAGACCAGCGCGCTGTGTTCCGGCGTTGCCTTTGCCTGCCTTTCGAACAGGGCGTGAAGCGTTGTATGCTCATAGGGTGTGTCGGTCCGGTTGTAGTCGTGCAGCAGCGCCCGGCGTTCCCCGGGCGACAGGAGGGTAAGGGCGGCGTGGGGGGAATCCAGGTTTTGGGGCGTTTGTTCCAGGATCATGCGGAGCTGCTCGCAGAGCCTTTGGGCCTGGGCCGCATCGAGCAGAAGGGCGTCGTAATTCAAGGCAATATGAAGCTCCTCGCCCTGTTCCCGGACATTCAGGGAAAGCGGGTAGTCCACCTTTTCGATCGCCTCGCGAAGGACCGGTCGCAGTGGCGCGTCCGGCAAGGTCTCGGCAACGGGGTAGTTCTCATAGATCAGCAGGGAGTGAAAGGCCCGCTTGCCTCCGGGTTGCAGGGATGCCAGGGGTTCGAAGGCGTACGTGTTCATCTCGGTGACGGCCCGGGCGATCCGGTTGAGCTGCCCAAGCACCGTCCCATCCTCCTCCCAGTGGATAATCAGCGGCAGGGTGTTGATATAGAGCCCCACGCTTTTATCGATACCCGTAACGGGAAGCGCCCGGCCCGAGACGGTGGTGCCGACGACGGTTTGCCTGTCGCCGGTATAAACGGAGATAAGCTTGTGCCAGGCGAACTGGGCCAGGGTGTTGAGGGTGATGCCGTGCTTGGAGGTCACCTGCCGGAGGGGCCCGGTTTGCAGCGTCACGGTATGCGTTTGGGGTTTTTCCACCGTGCGCGCCGACTCCAGATCGGTGGGAGTTGAGAGCAGGGGGGTGAGATCGTTGGGTTCCTCCATGCGCCCGATCCGGCCCTGCCAGTAGGCACGGCAGGAATCGACGTTGGCGGCGTAATGGCGCTGTACTTCGAGGTAGGTCTTTTCCGCCCTGGGCGTTACGGCCCTGCCCTTGAGCAGGGCTCCATGGAAGGCGTGGACCTTTTCAAGGAGAATGGGCAGGCTCCAGCCGTCCGCGATGCTGTGATGCATGCTCTTTATAAGGGTGTATCCCTCGCCCGGGCGCTTGATCAGGTGCAGCCGCAGGAGGGTGGGTTTTGTCAGGTCAAAGGCGATTTCCCGGTCGGCCCCCTGGATCTCACGGACGGCGGCTTCGATATCCTCCACGTCGGATCGGTCATGGAGGGTGAAATCAAGTCGCCCCTTCCCGTGGATGATCTGCAGGGGCGCCTCTTCCCAGTCAAAGCTCGTGCGCAGGATCGGGTAGGTCGCGATGGTCAGCTCCCAGGCCTTTTTATACGTTTCCGTATCCATGGGGGGGGGGTAATCGACGAGGATCTGCACCCGGTAGGCGTCGTCCCGGCTGTGGGCGAGGGCGTGGTAGATAAAGCCCTGCTGCAGGGAGCCGGCGGGGTGGATCGCCTCGACGGAATCGTCGTAGAGCCTGTCGAACAGCCCAAGGGAGACGGGCAGGTGAAAATCGCTGGGGGTGCGTCGGATTTCGCCCTTTTTCACCTGGCTGGTGCAGTGGGCGACGGTTTTTTCGAGGGCGGATTGGAAGCATGCGCCAAACCGCCGTGAAGCGTCCCGGGTAAGGCGGGTGCGGATATGAAACCGTAGTTCTCCGCCGATCACCATGCCGTTGAGGCTGATAAGTCCCTCCTCCCCGTTGGCCTCGGCCACGGGGATGCCCGAGGAGGCGTCGGCGATTTGCCAGGAATCGGCGCCCGACTCAAAGTCCAGGACACCCAGGTAGTTGAAACTCACCGGGGGCAGGGGATGGGCGTTCAACTCGCTCTCCCGCGCGAGGTAGCCAAGCGCGCCGTAGCCCACGCCCTTGTCTGGAATCGATGCGAGGTTTTCCTTGGTTTGCCGGATCAGCAGGGAGCGATCTTCGGCGTGTTCCAGGCGGACCGGATACAGGGTGGTGAACCATCCCACGGTCCGGGAGGTATCGATGCCTTTGCCGATCTGTTCCCTGCCGTGTCCTTCGAGGGTGATCAGGTTGGCCGCTTTTCCGGTCAGATCGTAAAGGGCCTCGGACAGGGCGTTGAGGAGCAGGTCGTTGATTCCCGTGTGGTAAGCCCGGTTGGCCTGCCGAAGCAGGGAACGGGTGAGCTCCGCCGAAAGGCGGATATCATGGTCGTGACGGCCGGAACGTGGAACGGGATATGTGCCGGCGCCCTCCGTTAAGGCGTTCCAGTAGCGTGCCTGGGCGGCGTTGGATTCGGCGTAAAGCCCCATGCCTTGAACCCATGCGCGGTAACTGGTGGTTTTTGCCGGAAGGGTCTCCCCCTCGTAGAGCGCGCGGAGGTCTTCGGCGATGATACGCCAGGAGACCGCGTCGATGATCAGGTGGTGGGCGGCGAAAAAGAGGTAGCATCGTTGGTCCGCTCCCGCGTGGTGGACATATCCGGCGGCCCAGAGCGCTTCGTCCGTTTCATTGAAGATGGAAAAATCGGACTGCCACTTCGTGAGCACACCTTCGATCTGCTCCGGCGTGAGCCGGGAAGCGTCCAGTTGCCTTAAAATCGGTGCCTTGAGGCTGTGGCTATAAAGCTGCCCATAGCCTTCGTGATCACGGCCTCCGCCGTCATAATCGCCGATGTCACGGCTTCCGCTGTGGTTGCTTTCACTATCGAGGTTTCCACCGTGATCGATTCCACTGTCACGGCTTTCACTATCAAGGTTTCCACCGTGATCGATTCCACTGTCACGGCTTCCGCTGTGATTGCTTGCACTGACAAGGTTTCCGTCCTGATCGATTCCACTGTCACGGCTTCCGCTGTGGTTGCTTGTACTGTAAAGGTTTCCGTTGTGCTTGCTTCCGCTGTTATGGCGGACGAAAACGGCGCGCAGCATATCGTGGTGTTCGGTGAGGGTATCCAGGGCGGCCTGGAGACGCGTGGCCTCAAGGGGCGGAACCGCGATCATAAAGGATTGGTTCCAGTGGTTGAATCGGGGCAATCGTCCCGCGTCCAACCCGTCGAAAAACCATCGCTGGACGGGAAGCAGTTCAAACCCGCCACCGAGTACCTCCTGCTCGGCCGGCGGGTCGTCTTGACCGCTCTGGGTCAGGGCGTGGACGCATAGCCGCCGGATGGTCCTGTGGGTGAAGATATCCTTGACGGAGAGATGAAAACCTTCCTTTTTCAGGCGGGAGCTGAGCTGGATGCCGAGGATCGAATCACCCCCGATACGGAAGAAATCGTCTTCGGCGCCCACCCCCGGCAGGCCTAAGAGCTCTTGCACAATGGAACACAGCTTCGCTTCCAGCTCACTTGCCGGGGCGGTGTAATGCGTGGCATCAAAGGCGGGCTCGGGCAGGGCCTTGCGGTCGATTTTTCCGTTGAGGGTCAGTTTAAATGCGTCGACTTCCATGAGAAAAGCCGGCGTCATATGCTCTGGGAGTCGTTCGCGTAGATAGGTCCGGAGGGCTTCCTCCTCCATGGGCCTGCCGGCGCGGTAGTAGCCCGCCAGTTGTTTGCGGCCTTGGTTGTCATGTACGACCACCACCGCCTGGGCGATGGACTCATGGGCGCACATGGCGCTTTCGATCTCGCCGAGTTCGATCCGGAAGCCCCGGATTTTCACCTGAAAGTCCCCGCGACCGATATATTCGATATCGTTGTTTTCCGTGAGCCGGACCAGATCGCCGGTTTTATAGAGGCGGGTGTAGCCTTTTTCCCGGTCGTCGGGCGTGGCAAAGGGGTTGGGGATAAAACGCTCCCCGGTGAGCTCGGGCTGGTTCAGATAGCCCCTGGCGACACCCGCGCCGCCGATATGGAGTTCTCCCGCGACACCCCGGGGCACGGGGTTCAGTTGCGAATCGAGAATATAGACCCGGGTGTTGGCGATGGGGCGGCCGATGGAGAGGTTCTCCGGTGTTGAGCGGGCAATGGTGGAGGTGACGCTCGTCTCGGTGAGGCCGTACTCGGCATAAAGCGCCACGGCGCAAAAACGTTTGACCGTGTCCCGGGAAACCCTGTCGCCGCCGTGTATGATCGTGCGAACACGCTTGAGGTTGTCTAATTCCAGGGTATCCAGTACGGCGGCCGGCACAACGAGGTGGGTCGTCCTGGAAAGCAGCGGCCCGCTGAAATCGATATCACGACTCAACAGCAGCGTGCTTCCGGATACAAGGGGGGTGAAAACGCTCGAAACGGAGGCGTCAAAGGCGTAGGACACGCCCAGATAGAGCTCGTGGCCCGGCCCGAGGCCGTAGCGTTCGGCCAGATGGGCGACGGTGTTCATCGCGCCTGAGTGCTCGATCATAACGCCCTTGGGTTTGCCCGTGGTGCCGGATGTATAAATGATGTAGGCCAGGTTTTCCGGAGTAACGGGGGATTCGATGGGGGAGGCGGGTTCCCGCAACAGGCCGCCGGCACCGAGATCGACGACTTGGGTTGCAAGTCCATGATGATCGATGACGTTCCGGAGATGGGGCGCTTCCTCTGTCCCGGAAATAATCAGGGGCGCCCGGGTGTCTTCAAGGATAAAGGCAAGGCGTTCCTCCGGGTATTCCGTATCGATGGGAACGTATGCGGCGCCGGCCTTGAGGGTTCCCAGCATGGCGATGATCATCTCCGGAGAACGATTCAAATAGAGGGCGACAGGGGTGTCGGGCCCGAGCGCTTCTCCCCGGATGTTTTCGTGCCTGTGCCGGAGGTAGTGTGCCAGTTGGTTGGCGAGTTCATCCAACTCCCGGTAGGAGAGGGTTTGAGCTTTGAGCATGGGGGCGCTCCCGCGGGGCGTGGTCTTGGCCTGCTCCTCTACCCGGTACGTAAGGCTTTGGTCTTCGAATATGAGGGAGGTCCGGTGGGGCGTGGCCTTGGCCTGTTCCTCGAATCGGCCGTGGAGCGTGGCCCGGGGAAGGGGGGCGTCGGTGCGGTTGTAGTCGTAAACCAGCGCCTGATAGGCCTCCGGGGAAAGAAGGGAGATGCTCCCGTGGGGTTCCCGAAGTTTTGCCGGAACCTGTTCCAGGATCGTGCGCAGCTGTTCGCAGAGCCTTTGAGCCCGTGATTCTTCAAGGAGGAGGGCGTCGTAACTCAGGGTGATATGAAGGGCCGCGTCCTTTTCATGGACGATCAGGGAGAGGGGGTAGTCCACCTTTTCGATGGACTCTCGCGGTACCGGTTGCAGCGGCGCATCCGGTGAAGCCTTGGCGGCGGGATAATTCTCGTAAACCACCAGTGAGTGAAATGCCCGTTTGCCGCCGGGTTGCAGGGATGCCAGGGGCTCGAAGGCGTGGGTGTTCATCTCGGCCACGGCCCGGCCGATCCGTTCCAGCTGTTCGAGCACCGTCGCCTCCTTCTCCCAGTTGATGATAAGCGGCAGGGTATTGATAAAGAGTCCCACGCTTCGGTCGATCCCAGAAACGGGAATGGCCCGGCCCGAGACGGTGGTGCCCACGATTGTTTGGCGGTCTCCGGTATAAACGGAGATGAGTTTATGCCAGGCGAACTGGACCAGGCTGTTGAGGGTGACGCCCTGCCGGGAGGCGGCATGCCGGAGCGGCCCCGCTTCCAGGGTCACGGAAAAGTCCCTTGGCGCTTCGACGGTGCGTGCCGATTCGAGGTCGGTGGGACGTGAAAGCAGGGGACCCAGATCGTTGGGTGCCTCCATGCGCGCAATCCGGCTGCGCCAGTAGGAGCGGCAGGATTCGGCGTTAAGGGCGTAGTACCGCTGTGCTTCGAGGTAGGTCTTTTCAGACCGGGGCCTGCCGGCTTCGCCTTTGAGCAGGGTCCCGTAAAAGGCGTGCGCCTTTTCAAGGAGAATGGGCACGCTCCAGCCGTCGGCAATACTGTGGTGCATGCTCTTGATAAGGGTATAGCCGGTGTCGGAGCGTTTGATCAGGTGCAGTCGCAGCAGGGTGGGTTCGGTAAGGGTAAATGGGAGCCTTCGGTCCTTTCGCAGGATATCCCGGACGGCGGTTTCCATATCCTCGGCATCGGAACAGTCATGGAGGGTGAAATCGAGTCGACCCTCCTTGTGGATGCGTTGCAGCGGCTTCTCTTCCCAGTTAAAGCTCGTGCGCAGGATCGGATAGGTCGCGACGGTCAGCTCCCAGGCTTTTTTAAAGGTATCCGTGTCCATGGGATGGGGGTAATCGATGAGGATCTGCACCCGGTAGGCATCGTCCCGGCTGTGGGCGAGGGCATGATGGATAAACCCCTGCTGCAGGGATGTTGCGGGATAAATCGCCTCGATGGAATCATCGTACAGCCTGTCGAACAGCTCCAGGGAGACGGAGAGGTGGAAGTCGCTGGGGGTATGGCGGAGCTTGCCCTTTTTCACCCGGTCGACGCAGTGGACGACGGTGTTTTCCAGCGCGGATCGGAAACATGAACCAAAGCGCTCGGAAACCTCCTTGGAGAGTCGGGTGCGGATATGAAACTTCAGCTCTCCGTTCACCACCATGCCGTTGAGGCTGATAAGTCCCTCGTCTTTGTTGGTGAGGCCCACGGGGGTTCCCGAGTCGGCGTCGGCGAGTTGCCAGGAATCGTCGTCCCCTTTGCCGTCAAGCACGCCCAGGTAGTTGAAACTTACCGGAGCCGGCGGATGGGATTTCAGCTCGCTCTCCCCCGCGAGATAGCGGAGCGCGCCGTAACCCACCCCCTTGTCGGGAATGGCCGCGAGGTTCTCCTTGGTTTGCCGGATCAACAGGGAGCGGTCTTTGACGTGATCGAGGCGAACCGGATACATGGTGGTGAACCATCCCACGGTCCGGGAGGTGTCGATGCCGGCCTCGATGGGTTCCCTGCCGTGCCCTTCGAGGGTGATCAGGTTGGTCGCTTCTCCGCTAAGATCAAAGAGGGCCTCGGAAAGGGCGCTGAGGAGCAGATCGTTGATTCCCGTGTGATAGGCCTTGTTGGCCTTTCGGAGCAGGGATTGGGTGAGTTCCGGGGAGAGGCGTGTGCGATGGTCGTGATGGTCGGAAAGGGGCGCGGGATAGCCGGCGGCGCCGTTGAAAAGTCCCTTCCAGTAACTGACCTGGGCGGCGTTTGATGCCGCGTAGCGCCCCATGCTCCGAACCCATGCGCGGTAGCTCGTGGTTTTTGCCGGAAGGGTTTCCCCCTCGTAGAGCGTGCGGAGGTCTTCCGCGATGATGCGCCAGGAAACCGCGTCGATGACCAGGTGGTGGGCGGCGAAAAAGAGATAGCAGCGCTTGTCCGGGCCGGCGTTGTAAAGATAGCCGATGGACCAGAGCGCTTCATCCCTGTCGTTAAAGATGGAAAAATCGGCCTGCCACCGGGTGAGCGTTGCGTAAATCTCCTCGGGTGCCAAGCTGGAGGCGTCGAGTTGCCTTAACCTTGGCGTCTTGACGGCGTTGCGGTAGCGCTGCCCATAGCCTTCGCCGTCATGCTCTCCTCGATCATGACCTCCGCCGCCGTGGCGGTGGAAAACGGTTCGTAGCATATCGTGGTGTTCGGAGAACGCCTCCAGGGCGGCTTCCAGGCGCGGAATTTCAAGGGGGGGAACGGCAATCATAAAGGATTGGTTCCAGTGGTTGAATTCGGGCAAGCGTTCCGCGTCGAACCGTTCGAAAAACCAGCTCTGCACCGGAAGCAGTTCAAACCCGCCCTCGAGAATCTCCTGTTCGGCATCCGGAGTGTTTTGACCGCTTTGGCCCGCGGCGTGGGCACAGAGACGCCGGACGGTTCTGTGGGTGAAGATATCCTTGATGGAGAGATGGACCTCCGCTTTTTTCAGGCGTGAGCTGAGCTGGATGCCGAGGATCGAATCGCCTCCGATACGGAAAAAATCGTCATTGGCGCCAACCGGCGACAGATTGAGGATCTCTTCGAAAATGGAACAGATGGTAACTTCGAGTTCGCCTTCGGGAGCGGTGTAGCGCGTTGCATCCGCGGCGGGCTCGGGCAGGGCCTTGCGGTCGAGCTTGCCGTTGAGGGTCTGTTTGAACTCCTCGACCTCCATGAGAAAGGCGGGGATCATATACTCGGGCAGCTGTTCGGCAAGGTAGTCCCGGAGGGCATCTTCCTCGATCGGGGCGCCGGCGCGGTAGTAGCCGATGAGCTGTGTGCGGCCCTGGTTTTTGTGTCCCACCACCACCGCCTGGGAGACGGCTTCATGGGTGCGAAGCGCTGTTTCGATCTCGCCGAGTTCGATGCGGAACCCCCGGATCTTAACCTGGAAGTCGTTGCGGCCAAGATATTCGATATTGCCGTCTTCCGGCAGCCGGACCAGATCGCCGGTTTTATAGAGGCGGGTGTAGCCTTTTTCTAGATCGTCGGGCGTGGCAAAGGGGTTGGGGATAAAGCGTTCCCCGGTAAGTTCCGGCCGGTTCAGATAGCCCCGGGCCACCCCCGCGCCGCCGATATGGAGTTCTCCCACGACCCCTCTCGGCACGGGGTTCAGATGGTCGTCGAGGATGTAGAGCCGCGTGTTGGCGATGGGACGGCCGATGGGCACCAGATGATGGGGAGTGGAACAGTCGAAATAGGTGGAATCGATGGCGGTTTCCGTGGGGCCGTAGAGGTTGTGCAGCTCCGTGGACCCCTCTCCCCGCAGGCGGTAAAAGAGTTCGACGCTCTGTTTCCCCAGCGCCTCTCCGGAGGTGAAAACATATCTCAGGGACGAGGGGATCGGCTCCCCTCGGGATTCCAGGTGCGCCAGGAAGGATTCGAACATGGAGGGGACGAAATGGATGATGCCGGCCCTCTCCTCGTTAATGATTCGGCAAAGCGCTTCGGGATCCTTGTGGACGTCCGGTTTGGCGATGACGAGGGTCGCGCCTTGAAAATTGGCCCAGAACAGCTCCCAGACCGATACGTCGAAACTGTAGGGGGTTTTCTGCAGCACCCGGTCCTCGCTCGTAATTGGGTAGGCCGCGTGCATCCATGTGATGCGGTTGATCACAGCATCGTGTTCGAGCATGACGCCCTTTGGTTTGCCGGTGGTGCCGGAGGTATAGAGAACATAGGCCAGGTTGTCCGGCTTGGTGGACGGCGCGGGGGGCTCGGATGATTCCCGGTGGTGGGCATCGCCCGTAAGGTCGATGATTTCGGCCGAGAGCCCATGGGTCTCGATAAGACTCCGGAGGCGGGGGGCGGCCTTGGGCTGGGTCAGGAGCAGCGCGGCATCGGTGTCCTCCAGAATAAATGCCATGCGCTCTTCGGGATATTTCGTGTCGATGGGAACGTAGGCGGCCCCGGCCTTGAGGATCGCCATAACGCCGATCATCATCTCCAGGGAGCGCTCCACATGGAGGGCGATAAGGGTATCGGGCGTAAGCGCGGTTCCCCGGATCCGTTTGTGCCTGCGCAGGAGGTAGCGTGCGAGTCGGTTGGCGCTCTCATCAAATTCCCGGTAGGTCAGAGTTTTACCCTCGAACACCAGGGCCGCGTGTTCGGGTGTTGCCTTGGCCTGCCTTTCGAAGAGGGCGTGGATGGTTGTATGCTCATAGGGGGTGTCCGTTTGGTTGTAGTCGTGCATCAGCGCTTGGCGTTCCCCGGGCGACAGGAGGGTAAGGGCGGCGTGGGGGGAATCCAGGTTTTGGGATGTTTGCTCCAGGATCAGGCGGAGCTGTTCGCAGAGTCTTTGGGCCCGTGGCCCTTCGAGCAGGAGGGCGTCGTAATTCAGGGTGATGTGAAGATGTCCGTCCTGTTCATGGACGATGAGGGAGAGCGGGTAGTCCACCTTTTCGATCGCCTCGCGCAGGATGGGCTGCACCGGCGCGTCGGACAAGGCCTTGGCGGGGGGGTAGTTTTCATAGACCAGCAGGGAGTGAAAAGCCCTTTTGCCGCCGGGTTGAAGGGAGGCCAGGGGCTCGAAGGCGTGGGTATTCATTTCGGCGACGGCCCGGGTGATCTGCTTCAGTTGATCGAGAACCGTGGCTTCGGACTCCCAATGGATGATAAGCGGCAGGGTGTTGATATAGAGCCCCACGCTCTGCTCGATCCCCGAAACCGGAATGGCACGGCCCGAGACGGTGGTGCCCACGACGGTCCGGCTCTCTCCGGTATAAACGGAGATGAGCTTGTGCCAGGCGAATTGGACCAGGGTGTTGAGGGTGATCCCGTGCAGGGAGGTTGCCTGCCGGAGCGGTTCCGTCCTCAGCGTCACGGTCAAAGCCTCGGGTTTTTCGATGGTGCGCGCCGATTCCAGGTCGGTGGGGGTTGAAAGCAGGGGGCCCAGATCGTTTGGCTCCTCCATGCGCGCGATCCGGCCGCGCCAGTATGCACTGCAGGATTCGGCGTTGTCGGCGTAATACCGCTGTGCTTCGAGGTAGGTCTTTTCCGCCCAAGGCCTGACGGTTTCGCCTTTGAGAAGGGCCGCGTAAAAGGCGTATGCCTTTTCCTGGAGAATGGGAACACTCCAGCCGTCCATGATACTGTGGTGCAGGCTCTTGATCAAGGTGCATCCCCCGCCTGGGCGCTTGATCAGGTGAAACCGCAGCAGGGTGGGTTCGGCCAGGTTAAATGGGGTATCCCGGTCTTTCCGCTGTATGTCCCGGATGGTGGTGTCGATGTCGGATGCGTCCGAGCGGTCATGGATGGTGAAATCCAGTTTGCCTTTTTTGTGAATGAGCTGTAGCGGTTTCTCCTCCCAGTTAAAGCTCGTCCTCAGGATCGGATAGGTTGCGACGACCGCTTCCCAGGCCTGCCTGAAGCGCGGAAGATCGATGGGGTGGGGGTAGTCGATGAGGACCTGCACCCGGTAGGCGTCGTCCCTGCTGTGGGTGAGGGCGTGGTAGATAAAGCCCTGCTGCAGGGATGTGGCGGGGTGGATCGCCTCGACGGCGTTATCGAACAGCCTGTCGAACAGCGCAAGGGACACGGACAGGTTAAAATCGCTGGGGGTATGGCAGGGCTCGTTTTTTTCCACCCGGTCGACGCAGTGGGCGACGGTCTTTTCGAGCGCCGAGTGGAAACAGGCGCCAAATCGTTCCGAAGCGTCACGGGTAAGGCGGGTTCGAATATGAAACCGCAATGCTCCGTTTATCACCATGCCGTTGAGGCTGATAAGCCCGTCGTCTTTGTTGGCGGGTCCCGCGGCGGCTCCCGAGGATGCGTCGGAAATTTGCCATGCGTTATCGCTACGTTTGCCGTCAAGGACGCCCAGATAGTTGAAGCTCACAGGGGGCAGGGGACGGGCGTTCAGCTCGCTCTTCTCCGTGAGATAACGAAGCGCGCCGTAGCCCACACCCTTGTGGGGAATCGCCGCGAGGTTTTCCTTGGTCAGGCGGATCAACAGGGAGCGCTCATCTTCGTGATCGAGCCGCACCGGATACATGGTGGTGAACCATCCGACGGTCCGGGAGGTATCGATGCCGGCGTCGATGCTTTCCCTGCCGTGTCCTTCGAGGGTGATCAAATTGGCCTTGTTTCCGGTAAGATCGTAAAGGGCCTCGGAAAGGGCGCTGAGGAGCAGGTCGTTGATTCCCGTGTGAAATGCCTTGTTGGCCCGGCGGAGCAGGGATTGGGTCAGTTCGGCCGAGAGGTGTACCTGGTGGTCGTGCTGTGCTGAAAGGGGGGCGGGATAGGCGCCTGTGTTGCCTGAACCGCCTGCGCCGCCCATGCTGCCTGCGTCGTCCATGCCGCCTGCGCTGTCCATGCCGCCTGCGCTGCCCATGCCGCCTGCGCTGTCCATGCCGCTTGCGCCGCCCACGCTGCTGGTGAGCGCCTTCCAGTAGCCCGCCTGTTCGGCGTGTGATTTTGCGTAGCGGCCCATGCTTTGAATCCATGCGCGATAGCTCGTGGTTTTTGCCGGAAGCGGTTCTCCCTCGTAAAGCGCATGGAGATCTTCGGCGATGATGCGCCAGGAGACCGCGTCGCTGATCAGGTGGTGGGCGGCAAAAAAGAGGTAGCAGCTTTGCTCCGTTCCCACATGGCGGAGATAGCCCGCGGACCAGAGCGCTTCGCCCGTTTCATTGAAAATGGAAAAATTGGACTGCCATTTCGTGAGCACCTCGTCGATCTCCTCCGATGAGAGACCGGAGGCGTCAAGTTGCTGTAGCCTCGGGGCCTTGAGAGCGCGGCAATAGCGCTGGCCGTAACCTTGGCGATCATGGCTTTCCCATTCATGGTCTTCGTTAGCATGGCTTTTTCCGTCATGGTCTCCGACAGCATGGCTTTTTCCGTCATGGTCTTCGACAGCATGGCTTTTGCCGTCATGGTCTCCGACAGCATGACTTTTGCTGTCATGCTCTCCGACAGCATGGCTTTTGCCGTCATGACCTGCGCGATCAAGGTTTTCGCCGTGATGCCTTTCGGGAGCATGGCGGTCGAAAACGGTGCGCAGCATATCGTGTTGCTCGCAGAGCGCATCCAGCGCGGCCTGCAGGCGCCCGGCTTCCAGGGGCGGGACGGCGATCATGAAGGACTGGTTCCAATGGTTGAATTCGGGCAGTTTTCCCCCGTCCAGCAGGTCGAAAAACCAACGCTGGATGGGAAGCAGTTCAAAGCTTCCCGTAAGGAGCCCCTGCTCGGTTTTTTGCTCTTGCCGACCGCTTTGGCTTGCGGCGTGGGCGCAGAGCCGCCGGATGGTCCCGTGGGTGAAGATATCGTTGACCGAGACATGGAACCCCGCTTTTTTCAGGCGGGAACTGAGTTGGATACTGAGGATGGAATCACCCCCGATGCGGAAAAAGTCGTCTTCGACGCCCACGGGAGATAGATCTAGGATCTCTTCGACAATGGCGCATACCTGTTCTTCGAGCTCGCCCACCGGGGCGGTTTGGCCCGTGGATGCTTCCACGGGTTCGGGTAGGGCTTCGCGGTCGAGTTTTCCGTTGAGGGTTCGTTTAAATGCGTCGACCTCCATCAGAAAAGTCGGCGTCATATAGTCGGGAAGCCTTTTCCTCAGAAAGTCCCGGAGGAGCTCTCCGGTTACCGGGGAGGCGGCACGGTAGTAACCCACGAGCTGTTTGCGGCCCTGGTGTTCGCGGGGGATCACCACCGCCTGGGCGACGGCTTCATGGGCGCTCATCGCGTTTTCGATTTCGCCCGGTTCGATCCGGAACCCCCGGATCTTGACCTGCTGGTCGTTGCGGCCCAGGTATTCGATATTGCCGTCTTCAAGTAGTCGTACCAGATCGCCGCTTTTATAGAGGCGGTGATGCCCCCTTTCCAGCTCCTCGGGCGTGGCAAAGGGGTTGGGGATAAAATGGGTTTCGGTGAGTTCGGGCCGGTTCAGATAGCCCCGGGCCACCCCGGGGCCGCCGATATGGAGTTCTCCCACGACGCCCCGGGGCACGGGGTTCAGGTGGGGGTCGAGGATATAGCTCTTTCTGCCGTTGATGGGCTTCCCGATGGGTACGCCCGAGGAGAAGGGATGGTCACAGTCGAAGACGGTGGTAAAGGTGGTGGCCTCGGTGGGACCGTATCCGTTGAGCAGGCGCGCGGGTCTGTCCGGGTGCGCCAGGCATTGCTTGATCAGGCCCGCATCCAGCGCCTCGCCGCCCACGAGTAAACAGCGCAGGTGGGCGAACAGGGAGGCGTCGCCGAGAAAGAGCGTATCAAAGAGCGTTTTTGTCAGCCAGAGGATGGAGATCCCCTGCTGTTTCAGAAAGCCTTTGAGCCGGGCGTTGTCCGCCAGGAGCTCCTTGGCCTGTTCCGGAACGACAAGTTTTGCGCCGTTCAGAAGCGGGCCCCATATCTCGAAGGTGGCGGCGTCGAACACAGGGGAAGAGAGCTGGAGAAAGCCGTCCGTCCGGGTGATCTCCACATAGTCGGTTTCCCTGACCAGGGAGACGATGCCCCGGTGTTCCACCATTACGCCCTTGGGTTTGCCGGTGGTGCCGGAAGTGTAGATCACGTAGGCCAGGCTGTTCGGAGTCCCGGTTGGTTCGAGGGGGGCGAGGGATTCCTGCATCCAGGGGGCGTTTTCCAGGTCGATCAGCGGACAGGAGAGTTCATGACGCGCCATGATGCTTTCCAGGCGCGGGACATGGCCGGGCTGGGTGAGGATAAAGGCGGCCCCGGTGTCTTCCAGAATAAAGGCCGTGCGTTCCTCGGGGTATTCCGTGTCGATGGGCACATAGGCGGCGCCGGCTTTGAGGACGGCCACCATGGCGATGATCATTTCGATGGAGCGGTCCGTATAAAGCGCGATAAGGCCGGCATCCTTCAACGGAGTTCCATGGGGCCGGGCATGGGTGCTTTGGAGGTGGCGGGCCAGCCGGTTGGAACGTTCATCCAGTTCCCGGTACGTGAGGTGCCGGTCTTCATGGGAAAGCGCGATCCCCCCGGGCGTGGAGCGGGCCTGTTCCGCGAAAAGGGCATGGACCGCGGCGTGGGGTTGGGGACGGGGGTTGCGGTTGTAGTCGTGGATCAACGCCTCGTATTCCGGGGCCGAAAGGAGGCTGATCTCCCTCAAGGGGAGGTCCGGCGTTTCCGCGATCCGCTCTAGGAGGTGGATGAAGTGCCCGGCCATATTTTCGACGGTGCTGCGTTTGTACAGGGAGGTCATGTAACCGATTTCCAGCTGCAACCCGCCGTCGGCGTCTTCGTTCAGGAAGAACTCCAAATCGAACTTGGCTATTTTATAGTCTTCCCCTTTATAGAGATGAAAAAGATCATCGTCGCCGGATCGGGAATCGAAATTCTGAAACGTGAAAATGATATCGAAGAGCGGATGCCGGCTGGTGTCCCGGGTGACGTCGAGTTGGTCGAGAAGGTGTTCAAAGGGGATATCCTGGTTGGACTGGGCTTCTGTCACGCGTTTTGAAACCGAGGCGAGCAGGGCGTCAAAGGAGAGATCATGGTCGATCCGGTTCCTGACGGCCAGTGTGTTGACAAAAAAACCGATGAGATCCTGGACGTGGCGAAAATGCCGGTTGGCGGTGATAAAGCCCACGGTGACGTCGTTCCGGCCGGTGTACTTGGAGAGCAGCACGTTAAAGGCGCCGAGGAGCAGGGTATAGAGCGTGACCCCTCTTTCCGCGGCCTTTGAACGAAGGGCGAAGGAGAGCTTCCCGTCAAGGGAGGTCCGGAGGCGTTCGCCTTCATAATTGACTTTCCTGGGGCGCGGGTGATCCGTCGGGAGCTCCAGTACCCGCATCCCCGCCAGGCGTTCGCGCCAGTACGACAACTGCTTTTCCAGGGCGCCCGTCTCCATTTGGCATCTTTGCCAGACGGCGAAATCCCTGTACTGTATGGGCAGGGCCGGGAGGGAGACGGGGGTGGAGGCTTCGTGGTGGTGGTAAAACCGTTTGAGTTCCCTGAAGAGAATATCGATGCTCCAGCCGTCAAAGGCGATATGGTGGAAGTTGATAAGGGCGTAAAGATCTTCGCCGAGGGTGTAGAAGGTGAGTTTGACGGGCGGCTGGTTTTTCAGGTCGAACAGGGTATACGCATCTTCGCGAAGAGCGGCATGGAGCTCCTCCATGGATTCACAGGCACGTTCCCGGCACGGCGGCATCCCCTCCATTATTTCCTGGAAAGCGCTTCCCCCGTTTGATTCCCTGATCCGTGATTTGAGTATTTCATGTCGATCCGTGACCGATTGAAGGGCCTTTTTAAAATGCGCCATATCGACCCGTTTGGAAAACTTGATCGTGATGGGGACATTATAGGCGTTGGTTCCCTCCTCGTATCGGTCGATAAAGTAAAGGCGTTGCTGGGCAAAGGAGAGCGGGGCCGGTTGCCCGTCGCTTCCGTAGATAATCGGGAGGTGCCGGCGGTCGTCTGTTATCCCAGATTTCGTTAAAATATCGATGATTTCAGGCTTGTGTGCCTTGATCCGTTGGAGGTGGCCGGCTTTGTCATCAAGCTTTTGCAGGAGCTTGTACTTCAGTTTGCTTCCCTCTTCGACCCAAAGGATCATCCGCTTTTGATTCATTTCGTAGAGAAGATGTAATGCTTCGTTCATATAATGCGCCTCCCGGTTGGTTGGAGAAAGCCTGATCAATTTTCAACGTGAAGATTATGACGGTTGGTGTTTCACGGAACCGGCCGGTACTTATATCTCGCCGCATTCGACCGCATCTTCCCGGTTCTCGAGGACGGATATCAGGGTTGCGAGCCGTTGCACGCTGCTGTGCGCCTGCAAATCCGCAAACTTGATCCGGATATTCAGCTCCCGGTCGATGTGGTGTATCATCGTGATGGACAGAAGGGAGTTCAGCCCCAGCCTGTAAAAATCCTCCTCGACGCACACGCGCTCCAGGTTCAGAACCTCCCCGACAATCCCGCCGATCCTTTTTTCGAGTTCCGTTGCCGGGGCCGTGTAGCCGGCGGTCAAGTCAATGACGGGTTCGGGCAGGGCTTTTCGGTCGAGTTTGCCGTTGATGGTCGTTTCGAATGCGTCGACCTTCATAAGGATCGCGGGAACCATATAGTCCGGCAGGCGCTCATGCAGCCGGGCTCGCAGCTCTTCTTTCTCGATGGGGGCGTTCTCGCGGTAGTAGCCCACCAGTTCCTTTCGATCCTCCTGTTCGTGCACGACGACCACCGCCTGGGCGATGGATTCATGTGATTGGAGCGCGTTTTCGATCTCGCCGGGTTCGACCCGGAAGCCCCGGATCTTGACCTGAAAGTCGGTGCGGCCGATGAATTCCATGTTGCCGTCCGCCCGCATCCGGACCAGGTCGCCGCTTTTGTAAAGGCGGGTATGGCCCTTTGCCCGCTCTTCGGGCGTGGCAAAGGGATTGGGGATAAAACGCTCCTGGGTGAGTTCGGGCCGGTTCAGATAGCCCCGGGCAACGCCCGTGCCGCCGATATGGAGTTCTCCCACGACGCCCCGGGGCACGGGATTCCGGTGCGGGTCGAGGATGTAGGTTTTTCTGCCGCAAATCGGCTTGCCGATGGGGACCGAGTCGCCGAACGGCTTATCGCAATTGAAAATGGTCGAGTAGGTGGTCACCTCGGTGGGACCGTACGCGCAGAGGATATGTTGGGGACGATTCGCCTGCTTGATAAAATCTTTTACCAGGATTGGGTTCAAAGCCTCTCCCCCGCTGATAAAATAGCGCAGGGATTCGAACAGGGAGGAATCGCGCAGATAGAGGGAGTCGAAGAGGGTTTTGGTGACGAACAAAACGGTGATGTGGTTTTCGCGCAGGAATTCACGAAAACGGGTCGTGTCCGCCCTGAGCTCGTCGGCGTGTCCCGGAACCACAAGCTTCGCGCCGTTCAGGAGCGCGCCCCATACCTCGAAGGTGGCGGCGTCGAACACAGGAGAGGAGAACTGGAGGAAGCTGTCCTCGCCGGTGATCTCCACATAGTCGGTCTCCCTGACCAGGGAAACCACCCCGGCATGCTCGACCATCACCCCTTTTGGTTTGCCCGTGGTGCCGGAGGTATGGATAACGTAGGCAAGGTTGTCCGGAGCTGCCGGGGATTCCAGGGGCTCGGAGGATTCCCGCCGCCAGGCGTCCTCTGTAAGGTCCATGACAGCCGAATCGAGATGATGATTCCTGATGATGTTTTGAAGATGGATCGTTTCCTTGGTCAGGATAAGGGCGGCGCGGGTGTCTTCCAGGATAAAGGCCAGGCGCTCCTCGGGGGATTCCGTGTCCATGGGAACGTAAGCGGCCCCGGCTTTGAGGATACCGAGCATGGCGATGATCATCTCCAATGATCGATCCATATGGATGGCGATAAGGCAGCCGGGCATAAGCGCGGTTCCCCGGATTTGCCGGTGGTGGTGGCGGAGGTAACGCGCGAGCCGGTTGCTGCTTTCATCCAGTTCCCGATACGTAAGGGGTTGGCCCTCGAACATCAGGGCGACGTTTTCGGGCGTCGCCTTTGCCTGATCCTCGAACAGGTCGTGAATCGAGGCAATAGGGCAGGGTGCGTCGGTTTGGTTGTAGTCGTGTATCAACTCCTTGCGTTCCCCGGGCGCAAGGAGGGTGAGGGCGGCGTGGGGGGAGTCCGGATTTTCGGCCGCCTGCTCCAGGATCAGGCGGAGCTGTTCGCACAGCCTTTGGGCCTGCTCCGCTTCGAGCAGCAGGCCGTCGTATGAAAGGGTGATATGAAGCCGCCCGTCCCGTTCAAGGACGACCAGGGAGAGCGGGTAGTCCACCTTCTCGATGGACCGGCGAAAAACAGGTTGTAACGGAGCGTCCGGCGGGGTCTTGACCGCCGGGTAGTTTTCATAGACCAGCAGGGAGTGAAAGGCCCGTTTGCCGCCGGGTTGCAGGGAGGCCAGCGGCTCGAAGGGGTGGGTATTCATCTCTGCGATGCCCCGGCTGATCCGCGTGAGCTGTTCTAAAACCGTCGCCTCCTTTTCCCAGTGGATGATTAGCGGCAGGGTATTGATGTATAGCCCCACGCTTCGGTCGATACCCGAAACGGGGATCGCCCGGCCCGAGACCGTGGTGCCGACGATGGTCCGGCTGTCTCCGGTATAAACGGAGATCAGTTTGTGCCAGGCGAACTGGACAAGGGTGTTGAGGGTGACGCCGTGCAGGGAGATCGCCTTCCGGAGCGGTTCCGCGTCCAGGGTCACGGTAAACGCACCGGGTGCTTTTATGGTGCGTGCCGATTCGAGGTCGGTGGAGCGTGAAAGCATGGGATTGAGATCGTTGGGCGCCTCCATGCGCGTAATTCGCCCGCGCCAGTAAGCAGCGCAGGATTTGGCGTTGGCGGCGTAATGGCGCTGTACTTCGAGGTAGATCTTTTCCGCCTGGGGTGTTACGGATTCGCCCTTGAGCAGGGCCGCATAAAAGGCGTTTGTTTTTTCCAGCAGGATGGGCAGGCTCCAGCCGTCGGCAATACTGTGATGCATGCTCTTGAGAAGGGTATAGCCGGTGTCTGGCCGCGCGATCAGGTGAAGCCGAAGAAGGGTGGGTTCGCCCAGGTTAAAGGCGAGATCCCGGTCTTGCCGCTGGATCTCACGCACGGCGGCTTCGATATCCGTAGCGTCCGCGCGGTCATGGAGGGTGAAATCCAGTCGGCCTTGCCTGTGGATAAGCTGCAACGGCGCTTCTTTCCAGTCAAAGCTCGTCCGCAGTATCGGATAGGTCGCCACGGCCAGTTCCCAAGCTTTTTTGTAAGTATCCGTCTCCATGGGGTGGGGGTAATCGATGAGGAGCTGCACCCGGTAGGCGTCGTCCCGGCTGTGGGCGAGGGCGTGGTAGATAAAGCCTTGCTGGAGGGAACCGGCGGGGTGGATCGCCTCGATGGAATCATCGTACAGCCTGTCGAACAGTGAAAGGGAGACGGACAGGTTAAAATCGCTGGGGGTCCGCTGCATCTTGCCTTTTTCCACCCGGGCGATGCAGTGGGAGACGGTCTTTTCAAGGGCGGAAAGAAAACAGGCGCCAAACTGTTCCGAAACGTCCCGGGTAAGGCGGGTGCGGATATGAAACCGTAACTCTCCGTTTATCACCATGCTGTTGATGCCGATAAGTCCTTCCTCCTCATTGGCGGGATCCGCGGCGGTTCCCGAAGAGGTGCTTGAAAGTTGCCAGGAACCATCCCCGCGCTCGCCGTCAAGGACGCCCAGGTAGTTAAAACTGACCGGGGGCAGGGGATGGTCGTTCAGTTCGTTCTTTCCCACGAGCCGGCAAAGGGCGCCGTAGCCCACCCCCTTGTCGGGGATCGACGCAAGGTTTTCCTTGGTTTGCCGAATCAGCAGGGAGCGGTCTTCCACGTGCTCGAGCCGGACCGGATACATGGTGGTGAACCATCCGACGGTTCGGGAGGTGTCGACCGTATCGTCGATGGGCTCCCTGCCGTGCCCTTCGAGGGTGATCAGGTTGGTCGCATTTCCGGTAAGATCGTAAAGGGCCTCGGAGAGGGCGCTGAGGAGCAGGTCGTTGATTCCCGTGTGGTAGGCCCGATTGGCCTGTCGGAGCAGGGACTTTGTAAGTTCCGACGAGAGGCGGAGATCCTGGTCGTGATAATCGGAAAGGGGTGCGGGATAAGCGCCTGCACCGTTTACGCCGCCTACACCGCCTACGCCGCCTACACCGCCTACACCGCCTACGCCGCTTACTTCGCTTACACCGCTTATACCGTTTACACCGCTTATACCGTTTACGTTGCCTGCGTTGCTTACAAGCGCCTTCCAGTAGCCCGCCTGTTCGGCGTGTGATTTGGCGTAGCGGCCCATGCTTTGAATCCATGCGCGATAGCTCGTGGTTTTTGCCGGAAGCGGTTCTCCCTCGTAAAGCGCGCGGAGGTCTTCGGCGATGATACGCCAGGAGACCGAGTCGATGATCAGGTGGTGGGCGGCGAAGAAGAGGTAGCAGCGTTGGTCCGTTCCCACATGGTGGAGATAACCCGCAGTCCAGAGCGCTTCGCTCTTTTCATTGAAGATGGAAAAATCGGATTGCCACTTCGTGAGCGTCCGGTCGATCTCTTCGGGCGTGAGCCGGGAGGCGTCCAGTTGCCTTAGTCTCGGCGCCCCGAGGGTGCGGTCATAGCGCTGTCCATAGTCTCCGTGATCATAGCCTCCGCGATCACGGCTTTCGGGATCATGCCCTCCGCGATGACGGCTTTCGGGATCATGGCCTCCGCGATCACGGCCTTCGCGGTCATGGCCTCCGCGATGACGGCTTTCATTATCATGGCCTCCGCGATGATGGCTTTCATGATCATGGCCTCCGCAGTCACGGCTTTCGTGGTCATGCCCTTCGCTGTTATGACGGCCGAAAACGGTGCGCAGCATATCGTGGTGTTCGGATAGTGCGTCCAGGGCGGCTTGCAGGCGCGTGGCCTCCAGGGGCGGGACGGCGATCATGAAAGACTGGTTCCAGTGGTTGAATTCGGGCAGTTTCCCCGCGTCCAACAGGTTAAAAAACCAGTGCTGGATGGGAAGCAGTCCAAACCTGCCTTCGAGGATCTCCTGCTCCGCCTTTTGCTCGCTTTGACCGCTTTGGGTTGTGGCGTGGGCGCAGAGCCGCCGGATGGTCCCATGGGTGAAGATATCCTTTACCGAGATTTGGAAACCCGCTTTTTTCAGGCGGGAACTGAGCTGGATGCAAAGGATCGAATCGCCCCCGATACGGAAAAAGTCGTCCTCGACGCCCACGGTCGACAGGTCGAGGAGTTCCTGGACAATGGAACGGAACTTCTCTTCGAGCTCGCCTGCGGGGGCGGCGGGGGCCGTTGCCTCCAGGGCGGGGCGGGGCAGGGCATTGCGGTCGAGTTTTCCGTTGAAGGTCGTTTTAAATGCCTCGACTTCCATGAGAAATGCCGGCGTCATATAGTCGGGGAGTCGTTCGCGCAGCCAGGACCGGAGGGCCTCTTCGCTTATGGGGCCGCAGGCGCGGTAGTAGCCGACGAGCTGTTTGCGGCGAGGGTGTACGACCACCACCGCCTGGGCGACGGCTTCATGGGCGCTCAGCGCGTTTTCGATCTCGCCGAGTTCGATTCGAAAGCCCCGGATCTTGACCTGGTGGTCGTTGCGGCCCAGGTATTCGATGTTGCCGTCAGAAAGCAAGCGGACCAGATCGCCGCTCTTATAGAGGCGGTCGTGGCCTTTTTCGAGATCCTCGGGGGAGGCAAAGGGGTTGGGGATAAAACGCTCCCGGGTGAGTTCGGGCCGGTTCAGATAGCCCCGGGCAACACCGGCGCCGCCGATATGGAGCTCTCCCACGACACCCCGGGGCACGGGGTGCAAAAGGGGGTCGAGGATGTAGGTCTTTCTGCCGTTGATGGGTTGCCCGATGGGGACGCCGGAGCGGAAGGGAAGGTCACAGTCGAAGACGGTGGTGAATGTTGTCGCCTCGGTGGGGCCGTATCCGTTGAGCAGGCGCGCGGGTCTGTCCGGATGCGCAAGGCATTGCCTGATCACGCTCGAATCCAGCGCTTCGCCGCCCACGAGTAAACAGCGCAGGGATGCGAACAGGGCGGCGTCTTCGAGAAAGAGGGTGTCGAAGAGGGTTTTTGTCAGCCACAGGATGGAGACGCCCTGCTCCCTCAGATACCCTTTCAGCCGAACGTTGTCGGCCAGGAGCTCCCGTGCTTGTCCGGGAACGACAAGTTTCGCGCCGTTCAGGAGCGCGCCCCATATTTCGAATGTGGCGGCGTCGAACACCGGGGAGGAGAGCTGGATAAAGCCGTCCTCTTCGGTGATTTCCACGTAGTCGGTTTCCCTGACCAGGGAGACGATCCCCTGGTGTTCCACCATTACGCCCTTGGGTTTGCCGGTGGTGCCGGAGGTATAGATGACGTAAGCCAGGTTGTCGGGTTTCACGGGGGACTCGCCGGGCTCGGGGGGGGCCGGGA
>PPCM01000200.1_pt1 | contig 78175 bp, 52 predicted proteins | sample 1555541 | NCBI WGS metagenome assembly PPCM01 (sample SAMN05284479, study PRJNA326546) | Marine sediment metagenome, whole genome shotgun sequencing project. | isolation source: marine sediment | place: Germany: Wadden Sea | collected 2012-09-05 | reverse complement strand
TAATATTATATTAAAAGCAAATAGCAAAAAAACAATTGAGACAGTGTCAACTCCAGAAAGGAGGTGTTCCAGCCACACCTTCCGGTACGGCTACCTTGTTACGACTTAGCCCCAGTCATCGGTTTTACCCTAGGCCGATCCTTGCGGTTACGGACTTCAGGCACCCCCGACTTCCATGGCTTGACGGGCGGTGTGTACAAGGCCCGGGAACGTATTCACCGTATCATTGCTGATATACGATTACTAGCGAATCCAGCTTCACGGAGTCGAGTTGCAGACTCCGATCCGAACTGAGACCGACTTTGGAGATTAGCTTCCTGTCACCAGGTAGCTGCCCTTTGTATCGGCCATTGTAACACGTGTGTAGCCCTGGACATAAGGGCCGTGCTGATTTGACGTCATCCCCACCTTCCTCTCGGTTTACACCGGCAGTTTCACCAGAGTCCCCACCTTTACGTGATGGCAACTGGCGATGAGGGTTGCGCTCGTTATGGGACTTAACCCGACACCTCACGGCACGAGCTGACGACAACCATGCAGCACCTTGTAAAGAGTTCCGAAGAAAATATCTGTTTCCAAATAATGCACTCTACATTTAAGCCCAGGTAAGGTTCCTCGCGTATCATCGAATTAAACCACATGTTCCTCCGCTTGTGCGGGCCCCCGTCAATTCCTTTGAGTTTCATTCTTGCGAACGTACTCCCCAGGTGGATTACTTAATGCTTTCGCTCAGTCGCTGACGATGTATTGCCAACAACGAGTAATCATCGTTTACAGCGTGGACTACCAGGGTATCTAATCCTGTTTGATACCCACGCTTTCGTGCCTTAGCGTCAGTAACGGCATAGTAAGCTGCCTTCGCAATCGGTGTTCTGTGTTATATCTATGCATTTCACCGCTACACAACACATTCCGCCTACCTCTACCGAACTCAAGAAACCCAGTTTCAATGGCTTACAATAGTTAAGCTACTGCCTTTTACCACTGACTTAAGCTTCCGCCTACGCACCCTTTAAACCTAATAAATCCGGATAACGCTTGCACCCTCCGTATTACCGCGGCTGCTGGCACGGAGTTAGCCGGTGCTTATTCATATAGTACAGTCATCGAACTACACGTAGCTCTTATTCTTCCTATATAAAAGAAGTTTACAATCTCTAGGACTGTCATCCTTCACGCGGGATGGCTGGTTCAGGCTTGCGCCCATTGACCAATATTCCTCACTGCTGCCTCCCGTAGGAGTCTGGTCCGTGTCTCAGTACCAGTGTGTGGGATCATCCTTTAAGACCCCATAACCATCGTAGTCTTGGTGAGCCGTTACCTCACCAACAAACTAATGGCACGCATGCCCATCTTTTACCGCCGGAACTTTATTTATTCAAATCATGCGATTAAATAAAACTATGGAGTATTAATCCGAATTTCTTCGGGCTATCCTCCTGTAAAAGGTAGGTTGCATACGCGTTACTCACCCGTGCGCCGGTCGTGTACTTTCCGAAGAAAGCCTTACCCCTCGACTTGCATGTGTTAAGCCTCCCGCTAGCGTTCATCCTGAGCCAGGATCAAACTCTTCGTTGTAATATAAAATTTTAAATATCTTTCGTTTAACCCTGTCCCAATTTTTATAAAAATTAAAACAAATTTTTACCTGTTTTTTTGTATGCTATTTGCTAATAAGTCAAAGAACTTTTTGCTATCTGAGCTTTCTTTTTCTCAGTGCCCCATCGTTTTGGGATTGCAAAAATAGATACTATTTTATTACTACCAAAACTTTTTGCACTTTTTTTTTACTTTTTTTTCGTACTTATTTAAAAAGCGCTGATAATCTGGGTTTTAGGAAATAAAAAAAATGGTTATTAACAATTAAAATTTTGACCACCTTTAGTTCTATCAGAAAAAAAACGTATATTCGCAACAAATAAATTAATAAACGTGAAAGAAAATATAGTAATAATACCCACCTATAATGAGAAAGAAAACATAGAATCCATTATTCGTTATGTTTTTAACCTCAAAACTGAGTTCCACCTATTAATAGTAGACGATGGTTCACCTGACGGAACAGCTAATATTGTTAAATCAATAATGAAAGAACAACCTGAGAGACTGTTTATCCTTGAGAGAAGTGGAAAGCTCGGACTCGGAACTGCATACATTGCAGGCTTTAAATGGTGCATCGAAAATGGGTATACCTATATATATGAGATGGACGCAGATTTTTCTCACAGCCCAGATGACTTAGAAAATCTCCACCAAGCATGCCTTAACGGGGCAGATATGTCCGTTGGTTCAAGATATAAAACCGGAGTTAATGTTGTTAACTGGCCAATGAGTAGAATTCTACTTTCTTTTGGAGCATCTAAATATGTAAGATTCGTTACAAGAATGAAACTTACAGATACAACTGCTGGATTTGTTTGTTATCATAGAAGCGTTTTAGAAAAAATCAATCTCGATAATATCAAAATGATTGGCTACGCTTTCCAGATTGAAATGAAATTTAAAGCCTGGCTACATGGTTTTAAAATAGAAGAAGTATCAATTATCTTTACAGATAGACAAAAAGGTAGCTCCAAAATGAGTGGTGGTATTGTTGGCGAAGCAATATTTGGAGTTTTTAAAATGAAAATGCAAAGTGTATTTAATAAAAAAAAGTACCTTAGCTAAGTATGCATATTAATAGGTATAAGTTATACACCAATTTTCTAAACAACACTGATGACTCATTTACATATTAAGTTTGCTTTAATGGCACAATCTTATAAGTAGTTCAAGATTCAAGACTGAAGGTAATGTTATTTACTGCCCAATGAGTAAAATCCTACTATCTTTTGAAACTTCAAAATTTGTGAGATTCGTTACAAGAATAGAACTTACAGAAACAACTACTGAATTTGTTTGCTGTCATAGACAGCGTTTAAAAAAATCAATCTCAATAATATCAAAATGATTGGCTAAACTTTCCAGATTGAAATGAAATTTAAAGCCTGGCTACATGGTTTTAAAATAGAAGAAGTATCAATTATCTTTACAGATAGACAAAAAGGTAGCTCCAAAATGAGTGGTGGTATTGTTGGCGAAGCAATATTTGGAGTTTCTTTAAAAAAAAGTATGTTCAATAAAAAGAAATATATAAGTTATTACAGCCATAACTATGAATATTAATAGGGAATACAAAAAATTAAATGTATATTTGCTACAACAAACATTTTAAACACTATTTACATTACAATTAAATTTATTAAATTATGAAAAAAATTACGATTATGTTGTTAGCTATTGCTATAACAACATTTGGCTTTGCACAAAGAGCTCAACTTGACGCATCAAAAATTGTTAAACCAGTAAATCCACAAAATCTAGAAAATGGAGTCAAGAGTGCATGGATTGGTGGAGGTTTTGACTCTTATTACACTGGAGCTAATACTGGAGATGAATTCTTTATTGTTGGTTCTGCATTTGCAGAGTCAGTAGAAGGAGATGAAATTACAAAAGTAAAATTCTACCATGAATTAGGTACAGTTTCATTTTCAACAGGAGATGTAACATTTGACAATACAGAATACACAATAAGAATTTATGAAAATCCAACTTTAGGTGGATCATATGCTGCATATGGTTTATTTGACGTTCCTATTGGGACTCCTGTTTATTCAGAATCTGTCACATTAAGTGCTGCAGAAAGTTCAACAATTTACGAACACACTTTAACAACACCTTATACAATTAATAGTAATGACTTTTGGGTATCTATTTCATTTGACAATGGGAAAGGTGCTATGAGATTAGCTGGCCCAGCTGCATCAAATGAGAATGTTTATTACATGTATTACAACTATGAAAGCGTTAACTATGTTGTAACAACTGACTTTGGTGATGGAACAACATCTGCATTTATGGCTATAGGCTTAGCTTTATATGTTGACGATGGTGGCACTTATGTAGAACAGTCTGATTTAGGAACAAAATTTTTAAATACATATCCTGACCCAACAAACTACATTTCAGAATTAACAATTTCAGAAACCGAAGATTTAGTTGTTTATCCTATTGTTGTAAACAATGGTCCAGACGCTACAAGTGCAGATGCTACTTACTCTGCAACAATAAACGGAGAAGAGTTAATTGCAGCAACTCAACTTGATTTGACAACGACTCCACTAGAAAACACTTATTCTAATCCAATAATTATGCCTGATGTAGCCTATACTATTACAGCTGCAGAACTAGATGCTTTAACTTTACCTTTGACTTTCGATGTTTGTTTTACAACAACTTATAGTGGGAACGACCCTGTTGCTGACAATAATACTGCTTGTATAACAGTTACTCGCGGAGAACTTCCAGAAACAAATTGTGATTTAGAAGCTATTTTTATGACTAGCAACACAGATGCAACACCAATTGCAAGTGAAGTTACATTAAGTTCTACTGAAGATATTACTCTTTTTCCTGGTATTGCTAATAATGGTCCGGATGACGCAAACACAAATGCTGCTGTAACAATAACTATTGATGGCACGTCTGTAATTGATCAAACTATTGATATTACTGGATTGACAAATGGAGGCATCTCTGCTCTTACAAATGAAGGATATGAAATTACTGCTGCTACTATGGATGCTGCAGGTTTAAGTGGAACTTTTGACGTATGTTTAACTGTTACTTATGAAAGTAATGATGGTGATGCTACAAATAATACTTCATGTGTTTCAATTACAAGAGAAACTGTAAACGTAGAAGAAAACATTTCTAAAAACATTTCTGTCTTCCCTAACCCAGCTAACAATGTAATTACTGTTATGAATGCAGAAAATAAAAACATTGTTGTTATGAACATGCTAGGTGAAGTTGTTGCTAATATTAATAATGCAACTGCTAATCAAAGAATTGACATTAGTAAATTAGCAGAAGGAACATATTTTGTTAAAATTGATTCTGAAATGGTTAAGATTACTGTAGTTAAATAATCTTAACATTTTTTAATATTCAAAAGAGGCTGTCTAACTATTACTTAGACAGCCTTTTTTTATCCCTATACACATTATCAGTTTACGGATTAATTCATGTTTTTTTAAGACAGTATCTCAGGTTAATAGTTTTTCTCTTTCCTCATTTTGTTTGATGCTTCGAGGACCTCAGCACAAGTAATAAAAAAGCCAAAAATCAAGATCAGATAATACATTCGACAGGCTATTAGATTTGCATTAATATAATTTAATCAATTATTTTGATTTATTATTTCTGAAAACCAGAAGAGAAAAGTTGAACTATTTCGACGGACAAGTTTTTAGACTTATACTGAGCATCAGTCCTTTTCTCTTCCTGGGTTTAGATCCATTTAGAATGCTCAGCAGAACTGCCTACACCCCGTCTCTATAAACAAATAAGAATTTTATGGCAACATGATATAAAACAAAGCTCCATCTTAAATTTATAGGAGTGCTATGTTTTATAAACGCCATGTCGGCTTACCACAATTAACTTCCTCTAGCTTAAGATTGGCTATACAAATCTTTTAGTATAGGAGTATAAAATAATATCAAAAAATTAGATTACTTTACTAACAAGAATTTTAATATGACCTAAGAAATGTTGCTTTATTTACTCCTTATAATCAAAAAAGAAATTATACAGATTTCAAAGATAAGTATTTTCATAAAAAAAGGCTGTCTCAATTGAGACAGCCTTTTAAAATATTTAAATATTAATAATTTACTTGATAATAAGCTTATGAGTTGAAGCATTGCCATTACTTTCAACCTGAACAACATACATTCCTGCAGATTGAGTAAAGTTTATTTCTTCAAATGCATTTACTGAAAATTCTTCAACAATTCTACCTGCAATATCAACAACTTTAATCGTTGAGTTTTCAGTAGCTGTAATGTTAACTAAACCTGTAGATGGGTTAGGATAAATATTTACTAAATTGTTAGCAATATCTTCTATTTCAGAAACAAATTCTAGTTTTACATTATCAAGGAACCAGTTATCACCATCATCATCCATCATTACAAAAGCAAATTTAGTATCTGTTGATCCATAAGCAGCAACATCAACTACAAAGTGTGAGTATGTATCAGCAGTAACGTCAGCTTCAGCAATTGTTAATAAGTCTGAATATGTAGTACCACCATCAGTTGTAGCTTTAATAACTAAAGTTGAGCTATAGTCAGATGCATAATCATCAGTAACATCAAATGTTAAGCTATAATTGTCAGGAACAGTAATTACACCAGTAACTAACCATTGCTCGTTTGCTCCACCACTATTTTCAAAGTTTGCATAAGCAGAATATGTTCCAACTAAAGGATTAGCGTCTGATTGTTCCCATACTCTTGTACCAGCACCACCTTGGAATGTATCCCAGCATAATGGAGGAACAGCAGTTTCAAAACCTTCGTCTAATTCAGTAGCGACATCACAACCTGTCATAAACTGGAATGGTCCAACTAATGTACTTTCAATACCAACACCACAAACAGCTTGAATATATACGTCATAGTCTGTAGTAGCAGTTAAAGATGTTAGGTCAGCTGTTGGAGTAGTTGTAGCAACAATAGTAGTACCTTCTGTTAAAGGATCAAATCCTTGAGCACCATAAATAACATTCCATTCTGTAGCTGGACCATTTTCTGTCCATGCAACAGTTGCAGTGAAAGCAGTAATATCTGAGAATAATGCATCACTTGGATCATTACAAGCTGTAGGGTCTAACATAGTTGTAAATGACCAAATAACGTCAAATACTAAATCATCAGAACCATCATTTATGCTTCCCATAGGAATTGTTACTGTATATTCTGTTTCATATGCTAAGTCATCGTGAGCTATTGTTAATACATTATCAACTATACTAGCAGTAACATTACCTGGATCTGGAGTAATTGTAATTCCTGAAAAGTCTGTTTCAAAGATATTTGTATGGAAAGTAGCAGCAACAGTAGCATCAATAGCTACGTCAATTGCCATATCAAGAGGAGTCACACTTAAATCTAGTGGTCCAACTGGCACTTTTGTTATTACAAAAGTCCCATACTGATCACCACTCATATCAGCAATAGAGTTAAATGCTCCTGTAGCAAGGTCATAGTATCCAAATTCATATACTGAACCACAGCTTAATGTGTAAAGTCTATTCACTTCAAAGTCATAAGAAACATCTTGTCCGTAGTTAATATCAATTCCAATAGGTCCAACAACTGTTACTGCACCAGTAGCAGGGTCAATTTGATATAGATTATCTCCAAGATCTGGACCATAAAGCATTCCATCATTAGCAAAGTCCATTGCGATAATCATACCTTCAGTACCTGTTCCTACAAGTGTTAAAACACCAGTAGCCATATCTGCTGTACATAGTTGTGGTAAGTTACTTGCATCTAATAAACATGCATACATTACACCATTAGTATGATCATAAGCAAGAGCAGATGGTGTTCCAGCTACACCTGAGAATGTACCTACAGCTGTATATTCGCCTAAAGCATTAACAGTACCATAAGTTGAATCATTATAAACTCTGTAAATATTTGTACCATCAAATTCTTCTGCCATTGGGAAAGGATCTGTTGCAATTACTCCCACAACAGTTTCAGTTCCATCTGCTAATACTATATTTGTGTATGTTAGATCTGTAGCATTACCAGCTTGAGCTTCATAGAAAGAACCAACAAAACAGTCAATACTTAATTCATCATTTGCATTGTTAGCATCGCCAACTAAAGTTACAGTAGCTGTTATTGTATAGTTTCCATCAACAGGAGTTGTCCACTCATCGTCCATAGTGTAGTCAGCTGAAGTTAAAGCTAAAAGACCTGCAGCAGCAACATTCTTTGTAGAAGTATATACATCACTTGCGCCATCATTTATTACAACTGTAATGTCAAAAACATCTTGAGTTGTTGATCCATTGTTCATTACAGTTACAACTGGTGTTGCAGAGTTTCCTGTAAAAACATAGCTTGGAGTTGCAGCAATAACAGATAAATCAGCAGCTACAGCTTCTGTTAATGTAATTACACCAGCAGCAGTATGAGGCTCTGCTCCGTAACCATCACCAGCAATACTCCAGTTAATAGCAAGATCACCTGTAAAACCAGCATCGATAGTAATATTAACAGTCCAAGATGCATTTGCACTTAAAGGACCACCACCAGAACCACCAGCCATATCTCCCCAAGTAGTTTCAACGCCATCACCTGTTTCTGAATTCCAAGTTAAATCAAAATCAGCAGATGAGTTTACTGTAACACCAGCAGGAAAAGTTAGAGAAATCCCATCAACCCATTCATCATCAGGTGTAATGTGATTATAATCTAATGATAAATCCACAGTAGTTCCTGGGATATATACAACACTTGTTGCAGTAATTGTACTGTTGAGTGTTTTCACTTCTGATTGTGGAGCTTTACCTATTGATGGTAAACCTTTTTGTGCAATTGCACTACCTACTAAAATAGCAAATAACGCAAAAAATAAAGTAATTTTTTTCATAGTTTTAATAAATTTGTTAAATATTTGTTTTGCAAATATATGTATTTTAGTTGTACATATTATATGTTTAACAGTAATTTTTAAAACTATTTTATAATAATCCCGAAAATTTGCAGCCAAATTTATTGCATTATTCGCATTGCAAGATTATTTTTTCACAAAGGATAAACACTAACAGTTTGCTGATTACTAGAAAATTTTTTTTCTAAAAATTTTAACAGTAATATATAACAGAACTATCCTTACGTTAAACTTCAAATTCCATAAAAAAAGGCTCTCAATTTGAGAGCCTTTTTTTATGTTATATAAACATTTATTGATTTAAAATAAGTGGCATGCCATCTTCACCACCACCAATTACAACAATCTTTGCATTGTTTGATTCTGCAAGTTTTAGAGTAGTTTCAATTCCCCTCATTCTTAATAGGTTTGGAGTTAAACTACTATTGATAATATCATTTGCTTTAGCTTCACCTTCGGCTTCGATACGTTTACGTTCGGCTTCTTTAGTTTCTTTTTCAAGTCTAAACTCATAAGCTAGTGATTCTTGTTCTTGTTGTAGCTTTGTTTCAATAGCTTCCTTAATTTGAGGTGGCAAGTTAATCGATCTAATAAGAACCGCCTTTGTTTCAACAGAATTATCCTGAAGTTTCTGAGTTGTTTCATTAATAATCTCTGCCTCTACTGAAGCTCTCTTAGTTGAATAAATCTCCTCAGCAGTATAACGTCCCATAACCTGACGTACAGTAGAACGCACTTCTGGGATTATTAACTGGTTCATATAATCTTCCCCAAATTGCTGATGCAAAAATGGCAATCTGTTAGGTATTGGATTAAATCGAACTGAAACCTCTACATTAATTGACAATCCATTCTTATCTAAAACATCTAGTGTCTCCTCTGTTTTTCTTTCTTTAACGTTATAAACGATAAACTCATTCCACGGAGCAACAATATGAAAACCTGGACTACTAATATTAACAGTATCTAAACCTGATCCAAACGGTTTAAACGTAATTCCTCTTTCACCTGGCTTTACAATGTAAAACATTGAGCTACCGAAAATAATAAGCAAAACCACTAAAATTGCGCCTGCTATTATAAACTTTTTGTACTTTTGAACATCCATATTCTCTATTTTTAGTTATTATTTACATTTCTGGACTTACACACATAATAGGAACAGTTGACTTGCGAATAAGTTTAATTGCCATACTTCCCACAAAGAATTTTTGAATTTTCGTTTCTTGGCGGGTCATGATAACAATAAGTTCAGCTCCAATATCGTCAGCATAGTCATTAATGGCATTAGCCATCACTTCAATATCATTTTTTGTTTTAAGCAACTTTGTTGTACATTCTATCCTACGACGACTAAAAGTTGTCTTCACCTGATTTAATTGTTGTCTTAGTTTATCACCTTGTTCATCGTTCTCAAAACTTGTGGCAGAAACAATATGAACTTCGGCATTATAAATTAAAGCAAGGCTAAGAGTTTGATCAATTTTTTGTTTAGTTTCCTTTGTTAAATCAAGAGGTAAGACAATTTTATTGCAACTCATTTTATCTGATCTGCCAGTAAAAACGACTAAAGGACAATTTACATTATTTAAAATCTTAATAGTTGTCGAGGAATTAATATTTGTCCGCACATCTGTGCCAATAAAAATATAATCTGGTTTTAACTCCTTTTCTGTTTTCAAAACCTGAGCAATTACTTTTCCTGTTTCTATGCGTGTAAAAATCTTCACATCACAGTATTCGCACATAGAATCAACAAGTTTCTGCAATTTTGTTTGAATAAGGTCTATTGAATCAGAATTCCCATTAAGTTTTTTGAGACTTGGAATAACATGCATTAAAATCACCTCTGCATCTGTTTTATTTGCAAACAACACACTTTGTTTCAAGGCAATATCAGCCTGTCTTGAAAAATCTGTAGGAACTAAAATTCGCTTCTTAGCCATAATTTAACAATCAAATTTTGAAATAACACATAATTTTGATACATTTACAAATATATTATTTTTTTTTAGAATTATGAAACAGATAGGGAAATCAGAATTAATTATCAATAATGATGGAAGCATATTCCATTTACACCTTAAACCAGAACAAATTGCTGATGATATTATTTTAGTTGGTGATCCTGGTCGAGTAGCTATTATTTCAGAACATTTTGATAAAATAGAGCATATTGTACACAATAGAGAATTTATTACTCACACAGGATACTATAAAGGTAAAAGAATGTCTGTAATTGCTACAGGTATTGGAACCGACAACATTGATATCGTTATAAATGAATTGGATGCTCTAGTTAACATTGATTTGGAAACCAGAACAGTAAAAGACACACATAAGAGTTTAAATTTTGTAAGAATAGGGACATCTGGCGGATTACAAGAAGATATGGAAGTTGACTCATTCTTAATGTCAGAAACCTCTATTGGATTTGATGGACTATTAAACTTTTACAAAAGAAGAGACGAAGTTTGCAATGCAGATATCGAATCAGCATTTTTAAAACATATGGATTGGAATCCCAAAATAGCAACTCCATATTTTATAAATTCGTCTGACAAACTAATGGACAGAATTGATGGTGGCTTTAGACGTGGTCTGACTATCTCTGCTCCAGGTTTCTATGGTCCACAAGGAAGAGTTCTAAGACTTGAAATTCAAGATATGGATATCAACGATAAAATCAGAGCTTTTAGATATAATGACAAGTGCATCACTAACTACGAAATGGAAAGTTCTGCACTATTCGGACTTTCGGCTCTATTAGGGCATAATGCTGCAACCGTTTGTGTAATAATCGCTAATCGCTATGCAAAGAAATACAGTAAAGATTATAAAATAGCTGTTAAAAAACTTATTAAGATTGTTCTTGACAATCTTGCTGCAAACGAATAAAAGTTTAAATTTCAGACTATAAAAAAACTGTCCTTTGAGTAAATCAAAGGACAGTTTTTTTGTATATCGTAGTAATCAAAACTATAATCAATAATTATCCAGCATTTCATCACAAGCATCTTTCCAAAATGGGATTTCAATATTAAATTTCTCAATAATTTTTGATTTATCTAATACACTATAGGCAGGACGAGCAGCTTTAGTTTGATATTCTGTACTCGGTACGGGCGCAACATAAGTATCTATATTTTTACTTTTTAAAAGATAGACTGCAAAATCGTACCATGAACAAATTCCAAGATTCGAATAATGATAAATTCCAGCTTTATTATCCTTAGTTTCAAAGCAATTTTTAAGTACACTTAAAACTGCTTTTGCAAGACTACCTGCATAAGTTGGTGTTCCTATCTGATCGAAAACAACACGCAAACTATCACGTTCCTGTGCAAATTTCAAAATTGTTTTAGCAAAATTCTTTCGATATTCGCTATATAACCACGATGTTCTAATAACTATACTATTTTTATTCTTCTTAAAGGTAATTTCTTCACCAGCTAACTTTGACTTACCGTATACAGAAACAGGATTTGTTAAATCATCTTCTGAATAAGGAGAATTTGCACTTCCATCAAAAACATAATCTGTTGAGACATGAATAAAATGTGCATTATATTCATTGGTGATTTGAGCCAGATAACCACTTCCGGTTTCATTTACCCTAAAAGCATTATCTACATCTGTTTCTGCCTGATCAACTTCGGTGTATGCAGCACAATTTATAAGAGCATCTATGGTCTCAGATTCAAATACATTTTTGATATCATCAAACTTTGTAATATCAATCATTTTAAAATCAGCAAAAATGAACTTCCAATTCGGGAATAATTCAGAATAATCCTTAATCTTTTGTCCAAGCTGTCCGTCAGCTCCAGTAACGAGAATTGTTTTCATCTAGAAATTCATTTCAGCATTAATAAAAGAAGGATTAGCTAAATCTTTATCGGATAAGTTAATTTTATCAATAGGAATTCTCCAATCAATTGCAAGTTTTGGGTCGTCAAACTTTATTCCACGTTCAGATTCTGGATTATAAAACTCATCGCATAAATAAGAAAAAACTGCTGTATCTGACAACACTGCAAAACCGTGAGCAAAGCCTTTAGGAATAAGAAATTGCTTTTTATTTTCGCCTGACAATTCAACTGCATAATGCTGTCCAAAAGTTGAAGAATCTTTTCGTAAATCCACTGCAACATCTAGGACATTACCATCAACAACTCTCACAAGTTTTGACTGCCCATAAGGTTTTAATTGATAATGTAAGCCTCGAACAACACCATAAGACGATTTAGACTCATTATGCTGAACTGGATTAAAGTGTATTCCATTCTTTTCAGCAAGTTGTTGATTCCATGTTTCTAAGAAATATCCGCGTTTATCACCAAAAATCTTTGGCTCAATAATCAATAAATCCTCTATTCCAGTCTTTTTAATTATCATAATGGGATATCTTCGTTTAGTACTTTTTCTAAATATTGTCCATACTTACTTTTTTTCAGAGGTCCAATAAGTTCTTTAAATTGTTCCTTATTGATAAATCCTCGTCTATACGCAATTTCTTCGATACAAGATGCTTTTAATCCCTGCCTAGACTCAATTGTTTCGATAAAATTCGCAGCTTGTAAAAGACTTTCTGGAGTCCCAGTATCAAGCCATGCAAAACCTCGTCCCAGTAATTTAATCTGTAATCTATCTTCGTCGAGATACAAATTATTTAAATCTGTAATTTCGAGTTCACCACGTTTTGATGGTTTTAGATTCTTTGCTTTTTGAACCACATCATTACTATAGAAATACAATCCTGTAACTGCGTAATTTGACTTAGGCTTTTCTGGTTTTTCCTCAAGAGACTTTACATTGCCGTCTTTATCAAATTCTGCTACTCCATATCTATGAGGATCATTCACATAATACCCAAAAATCATTGCTCCATCTTCAAGTTTTGCAGCATCTTGCAAGATTCCACCAAAACCACGACCATAAAATATATTATCGCCAAGTACAAGACATACATTATCATCACCGATAAATTCATCACCTAGGATAAATGCCTGAGCAAGCCCATCAGGAGACGGTTGCACCTTATACTCTATATTCATTCCTAATTGAGATCCGTCACCAAAAAGCTTTTCATATAGACCAATATCATGAGGTGTTGATATTATCAAGACTTCCTGTATCCCGGCTAGCATCAATGTAGACAAAGGATAATATATCATTGGTTTATCATAAACAGGTATAATCTGCTTAGAAATACTAATTGTCATAGGATGCAATCTAGTTCCAGCTCCACCTGCTAAAATAATTCCTTTCATAGTTTCTTATTTAAATTACTTCTTTAAAATAATTGATTGTTTTAATTAAACCTTCTTCTAATTGAATTGAAGGATACCATCCATCTAACATTTTTTTTGCCAGATCGATATTTGGCTGGCGTTGAATTGGATCATCCTCTGGTAACGGATAATACTCAATTTTACTCTTTGAGCCTGTTAAAATAATAATTTTTTCTGCTAATTCAAGCATAGTAAATTCACCCGGATTTCCAATATTAACTGGACCAATAAAATCTTCTGGTGTTGCCATTAATCGGATTAAACCTTCGACCAAATCATCAACATATTGAAAACTTCTTGTTTGCTTACCATCACCATAAATAGTAATCGGATCGTTTTGCAATGCCTGAACAATGAAATTTGAAATAACCCTACCATCAATTGGGTTCATATTTGGCCCATAAGTATTAAATATTCTAGCAATTTTAATTCTTACATCATTTTGTTTATGATAGTTCACAAACAAAGATTCTGCACATCTTTTACCTTCATCATAACAAGATCTAGAGCCAATAGGATTAACATTTCCCCAATATTCCTCAGTTTGAGGATGAATTGTTGGATCTCCATATACCTCGCTTGTGGAAGCCTGTAAAATTTTGGCTTTTATCCTTTTAGCTAATCCAAGCATATTAACAGCACCCATTACAGATGTTTTAATTGTTTTGATTGGATTATATTGATAATGCACTGGCGATGCTGGACATGCCAGGTTGTATATTTCATCAACTTCGATATAAAAAGGCATTGTCACATCATGTCTGACAAGTTCAAAATATGGGTTATCCAATAAATGAATAACATTTTCTTTTGATCCAGTAAAGTAATTGTCTAAACAAATAACTTCGTTACCATCGTTTAAAAGTCTTTCACAGAGGTGAGACCCAATAAAACCGGCACCTCCTGTCACTAAGATTTTTTTCATAAAAATCAATAATTTATCAGGAAGTAAAATTAAATGTTATTTTTCAGAAAAGCAATTTTAATAAGTCATTTGGCAAGATTATTCAGAAATAGATGTGCAAGATTCAATATTGTCTATTAATCTGTTTCCTCTTCGAACAAAAAACGGATCATTATCAAAATAATTACTCTTTACACATTGCTGAAACCAATAGATTGTTTCCTCTGCACTTTCTTTTGCTTTTGACATCTTTTGTAGGATATCAGCCTCTCTAATTGCGGTTTTTGCTTCGTACAAATAAGTGTTGATTTTAATGCTTGCATCAAGAAGTTTCTTTGCAATTGGAGATCTATCGTTCTGCTCTAAGCTTTTCGTAAAATTAACAACATAACTCGTAAACTCCAGACTGGACTTTAATAATGGATATATAGTTGTTTTTTTCATCTTAATATTTAGACAGAAAAATACAATATAAGGTTGCTTGATCTTCATCAAATTCCGCAACACAAATAAAAAAATGCCGAGAAAACCCGGCATTTTATGATATTTAATAATATTCTAATTTTCAATACTATTTAAGTAAGAGAAGATCGTGTCCTTTTGAGACAACATCTCCCGGAGAAACCAATATTTTATCGACAACACCATTATTAGTGAATGCCAATCTATTGTTCATTTTCATTGCTTCAATAATAAGATAAACTTCTCCCTCTTCAACTTTCTGTCCTTCTTTCACAAGCACTTCAACAATTGTTCCTGGGATAATTGATTTTATTATTCTTTCGTCAGGATGAGCCCACTTATTCTTTCTATCGAAAGCGACAGTAGAGTGTGTTTCATAAACCTCCTCATCAATCTGAACTGATATTTTATTTAATTCTTCCATAATTTAAAGGTTTAAAATGGTGGAATACCATGTTTTCTATCTGCTTTAATCACCTCTTTATTTTCACAAATCATTAATGCATGCACAAGCATATCTCTGGTTTCAGCTGGTTCGATTACAGAATCGACATAACCTTTAGCAGCTGCCACATATGGATTTGCAAAACGTTGTTTGTATTCTTCAACTTTTTGTTTACGCATTTCTTCTGGATTTTCAGCACCCATAATATCTTTTCTGAAGATAATATTTGCTGCTCCTTGTGGTCCCATTACAGCAATTTCAGCAGTTGGCCAAGCATAAACGAAATCTGCATTTAGGTGACGTGAGCTCATTGCAATATATCCACCACCATAAGCTTTACGAAGAATTACTGTAATTTTAGGCACAGTAGCTTCACTATAAGCATAAAGCAATTTAGCTCCATGACGAATAACACCTGCATGTTCCTGATCAACACCTGGTAAGTACCCTGGAAGGTCAACTAAAGTTACAATCGGAACATTAAATGAATCACAATAACGGATAAAACGTGCTGCTTTATCTGAGCTATCGCAATCTAAAACACCAGCTAAATAATAAGGCTGATTAGCAATAAACCCAACAGTTTTACCATCTACACGGCCAAATCCGATTACGATATTTTGAGCAAATTTTTCCATTACCTCAACAAATTCTGACTTGTCAGTAACAGCTTTAATTACTTCACGTACATCATAAGGTTTAGTAGGATCAATTGGAACAACAGAGTTAATATCAATTTTAGCTTCTGGTTTCTTAGTTTCTTGCTTAATTACTCCTTCTTTATTATTGTGAGGGATTACGTCAAGTAAATCTCTGATTTGCTGGAAGCATTCTTCTTCATCATGAGCAAAGAAGTGAGCATTACCAGTAACTTCGGAGTGAACTCTAGCACCACCTAGATCTTCCTGAGTAATCTCTTCGCCTAGAACAGTTTTTATTACTTCTGGTCCTGTAATAAACATTTTTGACACTTTATCTACAACAAAAACATAATCTGTTAAAGCTGGAGAATAAACAGCTCCACCTGCACAAGGGCCTAAAATAACAGATATCTGTGGTATTACACCACTTGCTTGAGTATTGCGATAAAAGATCTCACCATATCCTGCTAATGCATTTACTCCTTCATGAATTCTTGCTCCTCCTGAGTCATTGATTCCAATACAAGGAACGCGCATTTTCATTGCAACATCCTGAATTTTTGTGATTTTTTTAGCATGCATATATCCTAAAGAACCTCCAACAACAGTGAAATCCTGAGCGAATATACATACTGGTCTTTGATTGATAGTTCCTGTTCCGATGATAACTCCATCACCATTTAGAACTTTTTCCATCATTCCAAAATCTTTAGCTTCATGTTGTGCAAAGAGATCATATTCATTAAAAGATCCCTGGTCTAACAACTTTTCGATTCTCTCTCTAGCTGTTAGTTTACCTGAATCTTTTTGTTTTTGAATAGCTTTCTCTCCACCACCAAGCATAACCTCCTGGCGTTTCTTGTTTAAAGCTTCAATTTTTTCATTCTTATTCATATGATAATTTTATTGGTTAAACTATTTTATTTAGGGGCAGTAAAATAGATTACTGCGGCGATAAAAGTATACAATATATTTGGTATCCAAACAGAAAAAGCAGCATTAAAGGTTCCGCTTATCGCAAATACTGTTGAAAACCTCTGGAAAAGTATATATGAGAAACTTAATAAAAGTCCTACACCTATGTTTATTCCTAAACCACCCCTGACTTTACGAACTGAAAGAGCAAATCCGATTATTGTTAATATAAAAGTAGCAAACGGAGCAGCAATTCTGTTATATTTTTCAATTTCACTAGTAACAACTGCTGAAGTTCCTGAAAGTTGTTGTTCAACAATATATGCATTTAGTTCTTTTCTATTCATCGCTTCGACCACATTAGATTTTGCCATAAAATCTTCGGGTCTTATTCTAAATACAGAATCTATACGTAAACCAGAAACTAAATTTTCTTTTCCTTCTTCAAAGTTTCTGATATAATAATACTGTAAAATCCAAGACTCATTAATTGAATCCCATGACATCATATCAGCGTGAAGTTTTGATTTTAGTCTAACACCATCAAAATCTTCTAAGGTAACTCTTATAGCAGTTTTAGTTTCTTTATTATAACTTTCAGCATAAAAATAGATCCCAGGCTCAATTTGACGATGAATATTAAAATCCCCAATTTTAGCCTGTCCTTTTTTAAGGTAAATATTCTGGAACTCTAATCGTCTTCGATTTGCATCAGGGATAACGAAATTCCCAAGAAAGAATGAAAAGGCTGTAATAATTCCAGCAGCAATAAAATATGGTAACACAAGCCTCCTCATGCTAATACCACTACTAAACATTGCAATAAACTCTGTTTTTGCAGCCATTCTTGAAGTAAAAAAGATTACAGCAATAAAGACAAATAGAGCACTAAATAAGTTAGCAAAATATGGTATAAAATTTAGATAATAATCCAACATTATAGATTTAAGAGGAGCTCCTTTATCAAGAAAGTCATCCATTTTCTCGGAAACATCAAAAATTATAGCAATAAGAATTATAAGAAATAATGCTAAAAAGTAAGTTCCAAGAAACTTTCTAATAATATATAGGTCTATTTTCTTCACTTACAAGCGTCTACCAAGTTTTTGCACCATTTCGTTTTTCCACGATGTAAAGGTGCCATTTTTAATTTGAGTACGTGCCATTTCCATAAGTTGAAGGTAAAATCCCAGATTATGAATACTGGAAATTTGTGCTCCAAGCAATTCTCCGGAAACAATTAAGTGTCTGAGATAAGCTTTTGAATAAAAGGTATCGACAAATGTTTTCCCAGTAGGATCAACTGGAGAGAAATCGTCTTCCCACTTTTTATTTTTGATATTTATTGTACCTTCAGCTGTAAATAACATCCCATTTCTTGCATTACGAGTTGGCATAACACAATCGAACATATCTATACCCCTTGCAATACCTTCTAATAAATTAATTGGAGTTCCAACTCCCATTAAATATCTTGGTTTATCCTGTGGAAGAATTTCATTTACAACCTCGATCATATCGTACATCATCTCAGCGGGTTCGCCTACTGACAATCCACCAATAGCATTTCCCTCAGCACCAATATCGGCGACAAACTTTGCAGAATCTTTACGTAAATCCTCATAAGTAGATCCCTGAACTATTGGAAAAAATGTTTGTGAATGGCCATAATGAGCTTGAGTGTTATTAAAATGTTCCCACCCCCTCTTTAACCATCGATTTGTCAATTGTAATGATTTTGATGCATAATTCCAATCGCATGGATATGGAGTACATTCATCGAATGCCATCATAATATCTGAGCCTATCTTCCTCTGAATATCAACAACATTTTCAGGAGTGAACATATGTTTTGACCCATCAATATGACTTTTAAAAACAGCACCTTCTTCGGTAAGTTTTCGATTATCAGCTAAAGAAAACACCTGAAAACCTCCACTATCTGTTAAAATTGGTCTATCCCAACCATTAAACTTATGTAATCCACCAGCTTTTGAAATAATATCCATTCCTGGACGCAAATACAGATGGTAAGTATTACCTAAAATAATTTTAGCATCAATTTCATTCTTTAATTCAGGAATATGAACTGCTTTTACTGTACCTGCAGTACCCACTGGCATAAATATCGGAGTATCTATATCACCATGATCTGTCGTAATTTTTCCCAGTCTGGCTTTTGACTGAGTATCTTTATGTGAAATATTAAATTGCATATATACTTTGCCGGCAAAGATAAAGAATATTTATTAATTACAAATTATGTAAAACATGTAAAGAAAAGGGCAGCTAATCAGCCACCCTTCAAATTTATTACTTTTTAATGTACTACTGTAACCATTCCTGTTCGTGGTTTCGACCCATCAAACAAATCTATTACGTAAATATACGAGCCAGTTGGGACATACTTACTGTTATATATACCATCCCAAGGGTCATCAGCTCCTTTTGCTTCGAACAATTGCTGTCCCCACCTATTGTAGACATGAATATAGGCTTTTGGAAACATATCTATGTTTTCAATTATCCAAGTATCATTAACTCCATCACTATTAGGTGTAAAAGCATTAGGGATTCTAATACAATCTTCTTCTATATCTTCAAGATTTATTAGTTCGAGTTCGAATAAACATCCATTTAAGTCAGTTACAGTAACAGTATACAATCCCTGAATTAATCCATTTATATACTCAACTGGAGATTCACCTCCATTCCAACTATAAATATATGGTTCGGTTCCTCCAATAACTTCCAATTCGATGTATCCATCGTTATTTCCAATACAAGATGGATCTCCATAACCAAATAATGCATCTATAGCAGCAGGCTCACTAACAGTAACTACAGTATCTAAGACACAATCGTTAGCATCAGTCACTGCTAAACTATATTCTTCAGCAAATAAGTTTTGTAAATTACTGCTAGTAGATGTATATTCTCCATATTGCCAAAAATAAGCATAAGGAGGAGTACCTCCATCTGCCTGAGAACTTAGATAACCATCACTTTCATCATAACATGATACATCGTTTACAAGTAAATTAATATCCAATCTATTTTCTGGTTCTTCAACTCTAACTTCACCTAATTCAAAACACCCATGATTATCGGTAACTGTAACCAAGTACATTCCAGAAGTTAAATCGATCATCTGCTGTGCTGTATCATTATTAGACCATAAATATTCGTATGGTAAAATTCCACCTATTGCACTAACCATTGCACTACCATCATTACCTCCGTAGCATAAAACAGGAACAGATGAAAATGTTAATGAAATATGTTCTGGTTGCCCTAACTGGTATGATTGATACCCTGTACATCCCCAACTATCAGAAGCAGTAACATAATAGAATCCAGCTCCTACATTAGAAATTATTGGTGTTTCTTGATTATCTGACCACAAATAATTTACCGGATCTGCAGCAAGAGGTGCGTCAACCATTAATGTTGCATCAGTTTCACCATAACAAGAAACAGGATATTCTTCTGTTATATCAAGACTTATCATTCCCTGGACATTAATACATGCTGTTCCTTGAGCAACACATCCAAAAGCATCAGTAACATTTACATCATAACAATCTCTGACAAGGTTATTAATTTGTGCTGTTGATTCACCTGTTGACCAACTATAAGCATAACCACCATTACCACCAGAAGGTACTGCTAGCACACTTCCCAGCATTGTTTCACAAATTACAGGCACAGCATTGCATGACACAGTAAGTTGATCTGGCTGATTAATATTTATATTTTCAATTATCTGGCAATCATTATCGTCCCTAACAATTACTGAATAGAATCCTGCAGAGACATCCGTAATATTATCAGTGACTGAGTGTTGAGAATCACTCCAATAATATTCATAATTTGGAGTACCACCTGTAACCATGACAATTGCAGAGCCAGTAGATTCGCCAAAACAATTCACATTATTTACTATATGAGTTACTGAAAGATCATTCGGTTCTGTGATAAAAACACTAGCATTCGATGTACACAAATTTTCATCAGTTACTATAACCTCCCAGTTCCCAGCAAATAGGTTATTTGCAACCATCCCAGTATTAAAGTTTGGATCATCCCATGAATAACTATAAGATGGAGTTCCACCATTAACATAAACTGTAGCCTGAGCATCACTTAATCCATTACACGTAACTTCGCTATCCACAACAATATTAACAAGAATTGGATTCGGTTCTGTAAGTGTTACATCAATTTCTAATGAACAGGCATTATCATCAGAAACTACAACAGAATGAGTCCCAGCATTCAGTGACACAGCTTCTTGTGCGCTTTGATTAGATGCGGACGCACTCCAGGAATAATGATATGGAGGTGTTCCACCAGATGGATTCACAATAGCTGATCCGTCTGATAAAGAATTACACGAAATATCCTGACCATTATAATCTGAAGTAACCTCAATTAGTGCTGATAAAGCTGTAGGGTCAACAAGCTCAATATCCTCAGAGTATTGACATCCATAGAAATCAGTTACAATAACATTATGTGTTCCAGAATTCAACCCAACAATTGAATAATCTACTAAACTAGATACATCATTGCCAATTCCCCAATCGATATTATAATCCGGTGTTCCAGCATTTATTGTTAAATCTATAGCACCATCAGAATATCCATAACATGTAGGATTATTTGCAACAGTTAAATCAAATTCAGGCAAAGGATTTACACTAATATTATATGTACATGACCCTTCATAACCGTTTGTATTCCACCATGTATAAGTAATTGGATAATCACCTGTACTTCCAGAAGGACTAAAGTAATATATTCCGGCAGTCTCAATTACATTACTACCACTAAACTCTCCTCCTGAAGGTAATTCTCCAGTATTTGTTAAAAGTTGCTGTCCAGCATCAATACAATAAAGAGTATCAGATGGACAAGTCACAATTGGAAATAATATTTCTATGCTCGTATTGCAATTGTAGGTGTTTCCACACATATCTGTTACTGTCCATGCAATATCTGAAATTCCAATATTAAATAACCCGCTTGCATCAACACCTGTTCCTGTTCTTGTAGTTGCTCCAGTAATATCCCAATTTACAGTAAAACCTCCACCACAGTTATTTAAAGCTGAAAGTTCTGGGATTACATAATTATCACCCGTCATTGCATCAATAATCTGATCTGGTGGACAAGTAACAGTAATTACAGGATCATCTACCGAATAAACATAAGACCAATTTGATACGTTTCCACTACAATCTGTAAATGAATAATTATAAGTACGAGTTCCTGCACATATTAATGGACTTGGAGAATCCACCACACTTTCAAGAACAGCATCTAGAGCATTTCCACATTGATCTGATACAACAGGTAATACAGGAGCAATAGCTTCTGTTTCACATGAAACAGATAGACCACCATTAGCAGGTACAACAGGAACAGAATTTAAATCAATTGTATATGTATAAACCCAATTTATTGTTAATCCAGAACAATCAGTGTATGCATAAGTATAAACTCTTGTACCTTCGCATGTTAATGGATCAGGACTATCAACAGTACTTACAAGTGTTGGAGTGATATTATTACCACAGGCATCTACAACTACTGCAGTAGTTGGGGCTATCGCTGCTGCAAAACACTCTACTGTTGAAGCTCCATCAGCTGGAACAACTGGCAAAGTAGATATGTCAACTGTGTATGTATATGTCCAATTGGTTGTTAATCCTGAACAGTCGGCATACTCATATGTATAAACTCTCGTTCCTTCACAAGTTAGTGGGTCTGGTGTATCGACTGTACTTAATAAGGTTGGGACAATATTGTTTCCACAAGCATCAACTACTACTGGTGTGGTTGGGGCTAAGGCATCTACTAAACATTCTACTGTTGAACTGCCATCGGCTGGTACCACAGGTAAACTTGTTACATCAATTGTGTAAGTATAAATCCAGTTGGTTGTTAATCCTGAACAGTCAGCATATTCATAAGTATAGACTCTTGTGCCTTCACATGTTAATGGATCTGGAGTGTCAACTGTACTTAATAAGGTAGGGACAATATTATTACCACAGGCATCTACAACTACTGGTGTAGTTGGGGCTACGGCATCTACTAAACATTCTACAGTTGAACTGCCATCTGCAGGAACTACTGGGGAACTTGTTACATCAATTGTGTAAGTGTAAATCCAGTTAGCTGTTAATCCTGAACAATCAGCATATTCATAAGTATAGACTCTTGTGCCTTCACATGTTAATGGATCAGGTGTATCGACTGTACTTAATAAGGTTGGGACAATATTATTACCACATGCATCAACTACTACTGGGGTGGTTGGTGCTACCGCATCAACTAAACATTCTACGGTTGAACTACCATCTGCAGGTAAAACAGGTGCAGTTGTCATATCTATTGTATAGACAAAATTCCAGTTTGTTGTATTTCCTCCACAATCTGCATACTCATAAGTATATGTTCGTGTGCCCTCACACGTAAATGGGTCTGGTGCATCAACCATACTTACAAAAACTCCTGGTATATTAGTCCCACAAGCATCGGTTACAACTGGTAATGTTGGAACTACGGCATCAACTATACATTCTACAGTTGCAGAACCATCGGCTGGTACTACTGGGGCAAAGTTATTGTCTATTGTGTAAACATATGACCAGTTTGAGACATTTCCTGAACAATCTGTATAAGAATAATTATAAGTAATAGTTCCTGCACAAATTACTGGATCAGGATTTTGAACAATACCATCTAATACTGCAACAATATTATTACCACATTGATCAACAACAATTGGTGCAACAGGTGCGACTGCATCTGATGGGCATAAAACTGTTGAAGCTCCATCAGCTGGAACAACTGGCAAAGTAGATATGTCAACTGTGTATGTATATGTCCAATTGGTTGTTAATCCTGAACAGTCGGCATACTCATATGTATAAACTCTCGTTCCTTCACAAGTTAGTGGGTCTGGTGTATCGACTGTACTTAATAAGGTTGGGACAATATTGTTTCCACAAGCATCAACTACTACTGGTGTGGTTGGGGCTAAGGCATCTACTAAACATTCTACTGTTGAACTGCCATCGGCTGGTACCACAGGTAAACTTGTTACATCAATTGTGTAAGTATAAATCCAGTTGGTTGTTAATCCTGAACAGTCAGCATATTCATAAGTATAGACTCTTGTGCCTTCACATGTTAATGGATCTGGAGTGTCAACTGTACTTAATAAGGTAGGGACAATATTATTACCACAGGCATCTACAACTACTGGTGTAGTTGGGGCTACGGCATCTACTAAACATTCTACAGTTGAACTGCCATCTGCAGGAACTACTGGGGAACTTGTTACATCAATTGTGTAAGTGTAAATCCAGTTAGCTGTTAATCCTGAACAATCAGCATATTCATAAGTATAGACTCTTGTGCCTTCACATGTTAATGGATCAGGTGTATCGACTGTACTTAATAAGGTTGGGACAATATTATTACCACATGCATCAACTACTACTGGGGTGGTTGGTGCTACCGCATCAACTAAACATTCTACGGTTGAACTACCATCTGCAGGTAAAACAGGTGCAGTTGTCATATCTATTGTATAGACAAAATTCCAGTTTGTTGTATTTCCTCCACAATCTGCATACTCATAAGTATATGTTCGTGTGCCCTCACACGTAAATGGGTCTGGTGCATCAACCATACTTACAAAAACTCCTGGTATATTAGTCCCACAAGCATCGGTTACAACTGGTAATGTTGGAACTACGGCATCAACTATACATTCTACAGTTGCAGAACCATCGGCTGGTACTACTGGGGCAAAGTTATTGTCTATTGTGTAAACATATGACCAGTTTGAGACATTTCCTGAACAATCTGTATAAGAATAATTATAAGTAATAGTTCCTGCACAAATTACTGGATCAGGATTTTGAACAATACCATCTAATACTGCAACAATATTATTACCACATTGATCAACAACAATTGGTGCAACAGGTGCGACTGCATCTGATGGGCATAAAACTGTTGAAGCTCCATCAGCTGGAACAACTGGCAAAGTAGATATGTCAACTGTGTATGTATATGTCCAATTGGTTGTTAATCCTGAACAGTCGGCATACTCATATGTATAAACTCTCGTTCCTTCACAAGTTAGTGGGTCTGGTGTATCGACTGTACTTAATAAGGTTGGGACAATATTGTTTCCACAAGCATCAACTACTACTGGTGTGGTTGGGGCTAAGGCATCTACTAAACATTCTACTGTTGAACTGCCATCGGCTGGTACCACAGGTAAACTTGTTACATCAATTGTGTAAGTATAAATCCAGTTGGTTGTTAATCCTGAACAGTCAGCATATTCATAAGTATAGACTCTTGTGCCTTCACATGTTAATGGATCTGGAGTGTCAACTGTACTTAATAAGGTAGGGACAATATTATTACCACAGGCATCTACAACTACTGGTGTAGTTGGGGCTACGGCATCTACTAAACATTCTACAGTTGAACTACCATCTGCAGGAACTACTGGGGTACTTGTTACATCAATTGTGTAAGTGTAAATCCAATCGGCTGTAGTTATGCCATCACAGGCAGTATATCTATAAGTCCAAACTATTGAACCTTCACAGGTAACAGGATTTGGCACTTCTGTTGAACCAACCAAAACTGGAACAACAGTTCTTCCACAAGCATCTGGAATATCAGCAGGAGGGCCTGGATCTATTGCATCTGCAACACACTCAACATTTGAGCTTCCATTTACTGGTGGGGTTAAACCTCCACTATAATCTATAGTGTAAGTATATGTCCAGTCGGCTGTACTTGTACCATCACAGGCTGTATATCTGTATGTCCAAACTATTGAACCTTCGCAAGTAACTGGATTTGGCATTTCAGTTGAACCAACTAAAACTGGAACAACAGTTCTTCCACAAGCATCGATAATATTTGCTGGAGCACCAGGATCTACTGCATTTAAAGGACAACTTACTGTTGATGATCCATTTACTGGAGGAATCAATGCTCCACTATAATCAATTGTATATGTATGAGTCCAATCAGCTGTGGTTGTTCCATCACAAGCAGTATACCTATAAGTCCAAACTATTGTTCCTTCGCATGTAACAGGGTTTGGTGTTTCTGTCGAACCAACCAAGACTGCATTTATCGTTCTTCCACAAGCATCAGTAATATTTGCAGGAGCACCTGGATCTACTGCATCTGCTGGACATGAAACTGTTGAACTAGTATTTGCTGGAGGTGTTAGTCCTCCTGATGGATCAATCGTATATGTATAAATCCAATCGGCTGTAGTTGTTCCATCACAAGCAGTATACCTATAAGTCCAAACTACTGTTCCAGCACATGTTACAGGATTTGGCGTTTCTGTTGAGCCAACAAGTACTGGCACAACTGTTCTTCCGCAAGCATCTGTAGCATTTGCTGGAGCACCAGGATCAACGGCATCTGCTGGACATGAAACTGTCGAAGATTCGTTTGCTGGTGGGGTTAAAACTCCACTATAATCAATTGTATAAGTATGAGTCCAATCGGCTGTAGCTGTTCCATCACATGAAGTGTATCTATAAGTCCAAGCTACAGTACCATTACAAATAACAGGATTAGGCGTTTCTGTCGAACCAACCAAAACAGCATTTACTGTTCTTCCACAAGCATCAGTAATATTTGCGGGGACACCCGGATCTACTGCATCAGCTGGACATGAAACTGTCGAAGCTGTATTTGCTGGAGGTGTCAAAGCTCCATTGTAATCAATAGTATAAGTATATGTCCAGTCGGCTGTACTTGTACCATCACAGGCTGTATATCTGTATGTCCAAACTATTGAACCTTCGCAAGTAACTGGATTTGGCATTTCAGTTGAACCAACTAAAACTGGAACAACAGTTCTTCCACAAGCATCGATAATATTTGCTGGAGCACCAGGATCTACTGCATTTAAAGGACAACTTACTGTTGATGATCCATTTACTGGAGGAATCAATGCTCCACTATAATCAATTGTATATGTATGAGTCCAATCAGCTGTGGTTGTTCCATCACAAGCAGTATACCTATAAGTCCAAACTATTGTTCCTTCACAAGTTACAGGGTTAGGTGTTTCTGTTGAACCAATCAATACAGGTACAACGGTTCGACCACAAGCATCGATAATATTTGCTGGCGCTCCTGGATCTACTGCTAACGCAGAACAAGCAATTGTTGAAGAACCGTTTGCTGGTGCTGTCAAACCTCCCGAATAATCAATGGTATATGTGTAAGTCCAATCCGCAGTGGTGGTTCCATCACAAGCAGTATATCTATAAGTCCAAACTTTAGTTCCTTCACAAGTTACAGGGTTTGGTGTTTCTGTTGAGCCAATCAATACAGGAACGACAGTTCGTCCACATGCATCTGTTATATTTGCAGGTGCACCAGGATTAACTGCTGCAGTCGGACAGGAAACAGTTGATGAACCATTTGCCGGTGGTGTTAGAGCTCCCGAATAATCTATAGTATAAGTATAAGTCCAGTCCGCTGTAGCACTTCCATCACATGATGTATATCTATAAGTCCAGACAACAGTACCTTCACATGTAATAGGGTTTGGTATTTCTGTAGAGCCAATAAGAACTGGAGTCACTGTACGACCGCAAGCATCTATAATATTTGCAGGGGCACCAGGGTTTACTGCTACTGCTGGACATGATACAGTTGATGATCCATTTGCTGGAGGTGTTAGTGCTCCACTATAATCAATTGTATATGTATAGATCCAATCAGCAGTAGTTGTACCATCACAAGCTGTATATCTATATCTCCAAACAACTGTTCCTTCACAAGCTACGGGATTAGGAATTTCTGTAGACCCAATAAAAACTGGAGTCACTATACGACCGCAAGCATCAGTAATATTTGCTGGAGCACCAGGATCTGTTGCCGCAGCAGGACAAGTAACTGTTGAAGAACCATTTACTGGAGGCGTTAAGGCTCCACTATAGTCTACTGTATATGTGTATGACCAAGGAGTAACTTGACCTGCACAATCTGTATAAGTATAATTGTATACTCTAGTTCCCTCACAAGAGAGTGGGTTTGGACTATTCACCGTACTAGCCAGCACAGCAGGAACATTTATGCCACAAGCATCCACTACAACAGGAGGCACTGGGACCACTGCACTCGCAGGACAAGTAACAGTTGAAGAGCCATTTGCAGGAACAACTGGTGCTGAAGGGACAACTATTCGCGTTATATTTTGAGTACATTGACTTGTACATCCATTTAAAGTTGCTGTGTATGTTCTTATAGTTGTTTCTGTACATCCAACAAGAGTTGGAGCTGCATCAGTATATGATATACCTGTTGCATTAGTTACACCTCCAAGACCAATAAACGCAGCTGGCGTATTTGCTCCAGAAGGTACTGGATCATTACAAGTAGGCACATTATAATCTGGAGGACAAGTTAAATTAGGTGGGCTATTTACAGTAACCGTAACAGACGAACATGTAGAACTTACATTTCCACAAGTTCCTGTAGTTTGGGCATAGTATGTTGTTGTACTACCAGGGGAAACAGCTAAGCTTGTTCCTGTACCAATTAAAGTTCCACCACAGCTTCCAGTATACCAAGATATTCCATTACCATTCGTACCAATTGTACCAAAAAGAGTAGTTGAAGCTCCTACACAAATTGGATTTGGAGAAGCAGAAACTGCTGTTGGTGGGGCAAGGGGAACATCAACTACAGTTAATTGATAGTCACCCGTACCTCCAGAACTGCTGTAATAACCAACAGAAATATAGTAAGTTGTTCCTGCAGTTGAACACCACGATAACAACGAAGAATTTGAAAAAGAGCCTCCATCATCATCACAATTAACTTCTGTCATGCTTCCACATGCACCAGTATAAATATGAATTTCAGTATCAAAGTCATAGCCTGGGTTATCAGTACTTGCAGTCATAAGATTGCCTGTTCCTGTAACACTAAACCAAACATTACTCCCAAATGTACCACAACCCGAACCAGCAGGAACATCATTTGTTGAACAAAGATTATTCATTACGCCACTATCATAAGGTAATGCTCCAATTGCTATAGCATTTGCACAATCATCATTTACAGGATTAGGATTTACAGTTACAGTAGTTGTAGCATTGTCTGTACATCCAAAAGCATCAGTTGTTATCAAAGTATAGTTTCCGCTCATAGCTGGAGTTGCAGATGTACGAGTTGGATCTTCGCTTCCGCTCATATATCCCCCTGGTCCTGACCATGCATACGAAGAAGCACTTGTTCCTCCATATAGATTTAAAGTTTGTCCTTCACAAATCGCACTATTACTACTAGCAGAAGCAAAAACAGGCGTTTCACTAACAACTGTAAGTTGATAGTCTCCATATGATGATGAAGAAAAAGATGAAGAATAATGACCAACTGAAATATAATATGTTGTACCTACTTCTGAGCACCATGACAATTCAGAAGAATATCCTATAACACCTCCATCATCATCACAAGCAACCTCTGTCATACTACCACATGCTCCTGTATACAAATGCAATTCTGTATCAAAATCATAACCTGGATTATCTGTACTAGCGGTCATATATCCTCCGGTACCGACAACTCTAAACCATACATTCTGTCCAAAGCTACCACAACCACTACCTGCAGGAATATCATTAGTTGCACAAAAATTATCCATCACACCGCTATCGTATGGCAATCCTCCTATAACTATTGCATTTGCACAATTATCATTTGATGGCGGCGAACCGCTATCAATCAGGGCTGTTCGAACCCACTCACATCTCCCCATAGCATCAGTTACAGTTACTGTATAACTTCCTGCTGCAAGATTTGATATTGAAGAACTGGTTGACCCATTACTCCAATTGTAGTAATAAGGGGCAGTCCCTCCTGAAACACCAGATACCACAGCTGAGCCAAATGATTGTCCAGCACATGTTCCGGATGTAGTTAAACTTGCTGTAATTGCTGTAATAGAAAAATTCAACTGTGAAACACTTGTTGACCCATTACCACAAACATCTGTTGCACAACCTTGTGTTAGATTTATTGTATAATTCCCATCATCCATTAAATGATCAGCAAGATCAATTGTCCAGATATCATCATAAAATGTTCCGGATGAATATGTATTCCCTGTTGCTGACATACAGGTTTGACTCCAAATATCGTCAATAGCATAAGTCCCTCCAGGCCCAGTAACTGTCATGCAGGAATTCTGCATACTTTCACAAGAAACAGCTTCAGTAAACTGAACAGTAATTGAAGAAGATCCGCATACTGGATCATATTCTATATGATCAAGATAAGGGGCTGTGTTATCTATTATGCTTGCTGAGCCACCAAAATTAATATTATATCCGTTTGTAGTTGCAGAATAGTTATCAATAAACAAAGTGTAAGTATGACCAGCAACTACAGTAATATATCGGTTATATAAATCACATCCACTTTGGTGTTGTTCACAAGTCTCCGAATCCCCCATATTTAATCCTGTACTTCCACCTGTACCACAATAATTACATGACATAGGATTATAAAAACTATTAGAACCACCTCCACCCCAGGCCGAACCATTTGCAAGATCATTACAATCTCTTGATGTCATATCCCAAACAGCCCAATCAAAATCTTGCGATCCAACATGTGGGGATATTGCAAAAGTTAAACTTCCTGAAGTTTCTGCATAAAAAGTATACCAATTTGAATAATGTTCTCCCTGTATAATACAATCAGGACAATTATTGTCATTAGCAGTAATATTTGGATAAAATGTTGTGTAATTATAAAGATCGTAATAATGTCCAGACCCACTGGACTCTAGATTATTTACTGTATTATTTGCAGTACACAATGGTCTAGCACCAAGACAATCAGCTCTTGTTGGAGTTGGAAGATATTGATATGCAATTGTACCTAATGCTTGTCCGTCTACTTGACAATTGTACTCAAAAAAACCAACGGTATAAGTACCTCCTGATGAACATACCCAAATAAGCTCTGAACCTAATCCACAATGGTCATCATTATACCCATTTGCCACTGCAACAGTTCCAGTACTATTCATAATCTGAATTTGAGGGTCATCTGTATAACTACCACCACCTTGACAAAAAGAGAATATATATACTCTACCAGCAACACCAGTAAACGTATAGTATTCACCTCCTTGAATTCCTGACAAGGTTTGCCAACTTGAGGTTGGAGAAATATTTCCTTGATTTGTGCCTCCTGTACAAGCCTGAGTTTCTAAATTGAACAAACTTAGAATTAGGACACTTATTATTGTTAATAATCTATTTGATATTTTCATTTAATCTGGGGCTTTCAATTAATCTTCTATAATAAAAATCTCAGGATGGTTAAGAATATGTTGCCTCTTCTCCTCTTTAAAAAACTCAAGATCTTTTCTCTTCACAACAACTTGTGTCCCATTTTCCACTTTTGCTTTTTCGTAAGATTCAGGATTTTGCTTTATCCATTTGTCCTTATTTCTTTTATAATAATCTTCGGAGTTTTCGGCATCTGGATCGTTAATATCATAACCTTTCCAACCTTCAAAACCATCAAAAAAAGAAACCCTTTCTGAATAGTATATCCCTTGAGGTTTTTCATTTTGATTTGACGCAATACTATTGAGATCGATGTCGTAACCAGCAGATTGCAATATACTTCTTAAGTAAACAACACTAATTTTTTCATTAACTTCAAGCTGACAAGTAGGATTTCCATCATCAGAAGAGTAAATCTGTCCATCTATAATATTGCTATCATTTAGCAACAAGCCCAAAACTCTCGACTGTTCATCCTCATCATTACTAAGATTTGCAATCTTAATATAAATAACATTACTCTCGCCCAATGATTTATAATGGTTAAATTGATATTCTTGCTCTTGTGCAACAAGAAAATTTGCAAATACCAATAGTATTGCAAATACGAATAAACGTAATGCATTCATAATTCTCTCTCTTAATAAATAAATGTTGTTTTTCTCCAAAAACTCTCATCACAAATATAGTGATTAATATTATACCATCAGAATGATAAAATGAGTTTTTTTACATTTTTATCATATAGAGAAACAATAAAATGAACTAGAAGTAAAGGACACTAATTTTCAAAAACAAAATTGATGATATTTGCACCCATCTGTAAAGCTTTAAGACGGACTTCATAAGAATCATTATGAACAGGGGCGTCTTCCCAACCATCACCAAGATCAGTTTCGAAACTATAGAAAACTACCAGTCGTCCCTGATAGATAATTCCAAAACCTTGAGGAGACTTATTATCATGTTCATGTATTTTGGGTAATCCTGTTTTAAAGTCGTAACCCTGATGATAAATTGGGTGAGAATATGGTAATTCTATCAACTCTAAATCAGGAAATATTTTTGCTAACTCGCCACGAATATAGGGATCCATTCCATAATTATCGTCAATATGTAAAAAGCCTCCTGATAAAAGATAATTCCTAAGATTTTCAGCTTCATAATTTGAGAAAACGACATTCCCATGCCCTGTCATATGGACAAACGGATAATTAAATATATCTACACTGGATGCTTCAACAGTTGCAGGTTCAGGATTTATTGATGTTCCAATATTAGCATTACAAAATTCTATCAAATTAGGTAATGCCGTTGGATTAGCGTACCAGTCACCCCCACCATTGTATTTTAGTAAAGCTATACGGTATGAATATTCCTGTGAAAAAGCACTCTGAAAAGCAAAAATCAGAACAAGAAAAGCTATAGTATGTATTAAATTTTTTCTCATTCTATTTTGTATATAAATTCATTTGTACTCCAATTAATAATGGACTACGCGAAAAAGATAAATCCTGATTACTAAATCCTTCTATCCAGTCAGACAATGAGTATGAAGCTGTAAAAGCTATATTATTCAAAGCAAATCTAGCAAATAAACCATAATCATATTGGCTTAAAAAATCTGATTGTTTAAATCTTGCTTTTTGCTTTAAAGCATTATCATCCAACATATAATTAACACCATACCATACATTATAGTTGTAGTATCCGCCCAAATCGACAAAGTATCCCAAATTCCTGTAATCTGCACCTGAAAGATTAATTCTGATATAAGGACTTGCACCAAAACCATTCTGATATGTCTTTATTTTACTATAAAAATCTGATGGGTCAAACACTCCTAAAGAGTCTGAATTAATTCTTGATGTTCTGTTAACATAAGATAAATCCAAACCCAAATCGACAGCATCAATAATTTTATAACGATAAGTATACCCAATTTTTAAAGAATGGGATGCAAATTCGTTTGTAATCCCTTTTTCTATTGGGATTGGTAGTGAATAATCAATAAAAAAGTAGCCAAAATGTTTATCCATACATGACCATTTAGTATGAGAGCCATAAAGTTCATTATCCAGAACTTCTTCTGATGGATGACCTTGGGCGAATATCACATTAGAAATTGTAACACTTAATAATAATACAGAAATAAATATCAGACTTTTTCTCATCACAAATAACTATTTTTCTACAAATTTAAGCTTTTCCAGACAAAAAAAAAGTGGCAAACTCAATTTACCACTTTTCTTTTATAAGTTTTTGAAGTATTATTCAACAATAAGCTTGTTAAGGAATGCTTTATTATCATTGATAATCTTAATAATATAAATACCTGGCTGAAGTTCTACATCTATTTCTACTTCATTATTAGAAACACTTTCTATAGCAACTGTTCTACCTAAAGCATCAATAATTGAAATCTCATCTGCAATAAATCCGGTTTTCACAGTAAATTTCCCATTTGTTGGGTTTGGATATATCTCAACAGTTAAATCATCAACATCACTAATTGCCGTAGAAACTGTTACTTCTACCACCTCAGTTGACATACAATCGTTTACATCTTCTACTACAACAGAATACAATCCAGCACATAAATCCTCTATTGTTGTTGTTGTCAAACTATTTGACCATGTAATATCGTAAGGTGCATTGCCACCTGTAATTGTCATTTCAATTTGACCATCACACATCTCAACTCCTGATTCTGGAGTAACAACAAATGTTAATACTGGCTCTTCGAAAACTGTAATGTAAGAATCCATTTCAAGATAGTCATTACCGTCAGTATTCTCAACAGTTAGAGACACGATATAAGAACCTGAGTTATTGTATTCATGAGTAGGGTTTTGTTCATTAGATGTTGTGCCATCTCCAAAATTCCATTCCCAACTTGTTGGAGAATTTGTACTAAGATCAGTAAAGCTAACCGTTAAACTTCCACAATCTTCGGTTTCATCAGCAGTAAAGTTCGCTAATGGAGGATTTAAAACCACACTTGTAACATCGACACAATCTGTTGCCGAACAACCATAAGTTTCTGTAACAGTTACACAATACCCACCAGCATTCAAACCTGTTATTATTTCTAAATCACTTTCTGAGTTCGACCAAAGAATACTATAAGGAGATTGCCCACCTGTAATATTAACAGTAGCAGTACCATCAAAACCTGTCGCAGTTTCCTGAGTCATAAACATTGTTAATGCTGGTGTTTCACCAAATGTGATATAATCTGTCATTGTTACACTATTGTTACCTGTTGCATTTGTTACTGTTAAACTTACACTGTATGTACCTGGCTCTGTATAAGTATGAATTGGATTGGTGTCTGAGCTTGTCGAAGACCCATCTCCAAAGTCCCAAGACCATGAAGTTGGAATATTTGCACTTTCATCAGCAAACTGAACAGTTAAGTTATCACAACCTGAAGTTACATCGGCAGATAAAGCTGCTACAGGTGCAACACCTTCTGTATCGACTGTACCACATGAAATTGAAGTACATCCGGTATTTTCAGTTACTGTTACACAATATGTTCCTCCTGAAAGGCCATTAATTGACTGTGTTATAGCTCCAGCCCAATCCCAATTATAAAAATATGGAGGAATTCCTCCTGATGCATTTGCAGTAGCAGTTCCATCATTAGCTCCCGGAGCAGATTCAGGTGTGGTTGTTACATTTACAACAGGATTTTCTCTAATTTCAACATTAACAAAATCTGTAGAAGTACATCCATCAGCATCTTCAACAACAACAGTATATAGTCCTGTTGTTATTACTTCATAAATTTGTGTTCCTGCTGTTCCATTCCATTCATAAGATAAATATCCAGTGCTGGCATCAAGCATTACTGTTGCACCACAATCACCTGTAATATTATCACCGATGTCAACAGGAGTTGCGTTATTAATTGTAACATTAAAACTAGTTTCAGCAAAACAGTTTGGTGAAGTTCCGCTCTCAGCATAAACATATATTGTTTGTGTTGATGTGATTTCTGTTCCAACAGTAATTGGATTTAAGCCTCCTGTATTTGCAAAATAAGCTCCGTTTGTTAAAACAGGTAATATGTAAGAATCACAAACCTCAACATCTGTAGGGTAATCAATAATTGGGGTTTGGTTTATTGTTACTGTAAAACTATTTTCAGCTGTACAAGAACCGTTATCAGAATAAACATAGATAGTTTGATCTGTTATAATTTCAGTTCCTTCAGATAAATGATTAATACCACCAGATGTTTCGTAATATTCTCCAGTTGTTAAAGACGGTAAGAAATAGCTATCGCAAGCAACTACATCTGATGGAGCATCGGCAACTGGAATATCATTAATTGTAACACTTGCTGAACCTTCATCACCCCAACAACCTTCTGCAGATTGAGCTCTGAAATAATATGTACCACTGGATGTTACAGTTTCAGATGCACTAGATGTTGCAGTACTTGTTCCGTCAGTTGTTGTTCCCTGATAGTATATTGTTCCTTCACCACCATTTGTAGCAGTAAGTGTTATGTCTCCACCACATTGTGTTCCACCTCCTGAAACTACAACTGCTGCAGGAATATTATTTATTGTGACATCTACAGATGAGCTTGCTGTACAACCTGCTGCATTTTCAACAACAACTGTGTAAGTATCGCTTGTTGTTGCAGTATATGTTTGAGAGCCGGCAGTACCATTCCATGTGTATGAACTCATTCCAGATCCAGCGTCTATATCTACTGAACCACCACACTGAGTAATACTTGAACCTAAATCAACTGTTGGGATATCGTTAATAGTTGCAGTTACAGGAGTTCGAGAACTAATACAAAAATCACCTGTGACTACCTCCCAATCATAAAAATAATAGTAAAATGAAAGATTTCCAGCAGTATTATCATTTATACTTAAGATTCCCGTAACATCATAAGGATATGATGAGCCTGTTTGATTTCTATAGAGATTCGGTGATCCTGGTCCTAAAAGTTTGTATCCTGTTCCAGCAGGCACATCAAAATTCAATGTTACTCGTGTTCCACCTGTAGGGACATTTACTGTAGCTGTAGCAATTACTTCGTCAGAACTATTCTTTAAAGTAATAGTTTTATCTGCTGTTGCTCCAGAATACATATAAACAGATACAATTGTGAAATCCTGATATGCATCAAAAATCAACCCATGTTGCTGTGTGTTTGTAAAATAACCACCTGTCCCATAATTATTATCAGCTTCTCCAGCAGAACTAGTAACAGTATTATCAATCTCTGATTGCACATACAATGTTGTTGTACTTGTAAAAGTATTAGTGTATGAGGTTCCTGTTGCAACTTCTGTTCCACCTGTTAGAGCATCATACCATGATAAAGTACCAGAACCAGTAGCAGACAATGTTAAGTCTGCAGCACCACATGACTCTGCATCAGTAGTTACAGGAGCAACTGGCATATCAACAGTAATCATATCAGTAATTGTATATGTATTATCTCCATAAGCATTAGTTGCAGATAAAGATACCGTATATGTTCCATTTGCAGTATAAGTATGAGTAGGATTTTGATCTGTATTTAGATCAGAACCATCTCCAAAATTCCATGACCATCCAGTTGCAGCATAAGACAAATCTTCAAACTGAACAATCCCTGTACAAGTACTTGTTACATCTGAAGTAAAATTTGCAACAGGAGGATCTGTTGGAGAATAACATGAAATTTCTGCCACCCAACCATCTCTTGTTACGCCTCCATCTGAAGAAAAATGAAGAGTTAAAGCTCCTGACGGATCGGTTGATGTTACAATTCCACTTGTTCCAATAATATTATAATCTGTATTACAATAAGTTCCAATCTCTGTAGCAGTTGTTTCTCCATCATAAATTGCTAAATAATCATAACAACCTGTACCATCCTCCTCTACATCAAAATCAGTAAATGTAAGTCTAACAAACGAACCTGGGGTTGAAGGATATATTGTATGGGTATATGTTTCATTATCACTATAAGCTGCGTCTCCACCGGAATCTTTAAACAATCCACTACAGCGTGTTGAAGTCCCGTCAGACATTAATAAGTCTGATTCTGTTACTATAATGTAACCAACTTTAGTTTCTGTATTTCCACCAAAAGTATTTGTTGCTGTAAGAACAACATCATAAGTTCCAGGTGTATTATAAACTATTGATGGATTTTGATCAGTACTTGAAGCAGGTGTTCCACCAGAGAATGTCCAAGTCCAGTCATCAGGATTGTTAGTTGAAAGGTCTGTAAAGTTCACAGTTGAACCTTGAGAAACAGTTGTTTGATCTGCTGTAAAATCAGAAACAACTGGAACTGCTGCAGCAACTGTAATATAATCTTCTTTTAATTCGGATACAGTACAACCATTACTTACAATTTCAAGAGTGACATCATAAGTCCCTGCTGTTGCATATGAAACTCCTGATGGATTAGTTGCTGTACTCAAAGTTGGAGTTCCACCTTCAAAAGTCCAATTTCTTGAAGTAATTGTTCCTGAACTTGCATCTGTAAAGTTAACTGATTCTCCTTCAAATATTGAAGTTGGCGCTCCTGTAAAATTCGGTGTTCCTGTACCATCAGGGACTAACTCTACATCCAATCTATTTGTTGCATCGTTAGTTGCATTTACAGATATGGTTTTATCTTGATATCCAGATAATGAAAATGTAACATCATAAGTCCCAGCAAGAATTGGTCTATGATAATTACCAATAGGAGCTGACGTATAAACTTCTGTATTATCTTGATCGTGTCCAACTATTTCGACCTTCACATCTGTCAATGGTGATCCATCACAAGCATCTGTCACAATTCCTCTAAAACCATAAAGAACTTGTTCTGTATAATCCAATAATGCTTGTCTATTATAATTCCAATAGTCATTTAAATCTTCTACTGCTAAACTCTTTGTATCTGAAAGCTCAACTGTAACCTCTCTAATATTTTTAAAATAGTTCATATAGTCTTGTCGAGATCCCTTTGCATAATACCAGTTAGCACCATGTGTCACACCTGTTGTATTACTTGTACCACTAGGATAATCCATAGATCCAGGGCCAGTAAAATAGTTTGATGGACTGTTATCTCTTGCAGGTGTTGCATATTTAAAACAAACATATTGCCACCATGAATCATCTGGATGGATATTCTCCCAAGTTTGCCAATTGTCCCATGGATAATTCATTAATTCAATCCCACCATGAGTATTTGCCGACATAACAAAATCATGAATATCGCAGTAATCCATCATACATGTAATTTCCGACTCGATTGTGGTTGCTGTACCATCAATTCTTGGAAAATTTCTATTTAAATCTACTCCATTTTCGTTAGCTCTAGTTGCATCAGAGACTGATACTAAAGAAGGCGATCCTGCAAAAGTCCCATCAGGATTTGCCAAAGGATTTATATATATCTCAATATTATCAACCATATTAGTCACTTGAGAAATTGAGCCATAGTTTGACAATAAATAATCCGCAAACCTCAACAACAATACATAACCTGTTGTTTCATCCCCATGCATTGTTCCAGACCACCAAAATTCAGGTTCATCCTCATCAGTTGAAACATTATCAGAAATCACTAAACACTTAATTGGCACTCCATTTTCTGAGAAGCCAATTGTTTCTAGCCTACAAAGATTTGGATAATTTGCAACAAAATCATCTAACATTTGCAAATACACTGCATGTGTTGGATACCTGTCCCAACCAGCCATTTCTGCTGTTGTTGTAGCCATTGTTAATGCTTTACTTGTATTATAGTATTCGTAAACTGGCGTAAACGGAATATGATACTGTTTGAAAGTTTCGAATGTATTAACATTTGCATAAGCATACACTGTAGTCCCTTGAACGTTATCAATTGATAAAAACTGCGACAACTCAAGAACCTGATCTTTGCTTTCGTAAGTAAATGTAAAATAAAACTCACCCCTTTCCTGAAGCTTTTGATTTGCAAATTGCATTTCTTCACTCAATTGTCCATATAAAAATGATGAACTAAATAGTAGTAATAAAATTCCTAAGGTAAAATTTCTCATAGTATGTTTTGTATTAATTCTTGATAAGCTTAATAAGTTTGTTTGCGTCTTTGGTTGATATCCTTAACAGGTAAACTCCAGATTGTAAATTCGTAATATTTAATTCAAATGTATCAGATGAAATATTATCAAATTCATGAATTATTTTCCCACTAATATCTGTTAAAATAAGTTGTGTAATTTCCGAATCGGAACTTACAAATAAATTATCTTTCACAGGATTTGGATAAACTGTAAGTCCTAAAGTTACAAAATCATCAATATCTGTAGTAACAATAACATTATGTGTAACCTCATCTGAACCACACTCACTTTCAGCGGTTAAAACAACAGTATAAGTTCCACCTGAATTGTATGTATGAACTGGATTGGTGTCTGAGCTTGCCGAAGACTCATCGCCAAATTCCCAAGAATAAGTATCTGCACCTATAGAAGTATTGTTAAAACTAACTACAGATCCATTTACTGATGTTTCAAAATCAGCAACTGTTGTTTCGTTAACAAAGACATTTACCTCTGTTCTTTCAGAGACACAATCTGGTAGACGAATATGCCAATCATAAAAATAAGCATAATAGCTGTGCCCATCATTCCACCACACAACATTACTTTCATTAATAGAGATCACATCTCCAATATTATATGGATATGAAAACGAGCTCATCATTCCTACAGAACCTCTTAATAATCCTTGTGGGTTTGTACAACCGATCTTATAAGCTGTTCCCTCTGGAATCACATAATTCAACTCAACTATTTGTTCTCCATTACCAATAACAAAATCTTCGTTATAAAGAACTCCTCCATTTGAATCTTTTAAATATATCGTTCTTGTTCCTGCTTCATTAGCATATACTTTTACAGTTTCAAGAATACATTCTTCGGTACAATCAAACAATAAATAATTATGACTGTTAACATAATCACCACTTTCAGAATCATCTGGTTCACCACCATTGTACTCATCTCCAAAAACAGTTTCTTGCACATAATATATTTCACTTTCGCTTAACTCCGGAGTTGTGTATGATGCTCCAACATGAAAAGAAGTTTCCTCGTCAATATTATTGTACCAATGTACCTCACCTGCCAATTCTGTGTCAATGGTAACACTTCCAGAAGTTTCGCAAATAGCGTAATCGGATATCTGATAAAGTGTAGAAAGATTGATGAATATATACTCCTCTTTTATTAAAGAATCCTGACCATTTGAATTTTCTGCTTTTAGTTTTACAGAATAATTTCCGTTTGAATGATATACATGCAAAGGATTTTCTTCTGTTGAATTTGATCCATCACCAAAATCCCATAAATATGTTGTTTCAGGTGTAGTTTCTGATGTATTTTCAAATTGAATAGCCGGATTACAATCTGATATTTGAGACTGAGAGTTAAAATTCACACTTGGAGGAAGAATCTCCAAGTTTACTAATTGAACATCCTGTACAGTTGCCAGATAATTTGTTACACTAACACTCTTAGTTTTTGACCTATATCCATCGCAAGAATAAGTTACAGTGTAGTTTCCCTCATGAATTAGTCTATAATAATCACCATAAGTTGGAAATGAAAAAACATGCGAATTTATCATATCGTGTCCTTCAATATAAACTTTTGCTTCCAAAGGTTCTCCGGTTATCGAATCAGTCACAATTCCTTTTATTCCATAAGTAACATGTTCTAAATAACTTAACATTGCATCTTTGTTATAGTTCCAGTGGTCTGGCAATTCTTCAGAATCAAGTAATTTTGCAGCACTAAGTTCTAAAGTCACTTCTCTACAATATTCATAATAATTCATATAATCCTGTCGTGTCCCAGTTGCTCTATACCATGCATAACCATTTGTAACCCCGCCATCCTGGTCGGTTAAATATCCAGCTGGAGAATTTGAATGTGCTAAGTCAGCATAATCATTACAAACCATTAACCACCAATCATTATCAGCCGGATAAATTGACTCTGTATCGTATGGATAATTTAACAACTCTGCACCACTATGACTATTAGCAGACATCACAAAGTTTCTGGATGCTGCAAAATCAATCATCAACTGTGTTTCTACTGCTGTAGAATTTCCATCTGGATTTTGTCCTTCAATAAAATCAGGAAAATTTCTATTCAAATCTATTTCCTGACCATTTGATCTTGTAGCATCAGCAACTGTTGAGTTTCCGCCGGCATAAGTTCCGTCTGGATTTGCAAACGGGTTTATATAAATCTGAACATTATCAATCAAATTTGTTATCTGAGTATCTGTACCATACTGAGCTAACATATAGTCAATCAGCCTTAAAAACATCATCCCTGTAACCAGTTCATCACCATGCATCATTCCAGTATAAAGGAACTCTGGTTCTGTCTCATCAACATTTACATTATCAGAAATTTTCACAACAAGTAGCTGCCTTCCTTCAAAAGAAGCTCCAATTGTATCTAATTTACATATTTCTGGAAAATCCTGAGCAAAAGCCTGCATCATTTCAATATAAACCTCATAAGTTGGATATCTGTCCCAATTTAACATTTCGGCAACAGTTGTCGCCATACTCAAAGACTTTTCTGAATAATAATCTTCACAAATCTGAAATTCTTTCCCAGAAGACAAAAATTTATCAAACTCAGACCTATTTGCATATGCAATTACATCCTTTCCATTATAATGGTCAACTGATAAAATCTTCACAAAATCTCCAATTTCATCAGGACTTGCCTTAAAAGCAAATACAATTTCACCTCTTGAGTCAAGTATCTGATTCACACGAACATCTACATTAGACTGAGAATACACACATGTTGCTATACTAACAAATACTATTAGTAAAATTAAATTTTTCATTAAATTCCTTTTGAAAACAATGTCTCAATTTATAATTAAAATTTGTGATATACAAGTTAAGTAATATAAAATGCTGATAACGATATTATAGACGTACAAAATCTCGAAATGGTTGAAGCTAATTACAGGTAGAATCAAAAAAATATAAAAATCTTAAATCATTTTGCAAAAATATTACCGGTGCGCTGCACCTAAACATAATTAAACAATCTTTTTCTAAGCTTGTTTTCGCTGCTCTGCAGCTCAATTGTTTCTATATAGAAGAATTTTACACACATATTGGAGGTGCAGAGCACCGATAAAAACAATAGGTACAGCGTACCGTCTATATCATTAGGTGCAGAGCACCGATAACATATTTCAATCCCTTTGTCTAATTGCCTGTTATTTAGTATATTTGTATAGCATTTATGAATTTTCACATTGTTATCTTTTACATTGGAGGTGCAAAGTACCGATAAAAACAATAGGTACAGCGTACCGTCTATATCATTAGGTGCAGAGCACCGATAACATATTTCAATCCCTTTGTCTAATTGCCTGTTATTTAGTATATTTGTATGGCATTTATGAATTTTTACATTGTTATCTTTTACATTGGAGGTGCAAAGCACCGATAACATAAAACAAATAAATTATGGCAAATACATATTCTCAATCATATTTCCATCTGGTATTTTCCCCTAAAAACCGTGCTGTATTAATTGATAAATCATGGAAAGATGATTTAGAAAAATACATTACAGGCATTATTCAAAACCAAAATCATAAACTCCTTGCAATATATGCAATGCCTGACCACATTCATATTTTAATAAGTTACAATCTGAATCAGCTAGTCCCGAATTTGGTTGAACAAATCAAAACTTCAAGTAATGCATGGATAAAGTATAACAAGCTATCAAAATTCAAATTTGAATGGCAAAAAGGATATGGAGCATTTACTTGTTCCCATTCACAGGTAAGTAAAGTTGCCACATACATTGAAAACCAGAAAACTCACCACAGTAGAAAATCCTTTAAGAATGAATATCTAAATTTGCTCAAAGAATACAATATCGAATATAAAGACAAATACCTTTTTGATTTCTTTGAATAAAATTGACTTTATATTACCGGTGCGCTGCACCTAAACATTATTATATAAACAATTATCTAAAGATATTACGCTGCTCTGCAGCTCAATTGTTTCTATATAGAAGAATCTTTACACACATACTGGAGGTGAAGAGCACCGATAAAAACAATAGGTACAGCGTACCGTCTATATCATTAGGTGCAGAGCACCGATGAAAACAATAAGTGCAGGGCACCGATAAGTCTAACATTATTGCTATAAATCCAGGATATTGTTTTAATTAAAAACTTTACGTAAATTTGTAATAGCAAATTCAAAAAAGTGTTTATGCCAAAAGTTGTTTTATTAGGTTCCGGGAATGTAGCTTTTCATCTTACAGATGCATTAATCTCAGCTGGTCATAAAATAGAACAAATATATGGCAGAAACGAAAAAACTACAAAAGAACTGGCAAAAACTGCAAACACTAGCTTTTGCATAAATCCTAAAGACATTACTCCATTGGCTGACATTTACTTTTTCTGCATGAATGATATAGCTAATATTGAAATATCAGGAAAAATTAATGTAAAAAGCAATCCAATTATTGTACACACTGCCGGAAGTCAGTCAATGTCAATTTTTAAAGATAAAACAAAAAACTATGGAGTGTTTTATCCATTTCAGACTTTCACAAAGGGAGTAAAAACAGATTTCTCAAAAGTTCCTGTTTGTATAGAAGCATCTAACGACAATACATACCAATCTTTAGAAAAAATTGCAGATAGTTTAAACTGCAAATCATATAATCTAGACGAAAAAGGTAGAGAAACACTTCATTTGTGTGGGGTATTTGCTGCAAATTTTATGAATCATTGTGTAAGTTTATCTGAGGCTTTACTGGAAGAGAACCAAATTAGCAAAGATCTGATAAAGCCACTTTTAGAACAAAGCTTTTATAAAATCATTAACTCAGGTTCACAGGTTTCTCAAACTGGACCAGCCTTAAGAGAAGATCAGGAAACAATAAATAAACATCTGAATATATTAAAGGATAATAAACAATATTCAAAAGTCTATCAAGTTTTAACAGAAAGTATAATTGAATGGAAAAAGAAAAATTAAAGACTTTAAATTTTAAAGAAATACTTAAAGGAATTGAGGCGTTCTTTTTTGATATTGATGGAGTTTTGTCTTCATCTAAATTGATTGTAATGGATAATGGAGAGCTATTCAGAACGACTAATGTAAAAGATGGTTATGTCCTTAAATATGCATTAAAAAAAGGAATAAAAATATTTATTATCTCTGGTGGATTAAACAAAGACGTACAATCTAGGTTTAATAAGTTAGGGATAGAAAATGTAAGCATTGCATGTTCCAATAAAATTGATGAATTCGAAAGAATTGTAAGCAAAAACAATTTCGATTACAAGAAATTGCTTTATATGGGTGACGACATTCCTGACTATCAGGTAATGGAAAAGGTTGGATTACCATGTTGCCCTGCTGATGCTGCATCAGAGATTAAAGAAATTTCTATGTATATTTCGGATAAAAAAGGTGGGGAAGGTTGTGTTCGCGATATTGTTGAACAAGTTTTGAGAGCAAAAGGTGACTGGATGTGTAAAGACTCGTTCACGACATAAAAAAACAAACTAAAACCAAACATAAATGGGCACGTTTTTAAAACTTATCAGATGGAAGAGCATTCTTATAATTGCAGCCACAATGTTTGCAATGAAATATGCTATTATTGTCCCAGTTTACAAATACTACAATGTAGACGTAGGTCTGTCTGAAACCGGATTTTTAATCCTCACATTTTCGTGTATGCTCATAATGGCTGGTGGAAATATTATTAACGATTATTTCGACAGAAAAACCGATACCATAAACAGACCCAACAGAGTTCTAGTAGGATTTGATGTCAGTAGAAGGCAAGCAATATTTATGCATACAGCTTTTTCCTTTTTAGGAGTGATCGGCGGATTTATTACAGCTTATATTTGTGGGAAGCCTTTATTCGGATTCTATTTTTTATTTGTATCAACTTTAATCTGGACATACTCTTATAAACTCAAAAAACATGCTTTTGCTGGCAATATTACACTTGCTTTATTAACAGCCCTTATCCCTTTTAATGTTGCAATTACAGAATATTTCGCTTTAGAAACTTCCATTCCTGCTTGGACAATTGATAATATCCGTGCAGTAAAACTTTCTTTCCAAACAATTATAGGAATATCAATTTTTGCATTTCTATTTAACCTGATTCGAGAACTAATAAAAGACTGCCGAGACTTTCGTGGTGACTTCAAAACAGGGATAAAATCTGTTCCAATTTTAATTGGCAGACGTAGAACAAACCAACTGATTTCTTTCTTATCAATATTATCTGCAACAGGACTCATTTTTGTTTGGGAAATGTATATGGCAAAATTAAGTTTCTTTACAGATAGCGTTATAAGTATAATTTACATTTACTGCTTTATTGTTTTACCTGTTTTGTATCTAGCAGTAAGAGCAATTCCTGGAATAACACTTTCAAAATACAGACATATAAACAATATCACTAAAATTATTATGATTTTAGGGCTGTTTTTCAGTATAATTTTTAGCTTTGCAATCTATGGTAAAATTTAATTCTGGCTCTGAATATGAAATTCTGTTAGCATCGGCTAGTCCACGCAGACAAGATTTACTACGACAACTTAACATCCCTTTTACTAAAGTAAAATCTCCGGATGTTGACGAAACTGTACCAAAAAGCATGTACAGAGAACAAATTGCCCAGCATCTGGCTGAAAAAAAAGCCAAATCTTACGAAAATCTTGAGGATAATCAAATTCTAATAACTGCTGATACCATTGTTTGGATAGATGATAAAGTTCTGGGAAAACCAACAGATTATGCTGATGCATTTCAAATGTTAAGATTATTAAGCGGAAAAGAACATTCTGTTATTACAGGCGTTTGCCTTAAAACAGCCGAAAATACTCACACTTTTTTTTCTGAAACATTAGTGAGATTTTCCAATCTTGATGATGACGAAATAAGATATTATATCGAAAGATACAAACCATACGATAAAGCCGGGGCTTATGGCATCCAGGAATGGATTGGAAAAATTGGGATAGATCATATTGAAGGATCATTTTATAATGTGATGGGATTGCCTGTACAAAGACTTTATAAGGAACTAAAAAAATTTTAATCGTGATTATCAATTGCTTAACTGACAATTTGTAAAAACATAAACAGAATAAAAAATCAAAATAAATAATAAAGTAAAACAATGAAAAAATTAGTATCAATCTTAATTATCAGCCTATGTCTGCTTCCATTTGCAAAGGCAGACGAAGGAATGTGGATTCCAATTTTGATGGAAAAGTACAATTTTGAAGATATGCAGGCTAAAGGCTTTAAACTAACAGCCGAAGATATCTACAGCATTAATAACGCATCGATGAAAGATGCTATTGTAATTTTCGGTCGTGGTTGTACTGGTGAAATGATTTCAGATCAAGGTCTATTAATTACCAACCACCACTGTGGATATGGTCAGATTCAAAAACACAGCTCTCTTGAGCACGATTATCTTACTGATGGTTTTTGGGCAATGTCACAAGAAGAAGAGCTTGCAAACCCTGGACTTACAGTTACTTTCCTTAAAAGCATGAAAGAAGTAACAAAATACATCTTAGATGGAGTTACTGATGATATGACAGAAACCGAAAGAAATTCAGCAATTGAAAAAAACATCAAAAAACTAACTGAAGAAACTGAAGAAAATTCTGAATATGAAGTAAGAATTGAGCAATTTTATCAAGGAAATCAATACTTTATGTTTCTTAACGAAGTATTTACAGATGTAAGACTAATAGGTGCTCCTCCTTCAGCTATTGGAAAATTTGGTGGAGATACCGACAACTGGATGTGGCCACGTCATACTGGGGACTTCTCTTTATTTAGAGTTTATGCTGATAAAGATGGTAAACCAGCTGATTATTCAAAAGACAATATTCCTCTAAAACCAAGAAAATATTTCCCTATATCTATAAAAGGTGTTCAACCTGGTGATTTCACTATGGTTTTTGGGTATCCTGGCACAACTCAAGAATATCTACCTTCATTTGCAGTTGATCAAGTCATGAACGAAAGTGATCCTCACAGAGTTCTTATTCGTGGTCAAAAGCTTGATATTATTAAAGATGCTATGAACTCTGATCCTCTTATCAGAATCCAATATTCTGCAAAAGCTGCAGGCGTTGCAAACGGTTGGAAAAAATGGATTGGCGAAATACGTGGTCTTAAACGTCTTGACGCAATAAATAAAAAGAAAAGCTACGAAGCAAAATTCCAAAATTGGGCTGATAACAACAGAACATACTCTCGTCTATACGGTAAAATCCTTGGTCAATATGAAAAAATTTATTCTGAAATGTCGAAGTACAATTTAGGAATGATATACATTAACGAGGCTGGTCTTGGTAGTGATGCTGTTCTTCTAGCACTAAGAGTTAGAATTCTTGAAAATCTTGATGGTGCTGATGATAAAATTGTTGAAGCAATAAAACAAGAAGTTGTTGCTACAGGAGCTGCTCATTTTAAAGATTATAACGAAGCTACAGATAAAAAAATCTTTGCTGAAATGACTCGTCTATATTACGAAAACATCCCGAAAGAATTTCATCCTGCATTTTTTGAGAATTTCGACAAAATCACAAAAAAAGCAGATGATAAATATGCTGCTTTTGCATGCTATTGCTTTAATAAGTCGATTTTAACAAATCAGGAAAAGTTTGATGAATTTACAGAGAATCTTTCTACAAAATCTTATAAAAAAATAATGAAAGACCCTATCTATATCTTAATGAAAGACTACCTTGATGTTTATAGAAATAAACTAGCTGGACAGCACACAATATATACAAATCAAATAGACAGTTTAAACAGAGTTTATATGAAAGGTCAAATGGAATTTCAGTCTGATAAACTTTTCTACCCAGATGCTAACTTTACATTAAGAATTACTTATGGTCAGGTTGATAATTATTTCCCTAAAGATGGTGTTGAATATAATTACTTCACAACTCTTGACGGTATTATAGAGAAAGACAATCCTGAAATTTATGATTATGATGTTCCGGACAAACTAAAAGAACTATACAACAATAAAGATTACGGACAATATGCCGATAAAGACGGAACGATTCACGTTGGTTTTATTGGCACAAATCACACAACAGGAGGAAACTCAGGAAGTCCTGTAATTAACGCTAACGGAGAACTTATTGGTGTTAACTTTGACCGTAACTGGGAAGGAACAATGAGTGACATTATGTACGATCCTGAAATGTGCCGTAACATTACTCTTGATATCAGATATGCATTATTTGTTATTGATAAATATGCAGGGGCAACTCACTTAATTGAGGAAATGGATATCAGATAAATTTCGTAGAAATTTAAAGATTCAAATATCAAGAAACAAGATTCAAGCAGCTCGTTGATAAATAATCAGCGGGCTGTTTTTATATGAAGTTTTAAACTTCAATATCTATTTCAAATATCATATTTTTAACATTCAAGTTCGAGAAAATAATAACAACCCCGTAGTGAGTTGAATATTTGTAACGCAGTACACACAGACATTCCATCGGGATATCTGTGTGCTGGGGTTACAAACAACTCATAATGAATTTTTGGCGAGAGTCTTTGCCTTTATTAGCAAAGACCTTGACAAAAACCATCAAAAAAATTATTAAGAAGACACATATAATTTTTTGTACCACAAATGAAGGCGAAGTCTTTTGACCATTTGTACCTATTTTAGTTTAACCTATTCCAAATCAAAAACAATCTTACTACTAGGCACTCCACAAACAAACCCTGCACCATTTTCAACATTCGAATAAATATTGACAGGCTCAGAGTATGGATTATCATCTACATTTTGGTAAAGTTCTACTGACTCCAAATATTTTACTAAACTTACGGGATATGACTTCACAACAATACTTAAATCACTTATTTCAAAAGTGTCAAAAAACGAATAAAATTCAATTTTTTCACACTGTCCATTAAACATATTATCGTCAATTGCTTTAAATGCATATCCTGGATTATTCCAAATACCCTGACCAAAATATTGTTCATTATACTTCTCCCATTCTGTCCAATCTTTAATATAAGCTCCTACATCCTGATATTTCAAATCAGTTAATTCAACACCTTCCAGACCTTCATCATTATGTATATGAATAATATATTGATATTTGGTCATTGCATTAAATGAATAATAATTATTTTCCTCTCCATTATCAGTTAAACTTAAATCATAATAAACTCGAAACATTTTAAGTAAAACTTCACCACCAGGCTCAGGTATATCATAAGTATATAATGAATCGGTTCTCTCAAAACTAAAATTAGATATTTCAAAAGCCGGCACATTCGAAAAATCAAGATATGCTGTTGCTTCTGGGTACTTATCTTTCTCTACTTTGATAGAATATTTATGTCCTCCCTGTGCACTAATAGATGCAGAATAAAAACCTATTGAGTCATGTTGCATTTCTTCAATAAAGTTATCTCCATCGTAAAGTTTTACTTTCGCATCGATAACAAACAAATCTTCAATTGAGTAAACTTCATTTAAGCCAGCAGTTCTGGATACATTTATACAGATGATCGAATCTTGTTCCACTACTCCGTTTAAAACAAGCATTGGAGGAAAATCATCAGGTTTAATTTTTAATTCTTTTTCGCAACCAGAAAACAATATTACCATAAAAGCTAGTAGTATGATTGTTTTGCAAGTATTATATATGTTATTGTTCATTGTTTTCATCATATTACTTAAATTTAAATCTATAAGTTACCGAAGGAATAATTGGAAACATAGAAATCTGCCCTATTGTAGTTGCACCTTCTTCTCTATCATACCACACATCAATATAAAATGGATTTAATCTACAATAAGCATTATATACACTTATGCTCCATGTACGAATTCCACGAGGCTTTTCCTTATGAAAATTAACTCCTAAGTCCAGTCGATGATAGGCTGGCATTTGGTAATTATTTCTGTAACCATAATAACTAACCGGTCTTGCACCAGAAGAATAATCTTCTCCTAAACTTGACACATACTCACTAACACCTCCTAAGTTCAGGTATTGTAAACCAGCAAGAGTAATATTGTTTCCGCTAGAATAAACCCAGGTCAATCCATAGTCAATTTTATCGTTCTGCTTATAATTCATTGTTAATGAAATATCGTGTCGTCTGTCAAATTTACTTGGGTAAACTTCACCAAAAGAAATTGTCTCAAACTGACGTTGACTCCACGATAAAGTATATCCCAACCAAGCGTTTAATTTTCCATAATTCTTCTGAATAAAAATCTCTGCTCCATACGACCAGCCTTTACCCTGTTCAACTTTTGATTCCCAACTTGCTGCATTTTCTACTTCGGTATCGTCAAAACTAAAGAACAAGCTCTGTCCTTCTTTGTATTCAACAAGGTTTGACATTTCTTTATAAAAACCTTCGACAGTAATATCAAATTTATTTAAAAGTTTAAATGCGAACCCGCCTGCATACTGAGTCGACTTTTGTGGTAAAACATTCTTTGTCGCCGGAACCCATATTTCGGTAGGTAAACCAACTGTAGAATTTGCCAGTAAATGTATATTTTGTTGCATTTGTGAATATGCCAGCTTAAACGACAAGTTTTTATTTATCAGAAATCTTGCAGATAAACGTGGCTCAGGAGAAAAATAAGTTGTGTCATCAATATTGTAAGCAGCATATCTTCCACCAAGATTTAAAGCAACATGTTTTCCAATATTTATCTCTGATTCAAGATATGTGGCAAACTCATTACCTATTATATTTGAATAACCATAAGCTGTATCTACAATTTCACCTGCCCACGACTGAGAATTTATTGAATAACCTGGATTAAAATAATGTCGAATAGCATTTGCACCAAATTTAAATTGCAAATTAGTGTTTACTATCCAGTCAAAATCACAGTTTAATGCAACATCTTGAATTCCACTATTATATTCTGATACTGACGAACTTCTGTATTGCTGTCCAGTTGGATCATTCATAGCACTCCATATCGAATAATTATTCTGACCAATCCCATAATTAAATTTAGTATATGTAGTAGTAGTATTCAAAAACAATTTTGGTGTAAAAATATGATTCCATCTAAATGCAGTAACAAAATTTCCCCAATCTAAATTAAATTTATCTTCTCCAATTAAGTTTCCAGAAAAATCTTTCGATTTAAAATTTGCATAAGCTCTGTCTTTACCTCCATAAAAGCTTAAGTAAATCCTATCTTTGCCAGAAAACTTATAATTCAACTTTGCATTAAAATCCTGAAAGAAATAACCCGCAATAAAAGGATCTTGTTTTTCAATTTTATTGTAAAGCATTTCGAAAGGAATAGCTATTATATCTAGATAGGTTCGTCTGGCACTAACTATAAAAGATGATTTACCTTTTACAATTGGGCCTTCAATAGTAGCTCTCGATGCGATAAGCCCAACAGACACATCTGCATTATAATCATACATGTTTCCTTCTTTCATCCGAATATCAATAATTGATGATAATCTCCCTCCATAACGTGCAGGAAACCCTCCTTTAGTAAGACTCACATCACTTACTGCATCACCATTAAAAACAGAGAAAAATCCAAATAAGTGATTAACATTATAAACTGGAACTCCGTCAAGCAGCATTAAGTTCTGATCAGGACCACCACCACGCACATAAATTCCACTCATTCCCTCTGTACCGGATTGAACTCCTGGCAAAAGCTGAATTGCTTTCATCACATCAGCCTCGCCCATTAAAGTAGGCATCTTTTTTATTGTTTGTACAGGAATGTCAATCTTACTAATTTGAACATCCTCTACTTCATTTCTTTTGCTACTTACAACAACTTCTTCAAGAATTATTTGAGATGATAAACTAATGTTTATTACTGTGTCTTTTACAAGTAAAACATTTTGCTCTAAATGATTAAAACCTACATAACTTCCTAACAGTCTGATCTCTCCCTCAGGAATTGTCAAACTATAAAAACCATAAACATTTGTTGATGTACCATATGAGGGATTATCTGCATCATAAACTGAAGCTCCTATCAGTCTTTCTCCAGTTTCTGAATCCTCAACATAACCGCTTATGGTATGTTTTTGAGCAAACAAACTATAAGATAATATTACAAATAAGATGAGCACACAAAGCCTATTAATCATAATAAACAATAAAATATTTATAAAATAAGATCATTTAAACATAACAACACAAATGTAGTATATTTATTGCATCAAACATGCTTAAGTTCAATTAGTAAATGCACTTTTTTTCTCTCTTCCCGAAATGTAGCGTAGCGAAATGAAGGGAAGAGAGAAAATTCACAAAGAATTTCCTCTCTAAAGTTTAAATACTCATATTTGTCTTCGACTAAAAAGCAATTTATGAAGCATTTAAAACTAGAACAAAGGTACGCCATTAAAGCCTATTTAGAAAGTGGGAAGAAAATAAAATTTATAGCAGTACAATTATCTGTACATGAAACAACTATTCGCAGAGAATTAAAGCGCAATAGTACAAAAACAGGAAAATACAATCCTGATTATGCACAAGAACTTGCATGTGAACGCAAAGATCGATTTGTGAGCAATAGAAAATTTGATGTCAACATAAAACGTTTTATTGATGAAAAATTACTTGAAGAACAGTGGTCCCCAGAGCAAATAAAAGGATATTGCGATAAAAACAATATCGAAATGGTTAGTGTTGAACGCATTTATCAGTATATAAGAGAGGACAAGGCTCATGGAGGAGTTCTCTATAAACAATTGAGACATCAACTGAAGCATAGAAAACGACCTGTAGGAGGTGGTAAACATCAAAATATAAAAGACAAAGTTTCAATTGATGAGCGTCCAGATGTAATAAATAATAAGATGCGTTTTGGTGATTGGGAAATAGATTTAATCGTTGGTAAAGACAACAAAGGAGCAATGGTTACAATTGTTGAAAGACAAACTGCTATGATTATGATTAGAAAACTCCCTTTTGGTAAAAATGCATACGAACTGGCTAAAATTGTTATTGATATGTTACTTCCATATAAAACCAATGTGTTATCTATTACCAGTGATAATGGTAGTGAGTTTGCAATGCATAAATTGATAGCAAAAAAACTCGATTGTAAATTTTACTTCGCTCATCCCTATGCTTCCTGGGAAAGAGGACTAAGTGAATATTCAAATAAAATAATTAGACAATATATACCTAAAAAATCTTGTTTTGATGATTTTGAACCGGATTATATTAAATTTGTACAATATAAAATTAACAGAAGACCTAGAAAAAATTTAAACTTTGAAATGCCTGTGAAAGTCTTTTACGAATTGATTGCATAAAAAATGCATTTGGAACTTGAATCTACGATGTCATTACCAACTAAATCAATAACATATTATTATTTTTTGTATTTTTACAATAACGAAATTTTAAAGCAAACTATAATGGACTTAAAACTTAAATATAAAATCTGGTTAGAAACTGAAGATAAAAATGGAGTTTTAGGAGATGGGAAATGGTATCTATTAAAAGCAATTGACGAAACTGGGTGCTTAAATGATGCTTTAAAAAAACTAGGATTATCCTATAGAAAAACCTGGGACAACTTAGCTAAAATTGAAAAGTCCTTAGGATTTAAAATTCTCGAAAAACAAAGAGGTGGAGCATCAGGCGGACAAACAACTCTAACTAAAGAAGGCAAAGCAATTGTCAAAGCATTTGATAAATTTCATGAAAAATATGATGAAATAATCTCCAATGGTTTGAGCGAAATGCGAGATGAAATTCTTAAAGAAACTAAAAAAAAGTAAACCGTTAAAAGAGGTAATATTTTCTCCAAATATCAAGCAACGCATTTCAAAAATAAGCGTTATATCAAAAATTTTATAATGATGAAAATGTTTTTTGTAAGCTTGTTTTTAGTAATTACAAGTATAATGCTTGCTCAAGAACCAACAAAAGTATTATTTATTGGAAACAGTATCACATATTTTAATGATATGCCCGATACATTTGAGGACATTGCAAACTCATTGAACGACTCGACAGAAATAACAAAATATACTCCGGGAGGTACAGGTTTTGTTGACCATGCTACAGATCCAAATGTATTTGCAAACTTTAGACAAGGTGATTGGGATTATATCGTTTTACAACCAGGATCAAACGAATCGCCAGGCTATTCTTATCCAATAGAGGAGACACTTGAAAGAGCGAGAATTTTACTCGATTCAATCTATAAATACAACCCTTGCTGCTCAGTTCTATTTTACGAAATATCATATGGAGTTTGGGGTAATTCACCTGAAGATCTAGAAACCTATAACAGCACAATGTCATTAATAAAATACAATCTTGAATACTTATCTGACTCAACAAATTTGTTTTTTGCTCCTGTAGGTGAGGCTTTTAGAACAAAATGGAATAGCAACCTAAATGATATTCTTTGGGGAAGTTATGGTGATATTCATCCAAATGCAAAAGGCTCATATATAGCCGCTTGTACTTTTTACTCATCAATTTTCCAAAAACCTTGTCAGGCAACAGATATAATATCATCATTATCAGAACAAACGGCAGATAGCATACAACACCTTTGTGATAGCATCGTTCTAAATCACCTTTCAAATTGGAGAATAAATACTTTTAATCAAACAGCTGAGTTTGATTTTACTATTGATAACAATTCTGTATTTTTTGATAATCAATCTCAAAATTTCGATAGTGTATTTTGGAACTTTGACGATACTTTCACATCTGTTGAAATAAATCCTACTCATAGTTTTCCGACAACTGGAATTTACAATGTAAGCCTAAAAACATTCAATCATGCCTGTGAGCTTTCTGCAAATCACGAACTTGAAATACAATCAATTACAAACATAGAACTACAAGAAAATGATAGTTGGTCAATATATCCCAACCCTGTTTCAAATGATTTTATTATTATTGATTACGATTATTCAGAATCAATTAAATATCAGATAATAACTATAGATGGAGAGCTATTACAAGAAAGCAATAATCATTCATTTTCTATCTCTTCTTTTAGCCCTGGACATTATATTTTAAAGAGAATATCTGCAGATACTGTATCTACAAAGAAGTTTATCAAGTTGTAAATCAATATCTCAGAACTTGTTATTCAATCTGGCAAATAGTTCAATATTTTTGCCATCATCACTCTTAAAATGCAATAAAAGTCTTCTCTACAAGCTTAACAATTTCTCATCCTGCTTTATAAGATTTGTAAAAGACTCTTTCATATACTCAACTTTAAGACCAAGACTCAAAATCTTTTCGGTTACATCGTACCGATCGCTACATGTATTACAAACCACAATATCAACTCCGGCATTTAACATCTCATTTACAACAGTTTGCACCTGTATGTCTTCTGCAAGTAACTTAACTGACCCTCCCCAAACAATAATCCTGATTTTATCCCATAATCCTTGTTTCATTGATGTGATAGAATACATAGATATCACATTAAAAATGTTATCCTTGTTTGTTGTTGTCCAAAGAATATTAAGCTTATCCATATTTTCTATTTTTAAGGTTAGTTTATTTCTTAATCTTGTTTATAGTTTCATTCACATGTTTTAAGTCAACAAATCCCTAAATTAAAATATTAATTCTGAATGTTCGCACTATCATCTATATATAGTAATAAACTGATTTACTTGATGTTTAGTTCATTTATTATCAGGATTATGCAAACAAAAAAACTTAAACATCTGATTATCAAACAAAAAACAAATCAACAGGAAAAATGTTATCCTCACATGACAAAAAACATATTTTTGCCAATGCGTCTTGCATATATTTGCAACTCGCACAATCAATTGTTTAACTTTTAAAAAGTATGAAAAATGAATAATGCAGTTTTTAGTTTTAACAAACCAGAAAACGAACCAGTTTTAAAATATTTAAAAGGTAGTCCTGAGCGCATTGAGCTTGAAAAAGAACTGGAACGATTAAGTAATACAGAAATTGAGATTCCTCTTATCATTAATGGTAAAGAAGTGTTTACAGGAAACACAGGAAAAGTAGTAATGCCTCACAACCACAAACACGTCTTGGCGACTTATCACATGGCTGGTGAAAAAGAAGTTCAGATGGCAATTGATGCTGCATTAGCAGCTAAACCAATGTGGGAAAACATTTCGTGGTTAGAAAGATCATCAATTATGTTAAAAGTTGCAAAACTAATTTCGGAAAAATATCGTGCAACTATTAATGCTTCAACTATGCTTGGTCAAAGCAAAACAATTTATCAAGCAGAAATTGATGCAGCATGTGAGACAATCGATTTTTTAAGGTTTAATGTATTCTTTGCATCACAGATATATCAGCACCAACCAAGTTCTGACACAAGTCAATTTAATAGATTAGAGTACAGAGCTCTTGAAGGTTTTGTTTTCGCTGTATCTCCTTTTAATTTTACATCAATCGCATCTAATTTAAATATGTCCCCTGCAATGATGGGTAACACAACAGTCTGGAAACCTGCAACAACTTCTCTTCTATCCAACTATTTCTTAATGAAGATATTCAAAGAAGCAGGTGTTCCGGACGGTGTAATAAATTTTGTACCAGGATCTGGCCGTTTAATTGGGAAAGAAGTTGTTGCACACAAAGATTTAGCTGGTATCCACTTTACAGGATCAAACAACACATTTAACACACTCTGGAGAGGAGTTACAGAAAACCTAACAAACTACAAATCGTATCCAAAATTAGTTGGTGAGACAGGTGGTAAGGATTTTATTTTTGTTCATAAATCTGCAAATGCTCGTGAAGTTGCAACAGCTATTATTGCAGGAGCCTTTGAATATCAGGGGCAAAAATGTTCTGCTGCTTCCAGAGGATATATCCCACAAAGTTTATGGCCAGAAATTAAATCAGAAATGGATATTTTATACAATGATATGAAAGTTGGAGATCCAACTAAGTTTGATAATTTCTTTAATGCTGTTATAGATGAATCATCATACAATAATATCATGGGATATATTGAAAAAGCCAAAGAGTCACAAGATTGTGAAATCATTGCCGGTGGTAATGGAGACAATTCAAAAGGATATTTCGTTGAACCTACTATTATTGTCACTAAGAAATCTGATTTTATTACAATGAAAGAAGAAATTTTTGGTCCTGTAATGACAATCTTTGTTTACGAAGATGATAAATATATTGAAACACTTGAGATTTGCGACAAAACTTCAATTTACGGGCTTACAGGAGCAATTTTTAGCAACGATAAATATGCGATGGTTCAAGCATGCAAAATATTGCGTTATGCAGCTGGAAACTTCTACATCAATGATAAACCAACAGGTGCTATGGTAGGATTACAACCTTTTGGTGGTGCTAGAGCATCGGGAACAAATGATAAAGCAGGAGGACACTTAAACTTACTTCGCTGGACAAGTCCTAGAACAATCAAAGAACGTTTTGTCCCTGCAACAGATATTTTATATGATTATATGAAGTAAAAGATATCATATAACAATATAAATCCCCTTTGAATCTTATTTCAACGGGGATTTTCTTTATCATCAGAAAATTTCTATTCTAATACTTCAATCTTCTTTTCATGTTCAGGATAAACAGAAGGGGTTCCCTGATAATCTTTAACTTTTCCTTTAATGCAAACACGCTTGTCAATTAAAAACACTTCGGGCTCATAACTAAAGTTAACTACATTTGATTTCCATATTGTTGCTGAAAACACCTGATTTGGAAAGCTTTTATCAAGATTAAGAAAAACATGTCCCTTTCCTGATTTATGAGCACTTACTACAGTACCACATATCTTAACTTCTTTTGGATAATCGTAAAACTGTTTTGCCTGAACTGTATTATAACAATTTCTTGGTAGTTCATCCTTAGTAAAAGGAGCAACATCCTTTTTTGCAGTTCCAGTTCTCCAGTCAGAAATATTTGAACTACTTTCAATCTTTTTTTCTTGTTCTTCAGTAAGATTTGGATAAAAATCTATTCCAGTAATACTTTCAACGGAATCTATTGTTACTACATAAGTCTCAATAGGATAATCTGTTTTTTTCTGTGAAATCAAAAATGCTATTCCTTTGTTGTCTTCAAAATCGACAGCTACTTTAAAATGATATTCTGGTATTGATACTTTATTTTTACTTCTTTCTTGCTTAGGTAAATCATCATGCAAAACCGGTCCGGTAACAACAAAAATATCTTTAGTTGGATTATTGTAAATATGAGCTCTCAAAAACCCTTCTACTTCAGCCCAAATCTCACGATTAAATTCAGGTAATTGTGGGGTCATATTTGAATAGAAATACGATTCTGACAGAGCGATTTCCGACCATCTAAAATCGGCAGATGGAGCCAAGTGTCCTCTATCATAGCCAAAACCGTCATAATCATAAGAACCATTGTCTTTTTTTGTTTTAAGAAAATAGTCTACTTCCTCTGACGAACCTGTAGAAATTAGTGAATCGACTCTAAAATCGTTTGTTCTGGAAACAGCTCCATCTACAATATCATGAGATATAATATGTGCAACCCATTTTGCAAGCTCATGCTCTTCGGAATAGACTAGACATAAAGCTTTATGACAAATGAGCTCTTCGCCTTCGTTAACAGTGGGTAAACCATCAGATAAAATTTGTGTTTTTAAGTCACCCAGTTTAAGTATTTCAATTTGTGTATTGATACTATCCTGACGCAATTGTAATTGCTCAGATTCTTTCTGCAGTCTTTGTAGCTCAGGATTACCTTGAGAATAAGCCCAGCCTGCTACAAATAATAAAACTACTATTACTTTTACAGTTTTGATCATAAGAAAAAAAAGGTGGCAACACGCCACCTTACTAAATATTTTGATTTTAATTATTCGCTATAAACTAAGATATCATCTAAATAGAACATTCCGCTTTGCCCAGCATCTGACTGGTATTTAAATGCTATGTATGCATTTCCAGCATAAGCAGAAAGGTCAATAATACCTGATTTTGTCCATGCCCCATAATCTGATGCAGGTGCTGTACCAATTATTGCATCTGTAAGTTCAGTCCATGTTGCATTTTCAGGACTTCCGTCACCAGTATAATCATTAGATACATAAACAGCTAAATTCGCTCCAGTTAAATTCGCAGCTCTTGATATAAATTGCAAACCTGAAGTAGCAAGAGAGAATTGAGGTAAAATTAACCAATTAGTATTTGCTTCTCCATTACCAGAAACATATACTGAGGCATTTTCACTACCCACATTAGCTACCCAAGACAATGATCCTACTTCAGCAATATTTGCCCAATCAGATATACTTACAGGAGTTCCATTTTCAATGCCATCAAATCCTGCATAAAGAAGAGTATCAACATCACCAAAACGTCTCTCGTTAAAGACAACTTCTCCAGTATTTCTAATATATAGTTGTTTTGTACCGTTATAGATTCCAGCAATTGCGATAATTGACCCCCGTCCTTCAGGGATAGATGTTCCGGCAAAACTTGAATATCCACTAGTACGGACTATAATATTTTGGTTAACACCATCTACTAGAGTTCTGTCCTCTGTGATTAAGTTTTCTTCATCAGCATAAGTTAACCCTAATTCTCCATCAACAAACTGTACATTTTCAATTTTTACTAATTTGCCTTTAAACTGACCAGTATTAATCATCCCTAACGTTACCACTTCTGGAGTTTTATGTTTTAATGTAGCTAACTTTACAATATTATTATCCACATGAACAGAATCAAGTTGTAACATTTCAGCATATTCACCTAAAATTAGACCTTTAAGATAGATTCTGACAGAATCTCCTTCATATAATCCACCTGAAGACAGTAAGTGCAAATTAATTGCATGAGTTCCATCCTGCGCATAAGCCGATTTATAAATATTCCCAGATTTATCATCCATTGTTATTGTTGCATAAACTGAATAATCTCCTGTAAATTTATAACCTTCTGCACCTGTCGCAATAACACTATCACTATACATATTATTAAGATCCTGAATTGTCAATACTGTTCCAACAGGAATATCTGTTACTGCAGGTTCTTCAAAGTCGTTGTGTATACAACTATTTAAAACAAGAGTTAAACTTGCTAGTATAAAACCAGTTTTTATTGATATTTTTTTCACGATATATTGTTTTTATAATTTTTATAATAATTTGAGTTAAAATCTTGGCTCATTCATATCAACTTCGTTTATTGATCTCACTAATAATTGCCATTTTGTATTATTATTGGAATCAATATATTTTGTAACTATTGCAACTATGCTACCGCTACCATTAGGAATTTCATAATTTGCAAAATCGGAATAATCACTAGTTCTTATTATGATACTATTCCCAAAACTGTCTTGTGCATTTCTGTCAGTTGCAAATGTGCCACCATAAGTTGCATAAGTTTTGTTTGTATCTGCAGCAAGAAATTGAATTGCTTCAAGTTGCACAAGTTCACATTCATATTCACCTGTTTCAATATCTTCTATTGTAACTAGAGTGGGAGTTAATGGGACTTCATTTTTTTGTATAATAATACTTTTATTAACATCAAGAATGTTCTCAAATTTAAGTTCCATTTTACCTGCCCATTCAACAACTTCTACGCCTTTAAGGTTAATCCTAATGTATTGACCTACTTCTAAAATACCAGCATAACCAAGCTTGTATATATTGATTCCACCTGAAGTATCTTCAACATATGCTTCTTTGTAAATATTGCCTTCAATATCATCCATTGTAACAGTAGCATACAAAATATAATCATCTTCGAAAGTATAGTTATTACCACTATCAGCATGTATTTGATAAATATCAGCAATAGTCAATAATTCGTGTTCCTCAACAGTGTCAATTGGTGGAACATCAAGTTCTTCATCACAACTAGTCATAAAAAACGGTGCGATTAGAACTGCTGCTAAAAATATTATATATCTGTTCTTCATTTTATACATATTTAATATTATTAAAATCTGAAATATAAATTCAAGAAATAAGATCTTCCATAAAGATGAAAATACTTATTAGGGAATTTATTTATATCAGTATTATCGAAACGATACTGCTCAAATCCGTTTGTAATAAGATCGGAATTATCTAAAATATTATTAACACTTAAAGTAAATCCAATATTATATTCATTTTTAATTCTCCACGATTTTCCACCCCAAATATCAATAGTATATCCAGGATCTAATTTCTCTTGTTCAAGAATTAGCTCTATCTGAGGATCAGAGTCAACATAAATATCAAAAACCTCTTCTGTGTGTTTTTCCGGGTTAATATTAACATAACTTTCTGCAAAATAGTTTACATTAACACCAACAAACCAATATTTTGGAGCATTGTATTTTCCGCCTACAGAAGCAGCAAATTCAGGCATTGAACCAACGTGATAATTCTTAACATAAACAGTTCTGTTTTCTACAAGAACTTCAGAGCTATTATCCTGTGTTATTGTTACATTTGGACGATCGCTATATAAGTACTTTCCATAACCACTAGCAAATGTAGCTGTAAAAGTTGACGTTAATTTTGCTTCTATACCAAGCTCAGCACCATAGTGAAGCTTGTCAACATCTGTCATTGAATAATTAACAAATGAACGCAATTCGTCATGATAAAAACTTGAAGACTTAAGTCCGTCCTGGAATTGAGTGTAGAAGCCTGTCATTTTAAACGACAAATAAGGAGACCTATAATGATAGCTTAAATCAGTAGTATAGATTTTCTCGCTTGTAAGATTATCAACAACGTGATTTCTTGTTCTTGGAGAAACAAAAGCATCTCTTGAATAAGGAGCTCTTGTTAAATAAGCAGCATTTAACAACACAAAGTTACGTCCTGTAATTTTATAGTTAGCACCACCTTTTACTCCATAATTGAAAAATTTCTGAGTTGGAGAATTTCCATAAGACGCTCCAGGGAATTTACCATTTCTCATATTACCTGTACGCCAGAATTCTGTATAAGAAAGATCAACTCCACCAAACAAATCAACTTTTGCTAATTTTGCTTCTGCCTGAGCAAAAACGTTTGTCTTATTAACATTGATTACATAATCATATCCAAATAATTCTCCTTCTTCAACAACATTATTCCAATTGTCAACATCTGATTGAATTATATATTCATCATCAAAATCTCTTTCTGCAAACTGATCAATATCTAACCACCAGTCAGCACCGAGTAAATCTTCGACAAGTTTATATGAGTGTGTTTTATTACCCATATAAGTAAGTCCTGTAACAAGTTTTACTTTCTCTGTTAGTTCATAACTAAACAAAGATGAGAAATCAATTCTTTGAAGATCATATCTTCTGTCTTCAACAAGATATTTCGCACGATTTCCAGTGATACTGTTACCTTCTTCGTTATTTGCATCTTCTACAGTAAATAGATTTTTTCTATTTGCATCATAAAATGAATCCCAGTCAAGTTGTCGAAATTCTTCGTTAGATGTCCAATTATCAGTTAAATAATCAACCATGTATTGGTCTTCTCCTTCATAATAGCTAGGAAGGTTTCTGTAATAATCTGGTCTAGGATCTGCTGCATCATACCAGTTTAAAGCTGTTGAACCTCCACGACCTGCCATATAAGAAACAGTAGACGTAAGTTTCATTTTTCTGTTTATATCCCAATAGTGAGACAGCATTGTACGAGGCTGGTGGAATGTTCCAACTCTTGCATTTCTTACTTCACCATTCTGGAATCCCCAATTAGGATTGTAAAAATTATCTCCAGTTAGATCATAAACTTCTGCAGTACCAACACCAGTTTTACCACGACGTGATGGCGACCCCATAATAATTAAACCAAGACTGTGTTTGTCATTCAATTTCTTCTCAGCTGCTAAAAAGTAAGCATAAGCTTCGTAAAAAGAGCCTCTAACATAACCTTCCTGTGCCCATCTTGATGAACCAGAAATTGTAAATGCCCAACCATTCTCCATCATACCTGTTGAATGAGAAAGCATAACTCTGTTACTGTAGGATTTGTTAGCCATAGAATAAGAAACGCTTGTTCCAGCTTTCTGCTCTGATGCTCTGGCGATAATATTTGTTGTCCCGCCAATTCCACCAAAAGAGTAATCAGAGAAAGCTAGGCCAGAATTAATCACCTTATTACGCATAACGTCATTAAGTCCACCCCAGTTCCCATAATATGGTCTTCCGGTTCCTGCATCATTAACATAAATCCCATTAATCAAAACATATGAATTTTGATTATCATACCCTCTAATCCTGAATCTTGCCTGCCCAAAGGTATAACCAGCAGTGTTTACATAAACATCTTTAGATGCACTTAACAAACCCGAAATATCTTGCGATTGATTATCGCTTTCAAAGTCAGATTCAGTCAGTGTAATTACTGGCACTTCTGGGCTATTGTCAGGAAGTGTGTCTGTTTCTTGAGCAAATGCTGCAAAAGTGCCAAGCATTGCCAAAAAAAGTAATGTCCTTTTCTTCATTATTTAAAAAATTAGTTTCCTCAATACTTTATTAAAGAGACAAAGTTAGTTTTTTTCAGCAAATTTGAATTATTAAAGCTTTATTATCTTTTATAATAGAAGAAGTTTTTATTTTTACAGAATGTTTTATGCTACAAAAAGCAGTTAAATTATGAAAGAATTTATTTTCCAAACGACTCCAAAAATAATCTTCGGGGAAGAATCCATTAATTGCATCATATCAGAATTGAAAGATCTCAAAGTAGAAAAGCCTTTTTTCATTTGCGATCCGATCATTAAAGATTTGCCTTTTTTTGCATCCCTGATTGAAGATTTAAAAAATCAAAACATTGTCTTTGGAATCTTCTCAGACATAGAATCAGATCCGAGTTATGAAACTGCGGATAAAGCAACACAAGCAATATTAGATTTTAATTCAGATTCTGTTATTGGTATTGGAGGTGGATCTGCTTTAGATATTGCCAAAATAGTTGCAATCACATCTAAGACAAAGGAAATGGTAAAACAACTAATGTCTAAATCAGAAATAAATGATAGTGGATTACCATTAATCTTAATTCCAACCACTGCAGGAACAGGCTCAGAAGTTACTCACATCAGTATTCTTAGCAATTTACAAGAGCAAACAAAAAACGGTCTTGTTAGTCCTAAATTATATGCAGATGTTGCTATTCTTGATCCTTTGATAACACTCAGTTTACCAGCAACTATTACTGCATATAGTGGAGTTGATGCAATCATACATGCTCTGGAAGCATTAACATCTAAACTTGCAACTCCATATACAGACAAACTTGCACTGGAGGCATTAAATGTATTATTCTCAAGTATCCTCACAGCATTTATCGATGGTCAAAACATCGAAGCAAGAAGCAAAATGCTATATGGCAGCATGCTGGCTGGTCAGGCTTTTGCAAACTCTAGTGTTGCTGCAGTTCATGCATTTGCGTATCCTATTGGTGCTGAATTTCATATTCCTCATGGACTAGCAAATTCCATTATGCTAATGCCAATTTTAAAATATAATATTGAGTCTGGTGTTCACAAATATGCTCTAGCTGCAAAAGCTATTGGAATCGACACAAATAATATTTCTAAAACGGAAGCTGCAAATCAATTAGTTAAAAAACTTGACGGTTTACTTTTGAGTCTTAAATTCAAAAGAGAATTGCGTTTTTATGGAATAAAAAAATCGGACATTCCAAATCTTGCGAAAAAAGTAATGAAAATCACACGATTAATGAATAACAATCCTAGGGAAATAAGTTTAAACGATGCTGAAAAGCTGTATTTGGAGGCTTATTAACCAAAGTCCTTACTTTGTGCTAGTGACAAGCTAAAACTTCCTACCCCAAAACTTAGGACTTTTGGGTCCTTTAAAAGCAAATGCGACTGACACAACAACCAGAAGCAAAGTCATTAATGCTCCCATACCATTTGAACCATTTACGAACAAATAGATAATTAGAAAAACTCCAATAGCTGTAGACAATCCAAGAAAAACATAAATAAAAATCTTCATCACGTTTAATGCCGCAAATTTCACTTCAATAGCTTTTTCAAACTCTTCTTTAGACATTGATTTGTAGAAACTTAACAAGTCGGACACTTTTTCGCGTTCATATTCATTCCAATTATCAATAACCTGCTGATTATCAAGCTCCTTATGTTCTATTTTATATTTCAAAAACTCACGCGCTACAACCATATTATCAAAATGTGCAGCAAATTTTGGGATCTGATTTACAGCCGGATGAAACTTAATTGCTGCATTTTCAAAGTTAATATCAATCTTTTTTGCACTATCAGTAGGTTTTATATGCAATATCTTTCTAAAATGACCAATATGCTCAATAGTTATCTTCTCCATTTAAATATTTTTGATTTGGAAAGATACAAATTTAAACATCAAGTTCAATCTATTTTTCATTAAAATTTTATTCATTTTATGGAATCCAATTAATTACTGTATCTAAAAATCGTTTTAACGAAAAGAATACAGTTATGAAAAGAAAAATAATTTTAAGCGCAACAATAATTTTTACAATTATTTTCGGTCTGAGAGCAAACGAAAAGACCATAGAGTCAAAAATAAGCAGTGTAACCATTTTCCCTTCTTCGGCACAAGTGACCAGAACCGGTACATTCTCTACCAAAGCAGGTGTTACAGAAATTATTATGCAGGATGTATCTCCTTATCTGAATCAATCAAATATTCAGGCAAAAGGTAAAGGCAACTTTACAATTCTTGATGTACAGTTCAGGGTCAAACAACCTGAGATTATCTTAACAACAAACACAGAGCTCCCACCAAAGATTATCAGAGAAATTGCTTTACTTGAGGATTCCTTATCCTACATAAATTTTGATTTAACAGATTTGAGAGACAATATCTCATCATTAGAATTGGAAAAAAATATTCTGCTTAACAATTCGCTGGTACAAGGTCATGGAGGTGACACTATTACTGAATTAAAAGCTACAATGGACTATTTTCGAGTAAAAATAAATGACATTAATAGTCAGATTCAAACTCTAAAGCGAAATGAGTTTAAAATGCAAAAAACTCAAACAAAAATGAATAATCGCTTAACAAAATTAAGAGCTTATAACCAACAACAAAATCCTCAACCAAAGCCAAACACTCCTATTTATCAAATTATCATAACAATAAGTGCTGATTACGCAGTAAACGGAGCTCTTGAAGTAAACTACACTGTTTCTAATGCAGGCTGGACACCTTCGTATGACTTAAAAACTTCTGGAATAGAAAGCCCTGTTCAATTGATTTATAAAGCGAGTGTGTGGCAAAATACAAGTGAAGATTGGGAGAATGCAAATATCAAATTATCTACAATAACCCCAACTGCGAATAATGTGAAACCCTATCTTCCTGTATCATATTTAAGTTATTATCAGTATCAGACAATTGAAACAGCATCAACAGAAAGCAGTCGTTTTAATAAAAAAGACAGAGCTTCAAGACCTAATAATGCTAGTGTAGCAGCAAACGAAGAAATATATGATGATTATGAACTGGATGCAAACTATGCATACAACTACACCACTATGAGTCAAACTATGACAAATGTTGAATTTGACATCAAACTAAAATATTCTATCCCAAGTGATGGGCAATATCATATTATTCCGATACAAAACGAAACGATACCAACAAATTATGAATATTTTATTGTTCCAAAGGTTGAATCTCAGGCATTCTTAATTGCAAAACTAACTGGCTGGCAAAAACTTGATTTATTACCAGGACAAGCAAACATATATTTCGACGGAACTTTTGTTGGTGAAACACAGATTAACCCCACTACTCTATCAGACACTTTAGAATTAGCCTTAGGCAGAGACAGAAGTTTACAAATTAAAAGAAAACAAATCAAGAATGAAACTGAGAGTAAACTTGTAGGATCTGTTATCACAAAAACACTATCTTATGAAATCACACTAAAAAACACAAAGCCAGCAGGTGTTAGCATAGTGGTTCAAGATAACATTCCAGTTTCATCAACAGAAGACATAAAAGTAAAAATGTTGGATGAAGGAAAAACTACTTATACAGAATCTAGCGGAATGCTATTCTGGCGAGAAAAATTAAAATCAGGTGAAACAAAGAAATACACATTCTCCTACGAAGTTGAGTATGATAGTTCATTACCAATTTCAGGGAATCTGTAGTTTTTCGTTAAAATGAAGCTGTCTCAAACTATTGGGGCAGCTTATTTTATTTAACAAGATATATAATTAACAAAATAAAATTGTTAATTCTGTGTTATATTAATAGTTCCTAAGCATAGATTTTTTATTTTTGTAAATAAATAAACAACCAAAATGAAAAAACAATATTTATTAGTTATAGTGCCAATATTAATGGCATTTATCTCGTGCAATTCTACAGGTTATAAAAAAACTCCTACAGCGCATGGCAACCCAGGTGACATTATAGTGGTTCTGAATAACGAAACATGGAACTCCGAAGCAGGAGATACCATGAGAGCAATTTTTCACGACTATTGTCCTTCTGTTCCATTAGAAGAGCACATTCTTGATTTGCATCAAATTCCTCATGGAGAGTTTATTGACCATAACATGTTGCATCGAAATATTATATATCAGGAAATTGATCCCGAACTTACCGAAGCAAAAACATCATTTATAACTGACAAATATGCTGTAAATCAGGTTTTTGTAAACATTGCAGCTCCGAATCAGGCTGAATTTGTAAAAGAACTTAGCAAATATAGGCACAGTCTTATCAAACTTTTTCTAGAAGCAGACCGAGACAGATGGATTGCTGCATTTTCAAGAAATGTCAATAAAATAATTGCTGATAAAGTACTCAAAAATTATAATGTTTCTATTACAATTCCTGCTAACTATTACCTTGATGAATTAAGAGATGATTTTGCATGGATTTCTCATGAGGCACGACAATACACCATGGCACTTTTTGTTTACACATACCCACTTACCGATAGTACAGAGTTCACCACAGAATATCTTATTCAGGAAAGAAACAAAATTCTTAAAGAAAATGTCCCAGGTTCTAAAGAAGGCTCTTATATGACAACCGAAGTAAAATATGACTACCCTATACTTGAAAAAATCACACATAACGGTCTTGAAACTGCCGTAATGAGAGGTCTCTGGAGAGTACATGGCGATTTCATGGGCGGACCATTTGTTTCTTACACAAAAATTGACAAGCCTAGACAAAGAGTTGTTTGCGTGGAAGGATATGTATACTATCCAAATGAACTTACAAGAGATAAAATCAGACAACTTGAAGGCATCATTTTCACATACGACTTAGTAAAATAAATAAATCTGGTCGAGTATTATATTTTGCAAGTCAAATACACTTCAATTTTAATTAAGACAGTATATTGTGTTATTTAAAAACATTTATGTAAATTTGTAAAAAAATTAGAACATGAATCTTAATAAAGTAATGCTAATCGGTAGATTAGGAAAATCTCCTGAAGTTAATTACATCAAAGAGGATACTCCAGTTGCAAAATTTTCAATTGCTACTAGTGAAACATATAAAACCAAAGATGGTGAGAGAAAAGAAATAACTGAGTGGCACAACATAGTTGCTTGGCGCTATACAGCTAAATTTTGCGAATCATATCTTGAAAAAGGGATGCTAGTTTATATCGAAGGTAAATTACAAACTCGCAAATATGATGGACCAGATGGTGTAACAAAATATTTTACCGAAGTTGTAGCAGACCAAATTAAAATTTTGGAACGTAAAAACAACCCAGAAGGTGGAGATTTCCAACAGGCAGCTCCAGCACCTCAAAACTCAACAAATAAAGCAGAGACTCCAAAGCCAGCATCATTTGAAAAGCCTTCAGATGATTTTAAGTCTGACGCTAATGATGATCTGCCGTTTTAACTAAATTATATAACCTTGGACCCCGAGCCTTTTAGATACTGCTTAATACTACTATCAATTGCACCAACTTCGATTAGCTCAGTTATCGCAAGTTCTATTGCTATTGTAATCTTGTTATTCCTTTCCGGATCTGTTTCTGCAAGTGAAATTGCATTTTTTAGCTTATCCCCAAAGGACAAGAATAAAATAAAATACTCAAAAACAAAAACAGCTCGGCTAATCCAAAAGCTATTAATAAAACCCGACAAACTTCTTGCAACAATTTTAGTTGTAAATAATTTTATAAATGTCGCTATTATCATTTTATCGACATATTTGTCTGCATACATGTTTGCTGGAATTAAAAACCAAATAGTTTATATTTTGGTGCAGATGATTGGAGTAACATTTTTGATTTTACTATTTGGTGAAATGATTCCAAAAATATTTGCCAGCCGTTTCCCGGCAAAAATAGCAAAACTTATGGCTCGCCCTCTTTCTATTTGTGGAACAATATTTTACCCGATTAGTTTCTTCCTGATAAAGTCTACAAATATTGTAAATAAAAGATTGCAGAAAAAACACAAAACAAACATCAGTATAGAGGAGCTTTCCCAAGCCATTGAACTTGCATCTGATGAGTTAAAAGATGACAAAGAAATGCTCGAAGGAATTGTAAATTCATCTCAACTTGAAGTTAAAGAGATTCTTACTTCACGTGTTGATGTTTTTGCAATAGAATATAGTGACAAATTCACCAAAGTAATAGGTCAAATTATCGAATCAGGATTTTCCAGAATTCCTGTATATGTAGATAATCTCGATAACATTAAAGGAGTTCTTTACATAAAAGATGTGCTGCCTTATATCGGATTACAAAACAAAGAAGATTTTAAATGGCAAAAACTGATTCGAAAGCATTTCATCGTCCCAGAGTCAAAGAAAATCAACGACTTACTTAATGATTTTCAAACTAAAAAGCTTCATATTGCTATTGTTGTAGATGAATATGGAGGAGTTAACGGTTTGGTAACCCTCGAGGATATTTTGGAAGAATTCGTTGGTGACATCCAGGATGAATCTGATGCAGAAGAAGAATCATTTATTAAAATTGATGATAAAAACTACGAATTTGATGCTAAAACCAGCATTGTCGATTTTTGCAAAGTAATCGATGTCGAATATATTGATTTTCATGACCTTAAAGGGGATGCAGATACTCTTGCTGGTCTTATTTTAGAATTAAATGGTGAGATTCCTAAAAAAAATGATAAGATTCACATCGAAGGTTATGATTTCACAATTACCGCTGCCGATGACAGACGAATAAAAAAGATTAAAGTAAAAATTAATAATCCTCCAAAAACGCAAACTAAACAATAAAAAATGTTTAAAAATCTGATTAAATCAATATTCATGTTTATGCTTGTTGCAATTTTTCTTATTTCTTGCTCAAGCAACGACTCTGTACCTCGTCCAAAAGGATACTTTAGAATTGACACTCCAGAAAAATCATACAAATTGTATGATGATGTTTGCCCGTTTACTTTTGAAATTCCAACCTATTCGTTTATGGTAAAAGAAAAAGAAGAGTTTTGTTGGCTTGATATATATTTCCCACAAAACGAAGCAACAATTTATCTTACATATAAAGAGGTTCATAATGATTTAAACAAACATATGGAAGATTCCAGAGAATTTGTATATAAACACACTGTAAAAGCTGATGCCATCGAAGAAACGATTTACGAGAACGACAGCTTGGGAGTGTATGGCATGCTTTACAATTTAAAAGGGAATACAGCTTCTTCTGTTCAATTTTATCTTACCGATAGCACTGATCATTTTTTAAGAGGCTCGTTATATTTTAATGTAGCTCCAAATAAAGACTCTCTTGCTCCTGTAATAGATTTTATAAGAGATGATATTGTACACTTAATGGAAAGTTTTGAGTGGAAATAATATGGCTTTACTAAAATTCGATTTTGCTAAAGAAGATTCCCTCTCAGCAATTTGGGAAATAAAAGAAAGTGAAGAAGACCTTCTCAAAATCTGTTCTCTTACTGACTATGATAAAGAATTATTAAAAAATATAAGCTCAACAGGTCGTAGAATTGAGATTCTTATTGTCAGAGCTATAATAAACTTTCTAAATCCAAATCTAAAAATCACATACGATGACAGAAAACCTGTGTGCAATTATGGCTATATCAGTATTTCGCATTCTGACACACTCGTTGCAGTAATATGGCATCCAACAAAAATACCAACAGTAGATATTGAGCATATTAACAATCGCATAAAGAGAATTGCAAAAAGAGCATTTAATGAAAATGAACTAAATTTTGCAAACGACAATACAGAATTACTAACAAAAATATGGTCGTGTAAGGAGTGTGTTTTTAAACTTGCAGATACTCAAGGAATAGATTTTAAAAAGCAGATTTTTGTGTCAAAATTCAACACTTACTCTCGAGTAACTCAAAGCTTAGACGAAGCTGAAACCCAAACAGATTATCAAGTTACTCAACAATCAAATGAAACAATACAATGCACTCTCAAACTTGATGACACAGAAAAACTGTTCAATTTTTATCATCAAAGCTTGAAAGACCATGTTTTGGTATGGGGAATTGTGTAAATAGATTTAGATATGAAATTTGAAAAAGATTTTAAAGAAGCATTAAGCAACTTACCATCAAAAGAAAAAGACAAATTAGTTCTACGCCTGCTTAGAAAAGACCTAATATTGACTAATCGTCTATATTTTGAACTTGTAAGCTCAGATAGTATTGAAGACAGAAGAGATGATCGGGAAAAATATATAATAAACATTTTAAGCCGTCAATCTAAAACATTCTACAGTCCGGGAATATTACTGATGGAAATGAGAGAATTAAGTGGCAGTATTAACGAACACGTTAGTATAACAAAAGACAAATACGGTGAGCCATATTTAAATCTCATTTTAATTATTGAAACTCTCAGGCTTAATCATGAAAATATTTCACAATTAAGTTATGGCGAGTCTTATAAACTATTTATTTATATCATTGCTAAAGCATTTAAAATACTAATATTAATTAACTCTTTACACGAAGATTTTCATCTCGAATTTGAAGACAATTTACTTGAACTGGGAAATCAAATATCTAAATCCGACAACTTAATAAAAATTGCTATAAGAAATGGTTTTGATATTAATTGGCTCTTATCTGCTGAAATACCTGAAAACATCAAAGAAATCCACAAAGATGTTAGGGCACAAGGATTTTTGAGATAATAGAAATTAAACTATCAACATATCAAACTACATTAAAAACAATCCAAAGAACTGGAACAAGGACAATATAACGGAATAAGCATTCTTTATTAAAAGTCCAATTCACTAAATAAAGCCATTTTACCTCAAAAAAACCACTCAAAACACTTGTATATCAAATATTCATTATAATTTTGCGTCGTAAAACAAATTAATCTGAAAAGATGGACGAAAAACTATTTCATGAATTTCCTCCTATACCCACAGAATCCTGGGAGGAAGTTATCCAAAAAGACTTAAAAGGTGCTGATTACGACAAGAAGCTTGTCTGGAAAACTATTGAAGGTTTCCCTGTCAGACCTTATTACCGCAATGAAAATTTGAACAACTTGGATTATTTGATGACAAATCCAGGTGAATTCCCTTTTACAAGAGGCAATAATGCAACGAACAACTGGGAAATTCGTCAGGACATTTACGTAGAAGACGTGAAAAAATCAAATGTTCTGGCTCACAAATTAATCAATGGCGGAGTAACATCAATTGGTTTTGTTTTTAAAACAGAAATCGACAAAGCTGGATTTGCAAGTTTAATGGATGGTATAAATCCAGAAGAAATTGCAATTAACTTTGACGCTGTTAACATGTCGGCAAAATATGTAGAATTTCTTGCTGACTACGTAAAAACAAATGGTTTTGATGCTCAAAAAGTGAAAGGATCAAATAATTTTGATTCCCTTGGTTACATTTTAATAAATGGAAAGTCATTTTGTGGTAACTATTCATGTAAGTGCGCAGAAAGCATGCTTAAAGAGTATGGAAATACTCTACCAAAATTTAAAATGGTAAGCATTAACGCAAAACATGTAAACAATGCTGGCGGTTCTGCTGTTCAGGAATTGGCTTTTGGATTAGCAATGGGAGCTGAATATCTTCGTAAATTTGCTGAAGAAAATATTTCAGTTGATGATATTGCAAAACAATTGCAATTCAACTTTGCTGTAGGTTCAAACTATTTCATGGAGATTGCCAAGCTTAGAGCTGCAAAATTTCTTTGGGCAAAGATTGTTAAAGCAAATAACCCATCATGTGATTGTTACGCTCAAATGTACTCTCATAGTGAAACTTCTACTTGGAACAAAACAATCTATGATCCATACGTAAACATGTTGCGTTCTACAACAGAGGCTATGTCTGCTGTTCTTGGTGGCACAAACTCACTAAATGTTAATCCTTTCGATTCAACATATTCTGAGCCAACAGAATTCTCTTTAAGAATTGCACGTAATGTTCAAATCTTGATTAAAGAAGAGGCTCATTTCGATAAAGTTGTTGATCCTGCTGCTGGTTCGTACTATATTGAGAATCTAACAGACTCAATTATCGAAAATGCATGGAACCTATTCTTAAAAGTTGAAGAAAAAGGTGGTTTTGTTGCTGCATTAAAAGAAGGCTTTATTCAAAACGAAATCGAAGCAACAGCACAAAAAAGAAATAAAAACATCGAAACTCGCAGAGAGATTTTCTTAGGTACAAATCAGTATCCTAACTTTAACGAAATTCTGGCAGATAAAGAAATTAAAGCTGTTCATAATGTTGAAGGTAGCGACTCGACAATTAAACCTATCAAGCTATATCGTGGCGCTGAAGCATTTGAAGCAATGCGTTTACGTACCGACAAATCAGAGAAACGACCTGTTGTTTTCATGTTAACAATTGGAAATCTTACTTTCAGAAAAGCACGTGCTCAATTTAGTTCAAACTTTTTTGCATGCGCAGGCTTTGAGGTAATTGATAATAATGGTTTCGAAAATATTGAACAAGGTGTACAAGCAGCAAGAGAAAAAAATGCTGACATTATTGTACTTTGTAGTTCAGACGACGAATATACAACTTACGGGCCAGAACTAGATACTGCTAAAGACAATGAAGTTATTGTAATTGCAGGAAGTCCAAAATGTAAAGATGAGTTAGAGTCAAAAGGAATTACAAATTTTGTTCATGTCAGATCAAACGTTCTGAAAGAATTAGAGAAGTATCAACAATTACTTGGCATTAACTAAAAACAGAATTTCAATGAAACCAAATTATAAAGATATTGATATTAAATCGAAACCTGCTGGAGCTAAAAGTGGCAAAGAGTGGCAGGAGAGTAATTCGATAAAAAAAGACTGGATCACTGCCGAGCAAATTCCGGTTAAAAAAGTGTATTCGAAAGAAGACCTTGAGAATATGGAGCATTTAAATTATGCTGCTGGTAAACCACCATATCTACGTGGACCTTACTCAACAATGTATGTAATGCGTCCATGGACAATCAGACAATATGCAGGATTTTCAACTGCTGAAGAATCAAATGCTTTTTACCGTAGAAACTTAGCTGCTGGACAAAAAGGCTTATCTGTTGCATTCGACCTTGCTACTCACAGAGGATATGATTCAGATCACCCAAGAGTAGTTGGCGATGTTGGTAAAGCTGGTGTTGCAATTGACTCTATTCTGGATATGAAAATCCTTTTTGATCAGATTCCTTTAAACAAGATGTCTGTTTCAATGACAATGAATGGTGCGGTTTTACCAATTATGGCATTTTATATTGCTGCAGCATTAGAACAAGGAGCTAAACTAGAAGAACTTGCAGGAACAATCCAAAACGATATTCTAAAAGAATTTATGGTTCGTAACACTTACATTTACCCACCAGAATTCTCAATGAAAATCATTGGTGATATTTTTGAATATACATCTCAAAAAATGCCTAAGTTTAACTCAATATCAATTTCAGGTTACCACATGCAGGAAGCCGGAGCGACAAACGATATTGAGCTTGCTTATACTTTAGCAGACGGACTTGAGTATTTACGTACAGGAGTAAATTCAGGTTTGGATATTGATGCCTTTGCTCCACGTTTATCTTTCTTCTGGGCAATCGGAATGAATAACTTTATGGAGATTGCCAAAATGAGAGCAGCTAGAATGTTATGGGCTAAGATGGTTAAGAAATTTAATCCTAAAAACCCAAAATCTCTGGCTTTACGTACTCACAGTCAAACTTCAGGTTGGTCATTAACAGAGCAAGACCCATTTAATAATGTTGCAAGAACTTGTATCGAAGCAATGGGTGCTGCATTAGGACATACACAATCATTACACACTAATGCACTTGATGAAGCAATTGCTTTACCAACTGATTTCTCTGCTCGTATTGCACGTAACACCCAGATTTACATTCAAGAAGAAACAAATGTTTGCAAGCAAGTTGACCCATGGGCTGGTTCATACTATGTAGAATCATTAACTCATGAAATAGCGCACAAAGCATGGAAACTCATCGAAGAAGTTGAGGAACTAGGTGGAATGTCAAAAGCTATTGAATCTGGTATTCCAAAAATGAGAATCGAAGAGGCTGCAGCAAGAGCACAAGCTCGTATTGACAGTGGTGTTCAGACAATTGTTGGAACAAACAAATATCGTCTTGAAAAAGAAGATCCAATCGACATTTTAGATGTTGACAATACTGCTGTAAGAGATGCACAAATTAAACGTTTACAAAAGCTAAAATCAGAGAGAAACGAGGAAGAATGCCAGGCTGCACTTGCTGCAATTACAAAGTGTGCCGAAACTGGCGAAGGGAACTTACTTGCATTAGCAGTAGACGCTGCACAAAAAAGAGCAAGTTTAGGTGAGATTTCTGATGCATGCGAAAAAGTTTCAGGGAGATATAAAGCTGTGATTAGATCTATTTCAGGTGTTTACTCTTCAGAATCGAAGAATGACCCAGACTTTGAAAAAGCAAGAGAATTGTGTAATAAATTTGCACAAAACGAAGGTCGTCAACCACGTATTATGGTTGCAAAAATGGGACAAGATGGACATGATCGTGGTGCAAAAGTTGTTTCTACAGGTTATGCTGATGTTGGTTTCGATGTAGATATCGGACCATTATTCCAGACTCCTGAAGAAGCTGCAAAACAAGCTGTAGAAAACGATGTTCACGTACTTGGTGTTTCTTCATTAGCTGCAGGACATAAAACTCTTGTTCCAGCTGTAATGGAAGAACTTAAAAAACTAGGTCGCGAAGACATTATGGTTATTGCTGGTGGTGTTATCCCATCACAAGATTATCAATTCTTATATGATGCTGGTGTTGCTGCTATTTTTGGCCCCGGAACATCTGTTTCTAAAGCTGCTGTTCAAATTTTAGAACTTTTAATGGCTGAATAAGAAACTAATATAAACTCATTTATAAATCCCAATAAGGTTGCTGAGGTTCTCGAAGCACCTAATTGGGATTTTTTGTATTATTTTTTTGATTATATTTATATCCTCATTAAAGCATTGATCAATGAAAAAAATATTTATTCTATCATTACTTGTAATTACAACTATTCTGGGCTTTGCTCAAACACCTCAAAAGTTCTCATATCAGTCAGTTGTTAGAAATACCGACAGCGATTTGGTTACAGAACAGGAAGTTGGGTTGAAAATTAGTATTCTTCAAGGTTCTGTTAATGGTTCTGAAGTATATATTGAAACACATCAACCTATGACTAATGTAAACGGTTTACTAACAATCGAAATTGGTTCTGGGAATGTTCAAAGTGGAGTTTTTAGCGATATTGACTGGAGTGATGACATATATTTCATCAAATCTGAAATCGATCCTGAAGGGTTGAGCAATTACACCATTGTAGGTGTTAGTCAACTTTTGAGTGTGCCTTATGCTCTTCATGCAAAAACTGCAGAAAACACTTTTAGTGGAGACTATAATGATTTATCTAATACTCCACCAATTCCAAGCTTAACAAGCGAATTGACTAACGACAGTGGTTACATTACCAATGCTGATGATAATGATTCAGATGCTAGTAATGAAATTCAGGACCTACAACTTGTTGGAGATGAACTTAGAATTACGAATAACGGAACTGCGACAACCATTGATTTATCTCCATATTTGGACGACACAGATACTAACACTCAACTTACCGAAGGTGAAGTCGATACTTATGTTTCTAATAATGGATATTTGACTTCTTTTACTGAAGTGGATGGTGATGTAAATAATGAAATTCAAGATTTACAATTAGTTGGAAACGACTTAACTATTACTAATAATGGAACGGCGACAAATATTGATTTATCTCCTTATCTTGATAATACTGACACTCAACTTACCGAGGCTGAAGTGGACGCAATGGCCGATAACAATGGGTATTTAACTACAGAAATTGATGGAGATATAAATAATGAAATTCAAGATTTACAATTAGTTGGAAACAACCTGACAATCACTAATAATGGTACTGCAACGACTATTGATTTATCTCCATATTTGGACGACACAGATACTAACACTCAACTTACCGAAAGTGAAGTTGACACTTATGTTTCTAA